>Ga0247725_1001217_pt1 | contig 13783 bp, 12 predicted proteins | sample OKSTACKMCFT3sol_FD_183021 | JGI IMG/M metagenome (GOLD analysis project Ga0247725, IMG submission 183021) | Subsurface sediment microbial communities from gas well in Oklahoma, United States - OK STACK MC-FT3-sol | ecosystem: Environmental > Terrestrial > Deep subsurface > Rock core/Sediment... | reverse complement strand
GCGTTAGCCGGGCATTCTTGTGCACGTTCATCCGATCCTCCCGGTGGGTCTGAAGCTTCGCAACCTCAGCTTCCCCGGTCAGGGTCGGGTGGACAACCTATTGAGAGCTCACAGCTAGCCCACGCTGGGCGATCCCGAGAACACGCTCGCCATAACGTCGATGGCAGGGTGTCAGGTCACGCCATGAACCGTCAGCAGCTCGCCACCGATCTCGACCAGGCTGGTCGCGGGTCCGCCGTCCGCGAACGCGTGCCGACTTGCGGCCGCCCCTTCGATAAGCAGCATCAGGCCATCGGCTAGAGATTGCGGGCGTAGGGCCTTGGCGCTCACGGCAAGGTCCAGAATGCGGGCTCGCGTGAGGGTCTTGGCGGTCTCGGCGACCTTGCGCGCGGGATGGGCCGCGTCGGTCAGCTCCATGACGATATTGGTCGCTGACCAGCCCCGGTAGCCTGGTGAGGCGATCTTGGCGGCGACGGCCGCCAAGATCGCTCGTAACTGCTCGGCCGGCTCCCCCGCATACCGTTGGGCGATCTCGTCGAAGGCGGCGAGATCGTTTTGCGCCGCGGCCTCAAGGCAGGTCGCCACCAAGAGGTCCTTGGACGTGAAATGCCGGTAGAGCGTCATCTTGGTGACGCCCGCTTCGGCGGCGATCTCATCGACCCCAACGGCCTGCACGCCTCGGCGATAAAAAAGATCGCTGGCGACCGATACCAGGCGCGCGTTTGTCGAAGACTGCGCTGGCTTTGCCTTTCCCGAGGCGGGCGTGGAACTCTGGGTCACAATACTGCTGATCGCCTTAAATGTGCGCGAGAATGGCGAGGGCGAGGCCTTATCGGCCCCTGTCGGCGCTAGTCGCTTCGGTTGCGTGCCATCGCCTTGGTGAAGAAACTCCACCGAGCTTCGAAGAACGCGTCGGGCGTGATGTTTGAAAAAACTCTCTATTTCCAAGGCGAAGACGCTTGGCGGCCCCGTCGAGCATGTCCACCAGGACAAACGTGGCTTCATCAGGATCGTTCGGGATGAGGTCGCCTGCGACCTGAGCCGCCACCATCCGCTCGCGCAAAGGTCCCAGGGCCATGGTTTCCCACCGCTTCCACTTTGGCTTCATCTCGGCGGAAAACTGTCCCTCGGTGCGCTGGATCAAGCTGACCAGGCGACCGCTGTCGGGTGAAATGGTGTAGTCGAAGAAGCGTCGGGCGACCGTCTTCAAATCGTCGAGCGGGCGCGAGGCCCCACCGGTCGGAGCCTGTATCGACTCGCCGAGCGCCCGGAGTTGCTGCTCGATCACCGCGTCCAGCAATGCGGCCTTGCTGGGAAAACGCCGGTAGATCGTATGTTTCGTGACGCCGATGCTGGCGGCGATCTCGTCCATTGAGGCCTCGGCCACGCCCTTGTCGAAGAAGGCGGCCCGCGCACCGACGAGGATGGCCTCGTCGAGCGCAGTGGCCTCGGCCTTGGTCGGCCGGCCCGCGTTTCGGCGTCGTTCCGCGATCGTGTCCATGGCGTCTGCCTACCACGGCGGGGCCCTTCGGACCGAAAATTAAATGCACCACTCAGTTGCTTTATCAGCGCTGAGGCGTAATAGCACGCATGAGTGTCTTTTTGGGGTTCGAAGGGCTCGGGGTGCAGAGAAGCCGCGCACAAAACGTCGGGAAGGGCGCAGGTCTCCCCGTCAGGCACTGGATGCTGCTGGCGCTTGTTTGCCTGGGTGTAGCCAAATCCGACCTTGTCTGGGCGCAAGAGACGTCCGCCTCCGACCCGTTCGAAAAGGCCAATCGCGCTTCCTTCAAGTTCAGCATGGGCCTGGATCACGTGATCCTGGCGCCCATCGCCCACGGCTACATGGCCGTCACGCCGCACGGGGTGCGCGATCATGTCAGCGCGGTCGTCTACAATCTCGGCGAGCCGAACACGGTCATCAACCTGGTGCTGCAGGGCAAGCCCAAGCGCGCCATGCGTTCGACCACGCGCTTCATCGTCAACTCGACGGTCGGCGTGCTGGGCCTGTTCGACGTGGCCGCCAAGATGAACCTGCCGCGCCGCGACGCCGATTTCGGCCAGACCTTCGGCGTCTGGGGCGCCAAGCCCGGCGCTTATCTCTACGTGCCGCTGATGGGCCCGCTGAACGTTCGCGACGGCGTCGGCCGCGCCCTGGATATCGTCACCGATCCCGTCTCGCTCTATGTCGGCGGGCTGGACACCGACTTCGGCAAGGCCCGCACGGGCGTCACGATCGTCGACCTGCGCGCGGCGACCGACCCGGCCTTCCAGGCCCTGAAGGACGCTTCGGACCCCTATGTCACCACCCGCTCGGCCTATACCCAGTACCGCGAGGCGTCCGTCCGCGAGGCGGCGGGCGAGGCCGAGGTTCTCCCCGATTTCGACGCGCCGCCCCCGGAAGCCCCGCCGCCAGCACCCAAACCATGACCGGTAAGACCATGCAGAGCACCTTCTCCACCCGGCGCCCCACCCGGCGCGGCGCCAACGCCGCGCTTTTGGCTTTCTTCGGCGCCGCTGCGATGGCCGTCCCGGCCCTGGCCCAGAGCGCCCGCGATCCCGGCGCCGAGGCCTTCGTCCAGACCAAGGCCGAGCGCGTGATCGCCGTGCTAGCCGACAAGAAGCAGTCCGAAGCCCAGAAGAAGCAGGTCTTCCGCCAGGCCGTGGACGAGCTGGCCGACGTGCCGAAGATCACCAACTTCGTGCTGGGCAAGTACGCCCGCACCATCACGCCGGACCAGCGGGCGCGCTTCACCCCGGTGTTCCGCGCCTACGCCGAGAACGTCTACCAGTCGCGCATCGACGACTATCGCGGCGAGCAGCTGAAGGTGACCGGTTCGGTCGTGCGCAAGCCGGGCGACGTGATCGTCAACACCACCATCTCCGGCGGCCAGATCACCCAGCCCCTGCCGGTCTCGTGGCGCGTGCTCGGCAACGGCCAGACCTGGAAGGTGGTCGACGTCCAGTTCAAAGGCATCTGGCTGGCCATCACCCAGCAGCAGGACTTCGTCTCGACGATCGACAACGCCGGCGGCAACATCGACGTGCTGATCAACCAGCTGCAAAAGGGCGGTTCGGGCTCCTCTGGTCGCCGCTAAGAGCGACCGGGACCTGAAGAGAACAAGAGGGGATTTGGCTTTGCGCGAACAATGGGCCGAGACGGCCATGGGCGTCGTCGTCCTCGCCCTGGCGGCGGGGTTCCTGACCTATTCGCTGAGCGTGGGCGGCGTCCACAGTAAGCGCGGCGAGTATGAGATCAGCGCCAAGTTCGGCGAGGCCGGCTCGCTGTCGCCGGGCGCGGCGGTCAGCGTCGCCGGCGTCAAGGTCGGCACGGTCTCGCAGATCACGCTGGAGCCGAAGACCTTCCTGGCCGTGGCCAAGCTGTCGATCGACCCGACCGTCAAGCTGCCGACCGACTCGACCGCCAAGATCACCAGCGACGGCATCCTGGGCGGCGCCCACGTCTCGATCGCCCCGGGCGCGGCCATGGATGACCTCAAGCCGGGCGGCCAGATCGAGAACACCCAGGGCGCGGTCGACCTGTTCGGCCTGATCGGCTCGGTGATCCGTCCGCAGGGCGGCGGTTCGGACGCGGCGGCGGCTCCCGCGGCGCCGGCGGCCTCGGCCCCGGCCGCGAGCTACTGACGTGACCGCGGCCGAGGCGGCCCGGAAGGTCGCCACCAATCCTGTCCGCGTGCTGGGTCGCTCGACCCTGGCCGCCGTACGCATGGTCGGCGCCGTCGGCGTCTTCGCGGTGCGCGGCGTCGCCGCCGCCCTGACCCCGCCCTGGTTCCTCAGCCAGCTGTGGCGCCAGTTCGTGGCGATCGGCTTCTTCTCGCTGCCGGTGGTGGGCCTGACCGCCATCTTCACCGGCGCGGCCCTGGCCTTGAACATCTTCACCGGCGGCGGTCGCTTCAACGCAGAGCAGGTGATGCCGCAGATCGTGGCCCTGGGCATCACCCGGGAGCTCGGCCCGGTCCTGGCCTCGCTGATGCTGGCCGGCCGCGTCTCGGCCGCCATCGCCGCCGAGATCGGGGCCATGCGCGCGACCGAGCAGATCGACGCCATGCGCACCCTGTCGACGGATCCGTTCCGCTACCTGGTCGGTCCGCGCCTGCTGGCCAGCGTCCTGATGATGCCACTGCTGGCCGCCGTGGCCGACACCATCGGCGTCGCCGGCGGCTGGCTGGTCGCCACGCGGGTGCTGGACTTCAGCCCTTCCATCTACATCCGCAACACGCTGGACTTCCTGCAGCTGTGGGACATCGGTTCGGGCCTGATCAAGGCCGCCGTGTTCGGCTTCATCGTCGCGCTGATGGGCTGCTATCACGGCTACAACGCCTCGGGCGGCGCGCGCGGCGTCGGCCGGGCGACGACCCACGCCGTGGTCTCTTCGGCGATCCTGATCTTCGCCTCCGACTATCTCCTGACCACTCTCTTCACCCACGCCTCATGACCGACGTGATCCCGAAACTCGCCTGGAAGGGCGTCAGCAAGCGTTTCGAGGGCCGCGCGGTTCTCGACGGCCTTGACCTGTCGGTCGCGCCGGGTCGATCGCTGGTCATCATCGGCGGCTCCGGTCAGGGCAAGTCGGTGACGATCAAGACTGCGCTCGGCCTGATGCGCCCGGACGCCGGCAAGATCGAGCTGGACGGCAAGAACACCGTCACCCTGTCGGAAGGCGCCCGCCGCAAGCTGTTCTCGCGGGTCGGCGTGCTGTTCCAGGGCGCGGCCCTGTTCGACAGCCTGACCATCTGGGAAAACGTCGCCTTCCGCCTGATCAACGCCGACGGCGTACCGCGCAAGGAAGCCCGCGAGCGCGCCATCGAGGCCCTGGAGCAGGTGCGCCTGTCCCCCGACGTCGCCGACCGCTTCCCGTCCGAGCTGTCGGGCGGCATGCAGAAGCGCGCGGGTCTGGCCCGCGCCGTCGTCGCCCAGCCCGAGATCCTGTTCTTCGACGAACCGACCACCGGCCTGGATCCCATCACGGCGGCGGCCATCAACGAGCTGATTTCCCACCAGGTGCGCCGCCTGGGCTCGACCGCCGTGTCGATCACCCACGACCTGGCCTCGGCCCAGACCATCGGCGACGAGATCGCCATGCTGCACGGGGGCAAGATCATCTGGCGCGGGCCGGCCGCCGAGCTGCGCACGACCGACAACCCCTATGTCCGCCAGTTCGTCGAAGGCCGCGCCGAGGGTCCGATCTCGCATGCGGTCTAAGTGGCTGGGCAGCTGAGATGCGACGATGATCAGCGCTCGGTAGGGGAGGGCTGGGCAGTCAATGTGATGAGATAGGCCGACAGGACCTCTGGAAGCGCGCCAATGATTTGCCCGTACTGTCCGGGCAAGGCCTTTGTGGCGTGAAGAACCGTGCCATAGGCGACGGCATAGAAGACCGGACTAACGCTGACTCCGGCTGCCTCGCCCAATCGCAAACAAAGAACGCGTTCGAGCGTGTCCTGGAAGGTTCGAGCAAGTTCGGTTTCGCTCTCGTGGAGGATTGCGAGCGCGTCGCGATGGTCGCTGATGTAGGCGAACAGGCGACCAAACAGCCTGTCGATCACCATGGGCGGCGACATGGCGCGCCATTCTGCTTCGGTTGGCTCCAGAACGTTTTCGATCAGGGCGCCGAGCGCTTGGCTATGTCGTTCGCCTAAGGCGGTCAGGAGCTGATCGCGATCCTGGAAGAAATGATACATCGACCCGGTTGAAGCGCCCGCGCGCTGGGCGACGAGCGGAAGGGTCAATAGGGCCAAGCCTTCGTGGCTGACGATGTCCGCAGCGGCGTCGAGAAGCGTTTCGCGCCGTGCATGACCGCGCGCCTGTCGAGCGGGGCGCGCGCTCGAGCCCGATAGCCGCGCAATCATGCGCCAGAGTCGTTCTTGCAGATCATTCTATCTTTAGTTCGCCGTCTTTAAGGCATTTTGCAACATGCTCGTTCTAGAGGAATCATTCTAGATTTTTATTTTAGTTTTGGTGAGGCCGCGTGCATTCGCCGCTGGCCGAGTTTCGTGAGGAGCGTGTCGATGAACAAGGATCAGATCGAGGGGCAGTGGAAGATCATGTCAGGCGCGATAAAGCGCCGGTGGTCCGAAGTCGCGCATGATTGGGACGGCGTCATCAAAGGCAGCGCGACTGAAATCGTTGGACACCTCCAAAAAGAGTTTGGCCTCGCTCGGAATGATGCTGAAGCCGCCTGGGAACGTTGGCGCAGCGAAGTCCTTCCGGAGGCGCGGATCGCCGCACAGTGGGCCCGTTTCGAAGAGGTGATGGCGGAGCGCTGGTCAGCCGCGAAGTTTAGCGCCCACCAAGCCCAAGAGACCTGGGCGTTGCGTATCGCCGCGGTGGAGGCCGAAGCCGACGAAGTGGCTGATCGCGTCCGGGCCCGCTACGAAGTGACCGAGGCGGAAGCCAAGCAGCGTGTCGCGGGATGGCTTGCCGATGTTCGGCATTGGATCGAGACGCGTCCTTCCTGACGACGGCGACGTCAATGGGTAGGATTCTCAGCGGGCGCGCCGTTGGGCGCGCCCGCTAAGAAGATTTCCAAACATCGTGCATTCATGTCAGATCGCGGCTAGCAGCTCGTTGCACCCCGCAGGGCGCCTCTTTGAAATGGGTACGGCGCGCGACGGCGTCCGGATCAAAAATCGTCATTCGCCTGGATGTCTTCCATTCGCTACTCGTGGCGCGGGCGCGATGCGCCTTTCGCACGATGGCGTTGGCGGCTGGCTGCCGCACAGCGCCAACGGTTCACCTGAAGGCCGCCAGAGCTCCGGCGCGCCAAACACGCCCACCCCGCCTCCAGCAGGAACGCGCAAGTGGGGGCGGACGGCAAGGCGAGCCCCGGGGGGAAAGCCGTCGACGGCTCCAGTAGGGCCTCGAGGGCGGCCTGCGGGGGCAAGGGTGATAGGGCGGCGCCCTTGGCGGCCTCCGCGGCGTCCCCGCCCCCAGCGCCTCGGGCGTCTAGATCGCAAGCAGTCGATGTCAAAGCGTCGTCTCCCAACAGAGCCCCCGACGCTAGTGTTTAGAAAAGCGCGCTCCCGTGCAGCTTGCAAGCTACATTGATGATGAGGCTCGTCGGAGCGGCTTCGGCGCTCAGGGAGCGGGGCGGTTGACACCGCCCCCGTCGAGAACGTCACGAACCTTTCGCGACAGCTGCTCGAGGGTGAAGGGCTTTTGGAGGAAGGCGACGCCAAAATCGAGGACGCCGTTGTGGACGACGGCATTGCGCGTATAGCCGGTCATGTAAAGCACGTGCAGGTTTGGATGATCGCTCCTGAGCCTATCGGCCAGGACGCGCCCGGTCATGCCAGGCATGACGATGTCCGTCATCAGCAGATCAATGCGCGAGGCTCCGTCAAAGCGTGCGATCGCATCTTCGCCTGTCGCCGCCAAGACGACGCCGTAGCCCAGGTCCTGGAGCGCTTCACCCGTGGTCTTGCGGACGTTTTCGTCGTCTTCCACGAGCAAGATCGTCTCGCCTGGCCTGGCGCGCGGTGATACCGGTCGTGGCGTGAACGGCGCGGCGGCTGTGGCCTCACCGAGATAGCGCGGCAGGTAAAGCTTCACCGAGGTGCCCACCCCCACTTCTGAGTATATTTTGATGTGGCCGCCCGACTGTTTGACGAACCCAAAAACCTGGCTGAGCCCAAGGCCCGTCCCCCGCCCGACCTCCTTGGTGGTGAAGAAGGGTTCAAACACGCGATCGACGATCTCGGGCGCCATGCCCGTGCCGGTGTCGGTGACGGAAATCAGCACATACTGTCCCGGAACGACTTCCAGATTGCCTTGAGCGTAGGCCTCGTCAAGCGAGGTGTTCGAGGTCTCGATCGTCAGTCTGCCACCGTCGGGCATGGCGTCGCGCGCGTTGACGCAAAGATTGAGAATGGCGTTTTCCAGCAGCTGGGGATCGGCGTGCACGGGCCAGGTGCCGCCGCCAAGCACCACCTCGATATTCATCTGCTCGCCGATCGTGCGGCGCAACAAGTCAGACATGCCGCTGATGAGCTTTGTCGGCTCAAGCGGACGCGGCTCAAGCGGCGCTTGTCGCGAGAAGATCAGCAATCGCGCGGTCAGGCTCGCCGCCCGCTGGGCGCCGTCCATGGCGTTGTCGATGCGCGCCTCGGCTCGGTCGGGTTCACCGCGCAGGCGGCGCTTGGCGATCTCCAGGCTGCCGATGATCACCGAGAGCATATTGTTGAAGTCGTGAGCAATGCCGCCCGTGAGCTGTCCGACGGCCTCCATCTTCTGCATTTGCCGAACCTGGGATTCGGCCTTTTCCCGCGCGACAGCCTCCGCCGTCAATCGGTCGTTGGCGCTTGAGAGTTCGTCTCGGCTTTCTTGCAGCGCCCTAAGCTGGCCGTTGGCCGCCCTCACCGCCGTCAAGGTCAGAGCAAGCAGTCCCAGGAAACCGAGCACCAGGGAGGCCTGGAGCGCGGTGCGCGTCGCCGCCGCACGATCCTGGCGAACGTCCAGGAGACGGGCTTCCTCGGCGATCATCCCCGCCACCTGCCGACGGATTTCTTCGGTCAAGGCATCGCCGCGGTTGACCAGCAGGTAGTCCCGCGCCGCTTCGAACCCCTTATCGTGGCGCAAGGCGACCCCTCGCGCCAGGATCCGCAGGCGCTGCTGGATCAACCCATGGAGCCGCGCGGCCGAAGCCGTCTGGCGGGGGTTATCCGCGACCTGGCTGGTCAAGCGTCCCATAAGCGGTTCCATATCGGAAAGCGCCGCCTGGTAGGAGTTCAAGTAGCTTTCGACGCCCGAGACGAGATAGCCGCGCTGCCCGGTCTCAGCGGCCTGCACGTTCGCGCGAAGCTGCCAAAGCGTGGTTTGCACCTGCATGGAATGGCGCACCCATGCATCGGTGCGCCTCTGGGCCTCGGTCAGAACGAGCGCGCCCAGGACGACCACGCCTAGGAGGGTGAAGCCCGCGATCAAAAGCGTTGCGGGATGACGAAGTCGACGGATCGGCATGATCGCTCCAGCGCTGGCGTTAGAGCGACAGGCCACAAGCGGGCAGGGTTCGTAAAGTCTTCATATCGCCGATTACGCCTGGCCGACTAAGCCTGGGTCCTCGCGCGTCGGCGCAACAGCGCTGCTCGAAAGGGTCAAAGCTCTAAACTTTTACCCCCACGGCGGCCAGTTCGCGAAGAAGGCGGCGGATTTGGGGGAGATGGGCGAGCGCCTGTTCGAGCGAGGCGTCACGCTCCAGGGGTGCGATGACGTATCCCTCTTTGGTCTGCCGGATGAACCCCTTATCCTGGAGGGCGATGAAGCGTCGCCGAACTGTCTCCATAGGCAGATGCAAGGAGGCGGCGACCTGATTAATCCTCAGCGGGCGCAGCCCGTGTTCGGCGCCGAGGATTGGCGTGTCGGCGCAGGAGAGGCAAGCCAGCACCAGCGCCTCAAGGATATCGCCATCGTGTTTGCGTAACGCCGTCACCGTCCAGCGCAACACATAGTCTGTCGCGATGCGCACGCCGGCGCGCATGTTGGCCTCGTCTGGTGCGCAGGTGTCTTCGGCCGGGCGCATGCCTGTAGTTAAGGTTCCACACTGCGCCTGCGGGAAATCCGCCCAAGATCATGCGACCTTGGCATTCTGATCCCCTACATCAGCGATCGCCTTGCACATGCCCACCACGTGGCGGCGGATCTTGGCGTTGGAGATCCGGGGAAAGAGTTCGGCCAGCTCGAGCGCGCCTTGGGTCGCCATGAACCGGGTGAAGGCGTCTCCGAGGCCCTGTCCAGCCGAGTGCGCGGCGTCATCGTCGACCAACACCGGCAGCCCCTCGAAGAAAAAAGGGATCGGGACACCAAGGATTCTGGCGGCTTCATAAAGCTTCGAGGCGCTGATGCGGTTAGCGCCGCGTTCGTATTTTTGCACTTGCTGGAATGTAAGACCCAAGGCCATCGCCAACTTGTCCTGGCTAAGGCCAAGGCTTTTGCGGCGCGCGCGGATCCGCATGCCAACGTGCAAATCGACAGGATTGGGCTGCCGAGCTAGGTGGTCTTTGTTCATGTACGCCCCCGCACGATCACGCTTTGGAATATGCGCGAGACAGCCGCGATCGGAAACCATAAATGGCGGCCACGTCGCTTTGGTCTCACGACGCTTCGAAATGCGCCTAACCTAAGCGCCGCTGGGAGAGGGGCATTCGCCCCGTCCTTGCTGTCGGTAAAACCGGTTGGGGCCGCGACTTAACCATCGAGCCAGACAGCCCCAGGCAAAGGCGCGGACAAAAACGGGGCCCGAGCACTTCTCGATCAGCGGTTGACGCCCAATGCGCCGCCACCCTACGCGTCTCTCTCCGGCGCGATCCTGCCGATCGTTGCGCGACTAACGCCAAGGACCTTAGCCAGATGGCGCGTGCTTTCGCCCTTTGAGCGCTGAGTCGCGACGAAAGCGCGCTGGTCAGCTGAAAGCTTGTAGCGCCGGCCAAGCTTTACGCCTCGCGTCCTGGCCCGCGCCCGCCCTTCAGATGTCCGCGCCCGTATCAGTTCGCGCTCGAACTCGGCAAGGCCGCCGAGAACCGTCAGCATAAGGCGCCCGTGCGCGGTCGTGGTATCCGCCCAGGCGTCGCGCATGGATCGAAACTGAGCCCCCTTCTCAGCAATCGCCGCCAGAATGTTGAGCAGGTCGCGCGTCGAGCGCGCAAGCCGGTCGAGGCGCGTGACCAACAGGATGTCGCCGGCGTCAAGCGCGGCGATCGCCCGTTTTAGTTGGGCTCGATCAGCTCGCGCCCCGGAGACGACCTCTTGGAAGATCTTATGGCAACCGGCCAAGCGAAGTTCATCGATTTGCGCCGAGACGCCCTGCCCGTCCGTGGAGACCCGCGCATAGCCGTAAATCATGCCCTATTATGAGACTATAATATGAGCCGCTCAAGCTATTGTTTTCTCTAAGGCTGGTCAGCGTCTCGTTTTTCTTAAATTCTGAGCCACCGCAGAAGGTGGGGAGGCTTTCCGATGGCACGGCGTAGCTTGCTTACGGGAGAGGAACGGCGAAAGCTGTTCGAGCCGCCGACCAGCGATTGCGAGATAGCCACCCGTTACACCCTGTCCCCCGACGATCTCGATTGGATCGAAGAACGACGCAATCCCGCCAACAAGCTTGGGGCAGCCTTGCAGTTGGCGCTTCTACGACATCCCGGGTTCGGATGGGGCCCTGATGCGGTCCTCGCGCCTACGCTTGTGGATTTCATCGCTGAGCAGATCCACGTGCCGCCAGGTGTGTTGGCCAGTTACGGTGCTCGAGGACAGACGAGAAGCGCTCACCTTACGGCGCTCCGTGCTCGGCTTGGCCTCCGTGCCTTTGGCCGTTCGGATTTGCAAACGACGATCACCATCGCAGCCGAGGCGGCGCGTTCGACCGACAAGGGCGGACCAATCGTCGAAGCGGTCATGGCGCAGCTTCGTCGCCTGGGCATTGCGTTCCCGTCTCCGGACACCCTCGAGCGCATAGGACTGGCCGGGCGCGCCCAAGCAAGGCGACAGTCAGCCACTGACCTTCTGGCGAGCCTATCGCGGGAGCAGCTTGCGGCGCTGGACCAGCTGCTCGTCAATGACGAGACCCTTGGCAAGTCACCGCTGGCCTGGCTGCGAGATCTGCCGGAGGCCCCAAGCGCTCTCAATATGAGCGCGCTGATGGAGCGGTTGGACTACCTTCGCGCCATTGACTTACCCCCGAAGCTCGCCGACGCAATCCACGAACGGCGCTTTGATCAATATGTCCGCGAAGGGGCGATCGCCCCGGCGTTCCTGCTAGGTGGCTATAGCGTAGGACGGCGGCGCGCGACTGTGGCCGCCCAACTCCTCGATCTTGAGCGCCGGATCAGCGACGTGGCTGTCGACATGTTTGACAAGATGGTCGGTTCGCTCTTCGCCAAGGCTCGGCGCGGTCGCGAGCGGCAGTACCAAGCCAGTCAGCGCGAGGTCGCCCAGCTGATGGGTCTGTTCAGTGGCGTCATCGCCTCGGTCGAGCGCGCCAGGGCCGATGGCCGGGACGTCCTTGACCAGATCGACGCTGACGTCGGCTGGTGGAAGGTGGTCGCCGCCCGGCCGAAGATCGAGGCGCTGGCGTCCCTTGCAGCTCAAGATCCATTAGTCAGCGCCGCGGAGCGGTACGGCGTCCTTCGTCGTTTCGCGCCAACCTTCCTTGCTCGCATGCGGTTCCGGGCCGGGACCGGTGGCGCGCCGATGCTCAAGGCGATAGCGCTGCTGAAGGAACTCAATTCCGGCGAGCGTAGACGCCTGCCAGACGATGCGCCGATGCCGTTCGCCTCAAAGGCTTGGAAGAACCTCGTTAAGCCGCCCCGGGCGCCGATCAACCGGCGTCTCTATGAAACCGCCGTCATCGCCACCCTGCGTGATCGTCTTCGCGCCGGCGACGTTTGGATCGATGGTTCGAGAGCCTACCGTCGGTTCGACGACTATTTGATCCCGCAGGACCATGTCGCCGCAGAAGCCCAGTCCCTGCCAGTGACGGTCGAGATGGGCGCCTATTTGAATGAGCGGGCCAGTCTGCTCGATCAGCGTCTTGCCGCCTTTGCCAGAAAACTGGCCAGAGGCGACCTTGTGGACGTCTCACTCCAAGGTGACGCCTTGTCGGTCAAGCCGATCAAGGCCAGCACACCCGATGAGGCGCGCGTGCTCGATCGGGCGATCGACGCTTTGTTGCCACGGGTTCGGATCACCGATCTCCTCGCCGAGATCGATGCCCTGACAGGCTTTTCGTCTGCGTTCCGGGAGCTTCGTTCCGGAAAAGCGCACGACAACACAAGCTGCGTGCTGGCCGCGGTTCTGGCCGATGCGACCAACCTTGGCCTGGAGCGAATGGCCAACGCCAGCCAGGGTGTGACCTACGCCCAATTGGCTTGGACGCAGAGCTGGTACCTCAGCGAGGAGAACTACCGCGCCGCCCTCGCCAAGATCATGGACGTCCACCACGCGCAGCCGTTCGCGCGTCACTGGGGGGATGGCTTGTCCTCATCGTCCGATGGCCAGTTCTTCAGGTCTGGTCGCCGGCGATCCGGGGCCGGCGACATCAACGCCAAGTACGGGCCTGAACCGGGTTTGCGGATCTATACGCATCTCTCCGACATGCACGGATCCTTTCACACGAAGGTGCTCTCGGCGACGGCGTCGGAAGCGCCTTATGTTCTGGACGGTCTGGTGGGCCGGGGAGGCGGCGAGCACTATACCGACACCGGCGGCGCCACCGACCACGTCTTCGCCCTTTGCCATCTACTGGGATACCGGTTTGCGCCGCGCCTGCGCGACATCCACGACCGACGCCTTGCCATTGTTGGCGCCAAGCCGCGCCATAAAATACTGGAGCCGTTGCTGGGCCGCGCAATACGCGTCGATGTCGTAGAGGAGAACTGGGATGACATCATTAGATTGACCGCATCGATCAAGGCCGGCGCCGTCGCGCCTTCGGTGATGTTGAAGAAGCTGGCCGCCTATAAGCGGCAGAACAGGCTCGACCTGGCGCTTTCCGAAGTGGGCCGGATCGAGCGCACCCTATTCACGATCGACTGGTTGGAAAGTCCGGATCTGCGGCGTCGTTGCCAAGCCGGTCTCAATAAGGGCGAAGCCCGTCACGCCCTGGCCCAAGCCGTGTTCGTACACAAGCAAGGTCGGATCGCGGATCGCACCTTGCAGAACCAACAGCACCGGGCGTCAGGTCTCAACCTGGTCATCGCCGCCATCGCGCTCTGGAACACATTATATATGCAGCGCGCCGCGGACCATCTCCGCACCAACGGCCAGGATTCGCCAG
>Ga0247725_1001216_pt1 | contig 13785 bp, 12 predicted proteins | sample OKSTACKMCFT3sol_FD_183021 | JGI IMG/M metagenome (GOLD analysis project Ga0247725, IMG submission 183021) | Subsurface sediment microbial communities from gas well in Oklahoma, United States - OK STACK MC-FT3-sol | ecosystem: Environmental > Terrestrial > Deep subsurface > Rock core/Sediment... | reverse complement strand
TGGATCAATCCACTCCGGCAGAACACCGGGGTAAGTACATGGCCTTCACCGATACTGATTCAGTTCCGGTCAAGCATATGAAAGAGCTGGCAGCCAATGGTGTAACTCATATGCACCTGATGCCAACCTTCGATATCGCGACAGTTAACGAAGACCCAGCTAAGGTTGCCAATCTGAGTGATCCGTTCAGCAAGCTGTGTGACGTCAACCCAGCCGTCAAGGATTCAGAATTCAAGGACAAGTGCAGCAGCAACGAAACAATCGAATCCACACTGGAATCACTCAAGACCACAGATAGCAAATCAAATCCTGTTATTCAGAAGCTGTACGGCTACATCCGTGGCGTTGACTCCTTCAACTGGGGTTACGATCCGTTCCATTACACGGTACCAGAAGGTTCCTACGCCACCGATGGTGCCATTGAAGGCGCAGCCCGGATCAAGGAGTTCCGCGAGATGGTGAAATCCATCAAGCAGAACATCGGCATGAACGTGGTGATGGATGTGGTCTACAACCACACCAACGAATCAGGTTTGGGCAAGAAATCTGTCCTCGACAAGATCGTACCTTGGTACTATCAGCGTCTGAATGAAGTCACCGGGAATGTCGAAACCTCTACTTGCTGCTCCAACACAGCGCCAGAACATGCGATGTTTGCCAAGTTGATCGAAGACTCCCTGGCCACCTGGACCAAGGAATACAAGATTGACTCCTTCCGCTTCGACCTGATGGGCTTCCACCCGCTGGCACAATCCACCAAGGCGCTGGAGAAAACTCGGGCCATCAACCCGGATATGTTCTTCTACGCCGAAGGCTGGGACTTCGGTGAAACAGCGAAGGATCGTCGCTTCGTCACTACCACCCAGCCCAATACCGGCGGCACAGGCATCTCCACCTACTCAGATCGCGCTCGTGATGCCGTACGTGGTGGCAGCCCGTTTGACTCAGGCGATGGCATCCGCCAGACCCAAGGTTTTGGTAATGGCGCCTATGTGCTGCCAAACGAAGCCGTAACGAAAGACGACGCGCTATTGAGCAGCGCGCTGCATCAGTCCGATCTGACCATGCTGGGCATGGCCGGCAACCTGAAGACCTTTACCTTGGTTGACAAGAACGGTCAGCCTGTCCAAGGTTCCGCACTGGACTATAACGGCCAGAAGGCTGGTTATGCCGTCGAGCCATGGGAAGTGCTGAACTATGTGACCAAGCATGACAACCAAACCATTTGGGACAACATCAACTATAAAGTTGCCACAGATGTCAGTCTGCAAGATCGTGTGAAGATGCAAGCCATCTCCATCGCGACCGCCATGTTGGGCCAAGGCATTCCCTTCACCGATATCGGTAGTGAATTACTGCGCTCCAAATCTTTCGAGCGCGACTCCTTCGATTCTGGCGACTGGTATAACAAGGTTGACTACACCCTCGAAGACAACAACTTCGACAAGGGGTACCCACGTTCCGACAAGGATGAAGCGAACTACTCTCTGATCGAGAAGGTGCTGAAACCGGAGATGAAGCCGACCAAGGCTGATATGCAGCAAATGGTCAGCTACTTCAAGGAATTGACTCGCCTGCGCAAGGACAACCCGCTGCTGACTCTGGGTAAGGGTGAAGAAGTCATGAAGCGTGTGGATTTCCGTAACGTCGGCCCAGAACAAGTCCCGGGTCTTATCGTGATGACCATCGATGATGGTGTCAGTGCGGGTGCCGATATGGACTCCGCCAACGATGCCGCCGTCGTGATCATCAACGCCACCCCAGGAACTCAGATCGTGGGCAACTTTAAGGATGGCGACGATCAGACAATTGCTCTGGATGGCTTCCAGTTGAGCGCAGCACACAGCAGTGAAAACAGTATTGCCGGTGATGCCTCCTTTGCCAACGGTGAATTCTCTGTACCGGCCTGGTCTGCCGCCGTATTCGTTAAACCGCAAGGTAGCGCACGCGGCACTGGCCTGCCAGTCAGCAAGAAGCAAGATCCATCCACCGTTGAACCGTTTAGCGTACCTGTCTATGCGCGAGGCTTCCTTGGTGATTGGGGCACATCTGAAGCCAATCAGTTTATTTTTACCGGGGCCGCTTATAGTTACGAGTTCAAAACTGAAGTCACCAGCGCTCAACTGGGATCAACCCAAGTAAAAGTTGCTGACGAATTTTGGGGCGATACCGAGAAAGGCGGAAAAGCCAACTTCGGCAAATGTAGCGACAACGATAAATTGGCAGTTGGCACTCCGCTGACACTCTGCGCGGGTGGTGGAGATATCCCATTGGATATGACCAAGGTCGGCACCTACCATTTCATATTCAAAGTGATGAACAAGGATAAGCCAACCCTAACTCTGGCCATTGATGAACCAGCCGCAGCTTGTGCATTGCTGCCTGATTCAACAGAAGCTGCGACCCTGGGTGAGACCAAGTTGGCCCTGCGTGGTAATCACTCAAGCTGGAACTGGGATGCTGCCTATCAACTGAGCTATAAGGGCAGTGGTATCTATGAAGCTAAAGTCAGCGGAGTTGACCTTTCAGGTGGCTTCAAGATTGCAGCCGATACATCCAACTGGGATCCACAATTCTTTGCGACCTCAGCCGGTACCCTGGCCAAACCTATGGTTGCTGATACTGTCTATGAGGCCTATGGCCGCTTCGGTGGAGCAGGTACCGATCCAGGCAACAACACCATGACCCTGGGTGCAGGCAACTGGCTGTTCCGCTTGAAGCTGGATACCACTGCAGAAATGACTGGTGCTGGCGTCAAGGGAACCATCGACGTTTGCCAACTGCCGTAATACAGCAGGATTGCATTCTTGGACAACAACCGGGGCCTAGTGCCCCGGTTTTTTATTGCCGCTCAATGCCATTTCTGAACCCTGACTATACCAGTCAGCAGAAAGCACAGCCTTACCACCCACAAATATCGCTTGAGGCTTGAATTGCGGACATGGAGACCCAAACGACCCACGACATCAGGAATATGTAACAGCAACGGCCATGGATACAGACGAAATCGCGGGTCAACTGCCGCACGATTTCTCCGGCTATCCATCAACCACGCTTTCCAGCTCCGCCTCTTTGCGGCTGCGGAGCCCTGAAATAGACTTTCCTGGCACTTCTTGGCCAGTTTTTTTGACCGTAGGCTAAATTTGCGGTTCAATGCGCGCAATAATGATGAAATTGAACCGGCTTCAGCCTTCGGCGATCAAACCGCTGCCAGCGAAGCTAGCTATTTTATCTGGGCGCAGCCATGGCAATTCATGCCGATGCGTCACCTTCAGCCGCACACCTTCAGGCATTTTATGAGCGACAAACAAGAAAATAATCCGTTACACGGCATCACGCTGGAGAGCCTGCTCTCGGAACTGGTCAGCCTTTATGGTTGGCAAGGGTTGGCAGAACGCCTGCCTATCAACTGCTTCAGCCATGAGCCAAGCATGAAATCCAGCCTGAGTTTCTTGCGTCGCACCTCCTGGGCTCGTCAGAAAGTAGAAGCACTCTATCTGGCCAGCCAAGACAGCAGCCTGATGAATGCGGAAGTACCAGTTTCCGATGAACCCCGCAAGGTCATGAGTCGCCCCCAAGCCAGCGGACGCAAGCAACTTGAACGCCGCCCTCGCCAGGGATATGGCACGGATCGCCCGCTCCGCGCTGACGGCGACCAGCCACAAGCAGAACGCAGCCCTCGTCGTGATGGAGATCGCCCGCAAGGCGAACGTCGTCCACGTCGTGATGGTGACCGTCCGCAAGGCGAGCGTGGTCCACGCCGTGATGGTGACCGCCCACAAGGCGAGCGCAGTTCACGCCCTTATGGCGACCGTCCGCAAGGTGATCGTGGCCCACGTCGCGATGGCGACCGTCCGCAAGGCGAGCGCGGTTCACGCCCTTATGGCGACCGTCCACAAGGTGATCGTGGCCCACGTCGCGATGGCGACCGCCCGCAAGGCGAGCGCGGTTCACGCCCTTATGGCGACCGTCCGCAAGGCGAGCGCAGTTCACGCCCCTATGGCGACCGTCCGCAAGGCGAGCGCGGCTCACGCCCTTATGGCGACCGTCCGCAAGGCGAGCGCGGCTCACGCCCTTATGGCGACCGTCCGCAAGGGGAACGTCCCGCACGCCCCTACGGTGATCGACCCAATGAACGGGGTGCGCGCCCCCAGGGGGAGCGGATCTTCCGCAATGACAATGACCCGGTACAGCGGGAACGTGCGCTGCAGCAACAAGAGGGGCAACGTCGCCAAGGTGGTGAGCGCGGTGAACATTTCCCTCGCTCAGGCGAACGGCAGCATGGCCGCGATCATCAGCATGGCCGCCCACAACACAGTCAGCGTCCAGCATCACCGCGGCCCAGCAAACCCAGCACGGGCACATCCCCTTGGGGTACCCCGAAAAAGAAAAAGGAACAGGATGCCGAGTAAGTCGGCAACCTGGACAGTGGATAGCAGATGGCTCTGAAAATTAAATACCATTTCAACGGCAAACCGCGTCTCATCAATTTTGCCAATGATAAATATCACGACATCTATGAAGCGATGGCGGCGGCGGAAGGGATCGACTTGCGGCAGTTTCTGGCAATGGAAAAACAGATCGCTGCGCTGACTCGCGATAAGAGTGCCAGTAAAGATTATCGGGATAACGAATTTCTACGCTTCGGTTTCAGCGAGATTGAAGTGATTAAAGAGTGATGTTCAATATCCTGTACTTAAGGCCACCGTTCGGTGGCCTTAGTTTTTGGCAAGCCCATGACTCCCCCCCTCTCGCAAGCCACACCAGATTAGCGGCGAAAGCTCAGTGGCGGCTTCGCCAGGATCAGATCACTGCGTGCGCTGGCGCAGCAGGTCAGAATCAAACCATCCTCACGCTGCGTGGCGCTAAGCCCAGGCACCTGAGGCTGCTCGACCTCACCAGCAACTAGCATCTGTTTACACCGGCCACAGATACCAGCCCGACAGGTGTGGGGCAACTGAACTCCTCCCTCCTCCGCCTGTATCAACAAGGGCCGCTCGGGATCTGCCTGGAAAGAGGCATCCCCTTCCTCGGTCGATATCCGCACGGTAAACCGAGTGGACACTGAGCGAGCCAGCGTCTCATCTTCCTGAACTTGGGGACGAATGGGCGCCGCGACCTGTTCAGCGGGTAATCGGGGACGCTCGGGGTAAGGAGTGGCGATCTGCGTCTCCAAGACTTCCACCGGATCGCTGACGCTCACCCAGCCCTCATTTAGCGGGATCAGGTTCTGGCCGAAATAGATCTCGCCATCCTCCCCCAGCCGGTAAGTCGCCAGCGTCGCCAGGGGCTCCCGCTGCGGGTGGTAGTGCCCTGACTCGGCATCCAGCGTGGTCATCACACAACGGCTACAGGGCTTGGCCACCAAAAACTCCACCTCGCCAATGCGGATCCGACGCCAGCCATCCTCGGCAAACGCAGCCGTACCGCTCACCACCAGATTGGGGCGAAATTGCTCCATACGCTGTGGTGTCGGTGAACGCCGATTGAGATCATCGAGCGAGGCTTGAGAGATGAGCAGCAGCGGATAACCATCGGCGAAACTGACATGCTGCTGCAATTTGGCGCGATAACGAGGCGATGATTCCCCTAGCCAGAGTAGACGGGCCGGCTCACCCAGCAACTGGCTGAACCAGGCATCCGCTTCCATCCGGGTCGTACGAGCAGAAAAAGAGTCACTCCAGACGCCGGTGGCCACCCGCTCCTGGTCAAATTGCGCAGAAAACAGCTCCAAATCAGACTGCCCAGGTGTACGCAGACAGATCCCCGCCTCCCGCCACAGCGCTCGTACCTGCTGCAGCTGTGGATGGGTTCGTGCGGTGATAAAACTGCCGTCCGGCCGGACAACCATATAACGACGGTCGCCAACCAGACCTTCAGCTCCGACCCACAACCGCGACTCATCCAGCCCGCGACAGGACTTCACCGGATATCGGAATAACCCACTCAGCTTGACCATGACTCGGCCCTTCAGCAACCCAAGAGGGGCACTAAGGTAACCTTCTGCTGCCATGGGCTCAAGGTGGTTTTTCCTTGGTTTAGGCGAGCAGTCTCAAGACTGCAGCATAAAGCGTTCGATCACGTGGGCAACACCATCCTCTTGATTGCTATGGGTGACAAAATCCGCCATCGCCTTGATCTCGTCGGTGGCATTGCCCATCGCCACACCCAGCCCGGCATAACTGAGCATATGGGCATCATTGCCGGCATCACCGACACAGATGATCGCCTCGGGGCTGATCTCCAGGTGCGCCGCCAGCGCGGCAACTCCGGTTCCCTTGTTGCTGTCCGGATGCAGGAACTCCAGGAAATAGGGGGTACTTTGTACCACGGTGAAACGCTGATACACCTCGGCAGGCAGGGCGGCCACGGCTTGAGCCAGGATCTCCGGCTCATCCACCATCATCACTTTGAGGATGGCTTCATCTTCGGGCAATTGGGCAAAATCCAGCTCGGTGAGCAGCAAATCATTGTGGCTGCGTTCCAGCTCGGTATAGCGACTGTTCCGTGGCGCAATCAATCCTTGCTGACGGGAGAACGCATGAATATTCACCCCCAACTGCTGACTGATGGCAAACAGGTCGCGCACATCCTGCCCATTCAACAGGCGGCTGGCCAACACAGCACCACTACCCACATTCTGCACCAGGGAGCCGTTGTAGCTGAGGACATAGTCTTCGTGACTGGTCAGCGCCAACTGCTGCAAGAATTTTTCCATGCCAGCAATCGGGCGCCCCGAGGCCAGCACGACTTTGATGCCTTTTGCCTTCGCTGCCGCAATCGCCTGTTGCGTCCGCGCGGAGATGGAGCCATCGTCCCGCAACAAGGTTCCATCCATATCCAGCGCGATCAATTTATACATAACACCCTCGAAATTCGTCAAAGCAACCGGTTGCATTGTGCGAGCAAGCGAGCCAAAAAACAAGGGAGCTCCAAGCCCCCTTGCCATATCCCTCGCACGGGTCCAAATCAAGCTAGCCAGGGCAATGCCAGAAATAGCTTGATGATCACCGCATTGAGAATGTCGATGAAGAAAGCCCCCACCATGGGCACCACCAGAAACGACAAATGGGAAGGTCCAAAGCGCTGGGTGATGGCCTGCATATTGGCGATGGCAGTGGGTGTTGCCCCCAACCCGAAACCGCAATGCCCCGCAGCCAGAACGGCCGCATCATAATTGCGCCCCATCACCCGGAAGGTGACGAAGTAGGCATACAACGCCATAGCCAGGGTCTGTGCGGAGAGCAAGACGATCATGGGCAAGGCCAGCGCGGCCAACTGCCACAGTTTTAACGACATCAGCGCTATGGCAAGAAACAGCGACAAGCTGACATTACCCAGTAACGAGACCTCCCGCTCACCGACCTCATGCCAGCGCAGTAACCCCAGCACGTTGCGTAACAACACCCCGACAAATAAGACGCAGACAAAAGTCGGCAGTTCACAGGCGGTTCCCTGCAGCAACAGCGCAACCTGGGTTCCGGCCATCAAGCTCACGGAGATAAGCGCCAACGTCTCGATCATGGAAAAGGCCGTGATCGGGCGTTCACGCTCTGGCAACTCAAATCCCAGCGGTGACGAATCGGCATTTTCATTTTCGCCGGGAACCGTTACCTGTTTCACCAACTTGCGCGCGACTGGGCCGCCAATCAGGCCACCGAGGATCAGCCCGAAAGTAGCGCAGGCAATCGCCAGCTCCGAGGCGGACTGCAGCCCGTATTTCTCCGCGAAAGTCGCACTCCAGGCGGCTCCTGTGCCATGACCACCCGAAAGGGTAATCGACCCGGCCAGTAACCCCATGCGCGGATCCAGCCCGAGCAGCGAAGCCAGGGTGATCCCCAGGGTGTTCTGCATCAGCAGCAGACCGGTTACCACCAACAAAAAGATAAACACAGCACGGCCGCCCCGACGCAGACTGGCAAAATCGGCATTCAGACCTATGGTGGCAAAAAACGCCAGCATCAACGGCGTCTGCAAAGCCGGATCAAACTGGACTGATTGTCCGGTCACACAGAAAATCACCAGCTGGATCAAGGCAATCAGCAATCCACCAGCAACCGGCTTGGGAATATTGTAAGTCCGCAAGAAAGGGATGCGGTTGACCAAGGAGCGACCGAGCAACAAAACCAGCGATGCCGCCACCAAGGTGCCGTAAAAATCGAGTTGAATCATCCATCCTCCCTATTGATGGTCATAAAGCATTGGAAGCAACCAATGCAGGGATTGTGCGTGCAAAATACGCATTCAGTTTGCGCGTTGAACCCAAGTCTAGTCATCCTGAGTAGAACGGATCGAAGCGGTCCGGGTGAAAGCATCTAACGAAAGGCTCGGTTCACCCTGAGGATCTTGTGATAAGGCTTGTCACGAACTAAAAACAGTGACAAGCAATAGTGAAATACAACAACCAACCAGCTATTGTTCAACGATAAACCTAAACAAACAGTAAACAACTAGATATATATAGCTATATACGGTACTCATTGCGACATTAAATGTTGAGCGCGGTGCATTCCTGGAGATTCAAACTACTTCAAATATGAACGCAGAACCTTGATGAGCCCATCCGTGGCTTCCGGTTCATCATCGCCGGCCAGGGGCTGCATATGCTCCCGGATGTGCCCTTCCAGCACCTGTCCCATCAGACCATTCACCGCGCCGCGCACCGCCGAAATCTGCTGCAGTATGTCATAACATCCCAGCCCTTCATCCAGAGAGCGCTCCAGACCGTCGAGCTGACCACGCAGTCGACGGACACGATTAAGCAGGGCTTTCTTCTCTTTTTGGGTATGGCTCATCTTGATTCCTCGGCAAGTTCCGCTCGCATTATCCATGACAACCGGCTTGCTGAAATATACTGGGGGGGGGTATATTGAGTTAACACTATGACAAAGAGATCCCTGCATGTCCATATCACATACCGCGGCTCCCGTGCCGCCCCAGACCACAACACTGACCTGCATCCAGGCTCAGGCATTTCATCGTCCGATGCAGGGTAGTGAACGCAAGATCGCCTGGGTAGTAGCACTGACAGTGACCATGATGGTGATAGAAATCCTCGCCGGTTGGCAGTTCCACTCCATGGCCCTATTGGCCGATGGCTGGCATATGAGCACCCACGCCCTGGCTCTGGGTATTTCACTGCTGGCGTATGCCCTATCCCGTCGTTTTGCCGGCGATCATCGCTTCGCCTTCGGTACCTGGAAAATCGAGATCCTGGGAGCTTATACCAGCGCACTGATCCTGGCTGCCGTGGCCTGCTCCATGCTCTGGGAATCTTCGGTACGGCTGTTCAATCCAGGAACCATCCACTATGGCGAATCCATGCTGGTTGCCATGGTCGGACTGGCGGTAAATCTGCTCAGCGCCTGGTTGCTGGGAGAACAGGGACATAGCCATGGACCTGGGCATCATCATGATCACGGACATTCGGGCCACAGCCACCCTCATGTTCAGCAGGACCATAACCATAACCATAACCATGAGCATGAGCATGAGCATGAGCATGAGCATGAGCATGGACATCAGGACCTGAATAAAAAAGCGGCCTACATCCATGTACTCACCGATGCGGCCACCTCGGTTCTGGCTATTGTCGCACTCGCAGGTGGCATGCTGTGGGGCGCTGCCTGGTTGGATCCGGTGATGGGACTGGTGGGTGGCGTGGTGATCCTCTACTGGGCCAAGGGCTTGCTCAGTGAAACCACACGCATCCTGATCGATGCCGAGAGTCATGGTACCGTCAGTGAACAGATCCGCGACACGGTAACCCGCCACAACAGCTCGCTCCTGGACCTGCATGTCTGGCGCATTGGCGAGACTCGCTATGCCGCTATCGTCGGCTTGCCTGCGGTGACAGAGTCGCAATTGACTCACTTACGGCATCATCTGGAACAAATCCCCAATCTGGCGCACCTGACGCTGGAAACCCACTCTCATTAGGCAAGAGAGACATGACACAACAACAGAGGCGCCATCAGGCGCCTCTGTTGTGAACTACCAATGCCCCGAAGGATCACGAGGCGAATAAGGGTTGCACTCGCGGCAGCATCAACAGCTCATGGAATCGTTCAATCGCATGATGCGAGGTCACGAATTGAGACTCGCGGCGCAGATTAAACCAACAGGTTTCCATCCCCACCCCCGCAGCACCAGCAACATCCGTTTGCGGATTGTCGCCGACCATCAGCACATCGGCAGGCTCGACAGACACCATGCGCGCCAACGCGGCTTCAAAGATCCGCGGATCGGGTTTGTTCACGCCTAACTCTTCGGAAACCAGCATAAAATCAAAACAATCCGCTAACCCGCTCTGGTTGAGGCGTGCGTGTTGGATATCCGCAAAACCATTGGTAATGATCCCCATCCCGACCTTGCCATGTAATTGGCGCAGCGTCTGTTCGACCCCGGGCAGCGGCTGGCTGCGTTGCAAAATGGCCTGTAAAAAGGTGTGATTCAGCTCTAGCGGCGAAACGCCCAACTGTGGCGCTAAATCGCGAAAACGGGCTTGCTTCAAGGTTTCGGCGTCCAGCAGCCCCGCATTGTATTGCTCCCATAGCGCCTTATTCAGCGCCTGGTAGTCCGCCAGCATCTCTGCGGTCAGGGTCACCGAATAGTGCGCCAGCGCGGCATCTAATGCTTCAGCTGCCGGAAAATCAAACAGGGTATCGTCCAGATCAAACAGGATCCACTGATAAGCCATAATTCAGGTCCGCCCTTGTCATTAGGAGCGGGAATGCTACCACAGGCTAATCGAAGAGGGTCACATCATCGGCGTAGAGCTTGGCAATCAGCGCTCGCAAATCCACGCCAGGAGACAGGCGCTGGAGCAAGGGTCGAAGCTGAGACACTTGCTCCACCAGATGACGTTCCGAGTGTCGCACAACCCCACGCATCATGAGATCGAGCATATGAGTCTGGAGCGTAGGCAAAGAGATCAGATTAACACTGTGTTGCAGCCCATGGTTCTCACACCAACACATGAGTTCATGCAGGGGCGGTATTACTTCGGGGCCCCCTAGCGCCCAAGCTCGAATGTCGGTGACCCGGATCCAGGGACCTGCTGGCAACTGACGGGCGGCGTTGATGATGGCATCGCGATAGCGACAGGCAAACTCGTAATTAATACCGCCGACCACGCGGATCCAGAGCAAAGAACCTACGGCTTGATAGTTAAAAACACCATGGCTATCCACGGAGTTGTCCTCGATGACCATTAACAATGCTGATTCAGAATCTGAGAATGGCAAAATGGAACCCATTCGTCCATGCAGCGATTGACTATGTTTCGAGCAAAGGCGCCCCAATAGCACCATAAGCTTGAAAACTCGCGGTTTTTCAGACAATAAAAAACCCGACGTCAGGTCGGGTTTTTTTAACGCGGGGGAAAACTATTTCACCGCATCCTTCAGCGCCTTTCCGGCGACGAAAGCTGGTACATTGGAAGGCGCGATAGTGATTTCAGCACCAGTCTGCGGGTTACGACCTGTACGGCCAGCACGGTGATTAACCTTGAAAGTACCAAACCCGACCAACTGAACTTGATCACCCTCTTTAAGGCTCTGAGTGATGCTGTTCAGAATTTCTTCCAGTGCAACTTTGGCCTGGGCTTTGCTCATATCAGCCTTTGCTGCAATCGCATCGACAAGCTCAGTTTTGTTCATAGAGAGTCCTTTTTTATTCCGGCGCTAATTAAAAATCAGCGACCAATCTAGTCAAAAAAACAGCCTCAAGCAAAGGCTTTATCCCGCACCACGCGGTGATCGGCCAGCTTTTCGGCAAGAAGTGCCGAGCTCTTCACACTTATCCCACACATACCGCCAATTGTGCGCAGTTATCTAGCCAATAGCCCTTGGCGAAAGCGCTATCATCATTAATAAGCAACGCAACCCAGCAGAGTCTTCGCCATCCACAATAGCAGGACTGTGGAGCCGCAAAGCCATTACTCTGGTTGTCGATGCGTATGGTGAGATTCAAGAGATCGCCTGGACGCAAGATTTGCTGGCAATCTAGCTCGGGCCGGAAAGCAACGACCATCAGTGTTCACTGCTGGTCGTCGTGATGAGCCTCAAGCTTACTCGAGGGCAATCCCCAGATTGGATACACCGTCCTGAGCCGCCAAGGCGCGAATGGCCAAGATCTGCTGCGGATCCCGAGGTCTGGAGATCTGATTCAGCAGTTCCACCTGGAATGCCATCTCCTGCTCCATCAACGGCTGTTCATACAGTTCGTCTTCGGTCAATTCCCGCTCTTCGAGCATCTCGATAAAGCCAGCCACCGAGCCGATCGACGCATTACTCGCTTCCATAGCCTCTTCACCAATCCGGCAGATCACCGAGTTGTAGGCACAGCCCAGGGCGACACAGGCATCCAGAGCCGGGTAGGCTCCATAGCTCTCTTCGTGAGTCGGATCAGGAATAAACGCTTCGAAAGACTCCAGGATGGCCGACAGATTGACTCGAGACCCCTTCTCCGTCAGATAACGCCACAGGCTATCCAGCGCCGCGCGAAACTCGATAGCATTGCCTTTGCCAGTGCTCTCGGCGTACAAATGATAATTGGGATACATGCGTTCGGCCAAAGCCAATGCAAATACACTCTGCTGCCAGGGTTCCAAATCCCCCAGACGTTTATAAAATTTATCGCCGAACACGCGGTTACTCCCTCACTGTGAATACGCGCATTGTATGCCGATGACCATGCTATTGCACTCTCCCCCTGCTGCACCCTCATCCTGAGGACTAGGAACTCGAATCCTGAAACAGCCTGCGCTACCATCAAAGAAATCAGGAGGTTCTCATCATGACTCATCACACCTTGTTGCTGCTCAGCCGTGACAACAACAGCTACCAACAATTACTGACGCAACAAGCACTACCCAATCTCAGGTTACTCGTCGCTGATAGCCCATCCGAAGCCCAGCAGCTTGTTCCGCAAGCAGATATCTTGCTAGGTGAACCCGCGACTATCGCAGCCGTATTGCCCTTGGCCACCCGGTTACAATGGGCTCAGTCCACCTACGCAGGTATCGATGCACTACTGCAACCCGGCTTACGTCAGGATTATCAACTGACCAATATCCGGGGTGTCTTCGGCCCCCTGATGAGCGAATACGTCTTTGCTCATCTGCTCAGCCTGACCCGTCACTTACCCATCTACCGCGAACAGCAAAAGAACCGCCACTGGCAAGCGCTACCCTATCGCCCGTTGAGTGAACGCCGCCTGTTAATTCTGGGCACCGGTAGCATAGGCCAGCATCTGGCGATGACAGCACACCAATTCGGTATGGAAGTGTGGGGCGTCAATCGCCAGGGCCACGAAGTGGCTGGATTTGATGACATATTCCAACCTTCAGCACTGCCGCACCTGTTACCGCAAGTCGATGTTATCATCAGCGCCTTGCCGTCTACCCGGGAAACGCGCCATCTATTCAACCGCGAGTTGCTCGCCTGCTGTAAACCAACGGCCATCCTATTCAACGTCGGACGTGGCGATGCCATCCAGAGCGCACATCTGCTCGAGGCCCTGCGAGCAGGACGCCCGGGAGTGGCCATTCTGGATGTCTTTGAAGAGGAGCCGCTACCGCCCCATGCTCCACTGTGGCAACTGCCGAATATCCTGATCACCCCGCACAATTCCGCCTGGAGTCATCCCGACCAGGTGGCCCGGATCTTCGAGCGCAACTATTTGCGCTTTCTGGAGCAGGCACCACTGGAGTTTATGGTCGATTTTCAACGCGGTTATTGAACTGAAGTCCTGAACCTTTCCATTGGCCTGAGGCGCCGTCGC
>Ga0247725_1001215_pt1 | contig 13798 bp, 8 predicted proteins | sample OKSTACKMCFT3sol_FD_183021 | JGI IMG/M metagenome (GOLD analysis project Ga0247725, IMG submission 183021) | Subsurface sediment microbial communities from gas well in Oklahoma, United States - OK STACK MC-FT3-sol | ecosystem: Environmental > Terrestrial > Deep subsurface > Rock core/Sediment... | reverse complement strand
GGACGGCGGCGAACCGCTCTCGCTGTTCGAGTCCGGGGCCATCCTGCTCTACCTCGCCGAGAAGACCGGGCGCTTCATCCCCCAGGACCTGCGCGGCCGCCAGGAAGCCCTGCAGTGGCTGTTCTGGCAGATGGGCGGCCTCGGCCCGATGGCCGGGCAGAACCACCACTTCAACCGCTTCGCCCCGGAGAAGGTGCCCTACGCCATCCAGCGCTACGTCAAGGAAACCGCCCGCCTCTACGGCGTGCTCGACCGCCGCCTGGCCGACCGCGCCTTCGTCGCCGGCGACGACTACAGCATCGCCGACATGGCCATCTACCCCTGGATCGTGCCCCACGCCTACCAGGAGCAGGACCTGGACGACTTCCCCCACGTCAAGCGCTGGTTCCAGGCCATCCAGGCCCGCCCGGCCACCGTCCGCGCCTACGACCTGGTGGAACGCATCAACCCCGCCGCAGCCGTCCGGAAGTAACCCCTGCACAGCGCCCGGGCGCCCCCGTCGGAAGGCCGGTCATCCGGCCCTTGCGCAGTCCGAAGACGCTCTCTAACGTAGCGCGTTTCGAACCGCCGCCTTCCCCGGGAGACACCGCCCCATGGCTTCGCCTGCGCCCAAGCGCCTCATCTCCACCTTCTGCCTGGGCGCCGCCCTCAGCGCCATGGTCGGCCTCACCGGCTGCCAGTCCTGGCTGGACAGCCGCTACGCCGACAGCCTGCCGCCCACCTCCGGCTTCCAGCCGGTCAAGGGCCTGGCGCAGAGCGTCTCGATCCGCCGCAACCCGCTGGGCATGCCGCTGATCGAAACCACCACCTTCCACGACGCCCTCTTCGCCATGGGCTACGTGCATGCCTCCGACCGCCTCAGCCAGATGGTCGGCCTGCGCCTCATGGCCGAAGGCCGCCTGGCGGAGATGGCTGGCCCGGGCGTACTGGAGATCGACCGCTTCATGCGCGCGGCCAACCTGCGCAAGAGCGCCGACCTCCTTTACAAGAACGCCTCCCCGCGCCTGAAGTCCTTCTTCGAGGTCTACGCCCGGGGCGTCAACGCCTACCTCTACCGCTACCGCGACAAGCTGCCGATGGACCTGGCCGAATCCGGCTACCGGCCCGCCTACTGGAAGCCCGAGGACTCGGTGCTGGTCTTCACCCTGCTCAACTTCGGCCTGGCGGTGAACCTGCAGGAAGAGATCGCCTCCCTGGTCATGGCGCAGAAGGTCGGCGCCGACAAGGTGGCCTGGCTGCTGCCGGTCTACCCCGACGAGAACCTGCCCTTCGACGAAGCCGAAAAGCTCAAGGGCCTCAACCTCGGCGGGCAAATCCCCGGCCTGGCCAGCATCGACCAGGCCGCCGGCCAGGTGGCCGGCCTCGGCATGCTCGGCGTCGCCGCCTCCAACAACTGGGCCATCGCCCCGCAGCGCGCGCGCAATGGCAAGAGCATCCTCGCCAACGACACCCACCTGCCGCTGTCCATGCCCTCCATCTGGAACTTCGTGCAGATCCGCTCGCCGAAATTCCAGGCCGCCGGCGTCTCGGTGGCGGGTGTCCCGGCCATCGTCGCCGGCTTCAACGGCAAGCTCGCCTGGGGCATGACCATGGTCATGGCCGACAACCAGGACCTCTACCTGGAGAAGGTCAAGCGCGAAGGCAACCGCCTCTACTACCTGGCCGACGGCAAATGGCAGCCGGCCATCGAGCGCAACGAGACCTTCTTCATCAAGGGCGAGCGCCCGATCCGCGAGACCCTCTACGAAACCCGCCACGGCCCGCTGCTCAACTCCGTGCTCGGCCAGCGCAAGCACCCGCTGCAGCCGGTGGAGCTGAAGAGCGGCCTGGGCATCGCCCTGAAGACCGCCCAGTTCGAGCAGGACACCACCCTCGATGCCTTCTTCGACCTGTCCCGCGCCCAGTCCGTGGAGCAGGCCGCCGAAGCCACCCGCGCCATCCGCGCCATCGGCCTCAACCTGCTCACCGCCGACGCCCAGCACATCGCCTGGCAGGTCACCGGCCGCTACCCGAACCGCCGTGAAGGCCGGGGCCTGATGCCCTCACCCGGCTGGGACAGCCGCTACGACTGGGACGGCTACGCCGACCCCATGCTCCACCCCTACGACCAGGACCCGCCCCAGGGCTGGCTCGGCACCGCCAACCAGCGCACCGTCCAGGGCGGCTATGGCGTGCAGCTGTCCAACTCCTGGTTCTACCCCGAGCGGGCCGAGCGCATCGCCCAGCTGGCCGGCAGCGGCAAGCACGACACCCGCAGCATGATCGCCATGCAGTACGACCAGACCACCCCCTTCGCCGCCAAGCTCAAGGCCATGTTCGAAGACCCGGCCATGGCCCAGCCGCTCAAGCAGGCCATCGACGCCCTGCCCGGCGCCGAGCGTGACCGTGCCCGCGAAGCCCTGAGCCGCCTGCTGGCCTTCGACGGCAACCTCGCCCCCACCTCGGCCGACGCCGTCTACTACGAAGCCTTCCTCCACGAGAGTGCGCGGCAGATCTTCCTCGACGAACTGGGCCCGGACACCAGCCCCGCCTGGCAGGCCCTGGTGGAGACCGCCAACCTCTCCTACTCCGCCCAGGCCGACCACCTCCTGGGCCGCGCCGACAGCCCCTTCTGGGACGACGTGCGCACCCCGCAGAAGGAAGACAAGCCCGCCATCCTCGCCCGCAGCCTCGCCGCTGCCGTCAGCTTCGCCGAAGGCAAGCTCGGCGCCGACCGCCGCAGCTGGCAGTGGGGCAAGCTGCACACCTACACCTGGGCCACCGACACCACCCGCCTCGCGCCCTACATGAGCGCCAGCCAGCGCACCAGCATCAACGCCATCAAGGGTTACCTGGACCGCGGCCCCTACCCCGCCGGCGGCGACATGAACACCCTCAACGTCTCCGGCTACAACTGGGGCAACGACTTCGACACCTGGCTGATCCCGGCCATGCGCATCATCGTCGACTTCGGCCAGCCGGAACCCATGATCGGCCTCAACAGCTCCGGCCAGTCCGGCAACCCCGCCAGCCCGCACTACGCCGACGGCATCGACGCCTGGCTCAAGGCCCGCTACCTGAGCTTCCCGTTCCAGTCGCAGAACCTCGACGGCGTCTACGGCACCAAGCGGCTGATGCTCACCCCGCAAAAATGATCACCACCACGCGGAACTCCCCGCGTGGTGGCTGTCTATGTAAACGGACTTACTCCATAGATCACATCTTCAGGGCGCCCTTACCGGCGCCCTTTCTTTTGCCCGTGAAAAGCCTCACGGCCGATCCAGACGCCCAACGTCGGGCATCGCGAGCTCGGCGCCAACCTGCGGAAAAATGCACGGACGTAGCCCGGGCTTCAGCCCGGGAAATCGGCAAGAAGGGAAAAGCCTGGGAAAGCGGCCCCTGCATTGCACAGGGGCCGCCCGGGTTCAGGACGCCTTGGGCTTCACCGGCGCCTTGGGCTCCGGCTTCAGGAAGGGATACAGGTGCTGGCGCAGAATGCCGTCCGGCAGCGGCTTGCCGAACACCCCGTAGCGGGTCGGCCACTCCTTCGGCGGCAGCTTGAAGGTGCCGAACACCATGTCGACGATCGGCAGGTGGATCGCATAGTTCTTGTAGATGTAGTCCGGGTGCCGGGCGTGGTGCCAGTGGTGGTAGCGCGGCAGCACCAGCAGGTAGTTCAGCCAGCCGCCATCGATGCGCACGTTGGCGTGGGCCAGCACCGCCTGCACGCCCACCAGGATCACGTAGGCGTTCATCGCCTGAGGCGAGAAGCCCATCAGCATCAGCGGCACCAGCACCCCGGTACGGGTCAGCAGGATCTCCACGAAGTGGATGCGCGAGCCCGCCAGCCAGTCCATCGACGTGCTGGAGTGGTGCACCGCATGGAAGCGCCACAGCCAGGGCACCACGTGGTACAGGCGGTGCAGCCAGTACTGGCCGAGGTCCGCCACCAGCACCGCGAGGATGAACTGCAGCCAGATCGGCATGGACTGCACGCCGGCCTGGAAGGTCGCCGAGACCGCCCAGCCCCCCAGCAGGGTGGAGGACGCAGTGACGAAGATCAGGATGAACTGCACCAGCATGTGGCTGACGAAGAAGTACGCCAGGTCCGTGCGCCAGTGCGGCCGCAGGATGTTCTGCTCCGGGTCCTTCGCGTACAGCTTCTCCAGCGGGATGAAGACGATGGCCGACACCAGCAGCGCCAGCACGAACCAGTCCAGCCCCAGGGAATAGGGCGTCTCGCCGATGGTCTCGAACTGGATGTTGGTCCCCCCCAGGAACACCGCCAGCCCCGGGGCCGCGATGCCGGTGAAGCCCAGGCGCTTGCGCCGGTTCAGCAGGATGTTCAGCGTGCCCAGGCTGAACGACAGCACCAGGCCCACCAGAAGCACCGTACGGGCGAACTGCTCGCTGTAGACCTTGCGGAACTCCGCGAAGGTCAGCCACTCGGGAAACAGGAAACACAGCACCGCGCAGAGGCTCAACAGGCCCAGTGCCGCAGACAGGTAACCACTGATGCGCCCTTCCCCGACCCGGAACGGGGCGTGGCCATGGCGCTGGAAATAGGCTTTGAGAGCCTCCATCGGACATCCTCCTTGAAACCGGCCTTCTGGCCGTTCACGATCTTGACGCACCTGCCGCGCTCCAGGCCACCTCCGGCGACGAATGCCGCGTCCAACTGCGACGTCCATCGCGTTGAGGGCGAACCAACCGGCGCACGGCAGGGTCAGCAGACACGAACCCACAGCAAGGCATCCCATGGACCTGGTCGTCGCCCGGCCGGAGGGCCTCTACTGCCCGCCCGGCGATTTCTACATCGATCCCTGGAAACCCGTCGCCCGCGCCGTCATCACCCACGGCCACGGCGACCATGCCCGCAGCGGCAACGGCCACTACCTCACCGCCACCCCCGGTGCCGGCGTGTTGCGCGCCCGCCTCGGCGACGTGCCCCTGCAGACCCTGGACTACGGCGAAGCCCTGCTGCACAACGGCGTGCGCGTCAGCCTGCACCCCGCCGGCCACGTGCTCGGCTCCGCCCAGGTGCGCCTGGAACACCAGGGCCAGGTCTGGGTCGCCTCCGGTGACTACAAGACCGAAGCCGACGGCACCTGCGCCCCCTTCGAGCCGGTGCGCTGCCACTGCTTCATCACCGAATCCACCTTCGGCCTGCCCATCTACCGCTGGCAGCCCCAGGCCCAGGTCATGGACCAGGTGCGCCAGTGGTGGCAGGCCAACCGTGCCGCCGGGCGCGCCAGCGTGCTGTTCAGCTACGCCTTCGGCAAGGCCCAGCGGCTGCTCCACGGCCTGGCGGACGAACCCGGCCCGATCCTTGTCCACGGCGCCGTGGAGCCCCTCAACCGCGTCTACCGCGAAGCCGGCGTGCGCCTGGCCGCCACCCGATACGCCGGCGAACTCAAGCGCAACGACCCGCTGCTGCGCGAAGCCCTGGTCATCGCCCCGCCCTCCGCCGCCGGCAGCACCTGGATGCGCCGCTTCGGCGACTACAGCGACGCCTTCGCCAGTGGTTGGATGCTCCTGCGCGGCGCCCGGCGCCGCCGGGGCGTGGACCGCGGCTTCGTGCTCTCCGACCACGCCGACTGGCCCGGCCTGCTCTGGGCCGTGCAGCAGAGCGGCGCGGAGCGGGTCTTCGTCACCCACGGCTCGGTCCCCGTGCTGGTGCGCTACCTGCGCGAACAGGGCCTCGACGCCCAGGGCTTCAGCACCGAATACGGCGACGAGGACGACACCCCCGACAGCGCCGACGCCACCCCGGAGGCCCGCGCATGAAGGCCTTCGCCGACCTCTACGTGCGCCTCGACGCCAGCACCTCCAGCAATGCCAAGCTCGCCGCCCTGGAGGACTACTTCCGCCAGGCCAGCGCCGAAGACGCCGCCTGGGCCGTGTACTTCCTCAGCGGCGGCAAACCGCGCCAACTGGTGCCAGTGCGCCAGCTCAAGGCCAGCACCCTGGCCGTCACCGGCCTGCCCGAATGGCTCTTCGAAGAGAGCTACCAGAGCGTCGGCGACCTCGCCGAAACCATCGCCCTGCTGTTGCCCACCGCCGCCAGCGACAGCCAGGAGGGCCTCGCCCACTGGCTGGAAGAGCACCTGCTGCCCCTGCGCGGACTGCCGCCGGCCGAACTCACCGAGCGCCTGTCGCGGCTCTGGGCGCGGCTCGATCGCGACGGCCTGCTGGTGTTCAACAAACTCATCACCGGCGCCTTCCGCGTCGGCGTCTCGCGCCTGCTGGTGACACGCGCCCTGGCCAGCCTCAGCGGCCTGGACCCCAAGCGCATCGCCCAGCGCATGGTCGGCTACACCGACATCAGCCGTGTCCCCAGCGCCGACGGCTACCGCCGGCTGATCGCCGCCGAAAGCCCCGACGAGCACCGCGAACGCGGCGGCCAGCCCTACCCCTTCTTCCTCGCCCACCCGCTGCAGCTGGAGCCCGAGGCCTTCGACGAACGCCTCGGCCCGCCCAGCGACTGGCTGGCGGAATGGAAGTGGGACGGCATCCGCGCGCAACTGGTACGCCGCGACGGCCAGCTGTGGATCTGGTCCCGGGGCGAAGAGCTGGTCACCGAGCGCTTCCCCGAGCTGCACGCCCTCTGCCGGCAGTTGCCCGATGGCTGCGTGATCGACGGCGAACTGCTGGTCTGGAAGGACGGCCGCGCCCAGCCCTTCGCCCTGCTGCAACAGCGCATCGGCCGCAAGCGCCTGACCCGCCAGGTGCTGGAAGACGCCCCCGTGCGGGTGCTGGCCTACGACCTGCTGGAATGGCAGGGCGAAGACTGGCGCAGCCGCCCGCAACAGGCCCGCCGCGCCCAGCTCGAACAGCTGCTGGCGGGGCTCGACACCCCGCTGCTGAGGCTGTCCCCGGAAGTCACCGGCGCCACCTGGGAGGCCCTGACCGCCGAACGCCAGCGCGCCCGCGAACAGGGCGTGGAAGGCCTCATGCTCAAGGCCCGCGACGCCCGCTACGGCGTCGGCCGCACCCGCGAGGACGGCACCTGGTGGAAATGGAAGCTCGACCCCTACAGCGTCGACGCCGTGCTCATCTACGCCCAGCGCGGCCACGGCCGCCGCGCCAGCCTCTACACCGACTTCACCTTCGCCGTCTGGGCCGAGGGCGAAGGCGACGCCCCCCGCAGCCTGGTGCCCTTCGCCAAGGCCTACTCCGGGCTCACCGACGAGGAGATGCGCCAGGTGGACGCCATCATCCGCCGCACCACCGTGGAGAAGTTCGGCCCGGTGCGCAGCGTCACCCCCAGCCTGGTGTTCGAACTGGGCTTCGAAGGCATCGCCCGCTCGCGCCGGCACAAAAGCGGCGTCGCCGTGCGCTTCCCGCGCATGCTGCGCTGGCGACGCGACAAACCCGTGGAGGACGCCGACACCCTGGCCAGCCTGCACGCCCTGCTGGGCGATGCCCCGGCAGAGGACGATGCATGAGCCGCCCCTCAGACGCCTGGTTCGACGCCCAGGGCTGGACGCCCTTCCCCTTCCAGCGCCAACTCTGGGACGCCGCCCGCCAGCGCCGCTCCGGCCTGCTCCACGCCACCACCGGCTCCGGCAAGACCTACGCCGCCTGGTTCGCCGCCCTCGACGCCATCGCCCCCGGCAGCGCCAGCCCCGCCAAGCCGCTGCCCCTCTCGGTGCTGTGGATCACCCCCATGCGCGCCCTGGCCTCAGACACCGCCCGCGCCCTGCAGGCGCCCCTGGACGCCCTCGGCCTGCCCTGGAGCCTCGGCCTGCGCACCGGCGACACCGGCAGCAGCGAGCGCGCCCGCCAGGCCCGGCGCCTGCCCAGCGCCCTGGTCACCACCCCGGAAAGCCTGACCCTGCTGCTGACCCGCGCCGACGCCGCCGAGGCCTTCGCCCACCTGCAGATGGTGGTGGTGGACGAATGGCACGAGCTGCTCGGCAGCAAGCGCGGCGTGCAACTGCAGCTGGCCCTCGCACGCCTGCGCCGCTGGCACCCGCAACTGGTGACCTGGGGCCTCTCCGCCACCCTCGGCAACCTCGACCACGCCCTGGAGGTGCTGGTACCCGACGGCCAGGGCCTGCTGCTCGAAGGCCGCCAGGACAAGGCCCTGGCGGTGGACACCCTGCTCCCCGACAGCGTCGAGCGCTTCCCCTGGGCCGGCCACATGGGCCTGCGCATGCTGCCCAAGGTGGTCGCCGAACTGGAGGCCAGCCCCAGCAGCCTAGTGTTCACCAACACCCGCTCCCAGGCCGAACTCTGGTACCAGGCCCTACTGGAGGCGCGGCCCGACTGGGCCGGGCTGATCGCCCTGCACCACGCCTCGCTGTCCCGCGAGGTGCGCGAATGGGTCGAGGACGCCCTCAAGCACGGCCGGCTCAAGGCCGTGGTCTGCACCTCCAGCCTCGACCTGGGGGTGGACTTCCTGCCCGTCGAACGGGTCCTGCAGATCGGCACCGCCAAGGGCATCGCCCGCCTCATGCAGCGCGCCGGGCGCTCCGGGCACGCCCCCGGCCGCACCTCGCGGGTCACCCTGGTGCCCACCCACAGCCTGGAACTGGTGGAGGCCGTCGCCGCCCGCCAGGCCGTGGCCGAACGCCGCATCGAAGCCCGGCAGAGCCCGGAAAAGCCCCTCGACGTGCTGGTGCAGCACCTGGTCAGCATGGCCCTGGGGGGCGGCTTCCAGCCCGACGCACTGCTGGCGGAAGTGCGCGGCGCCTGGGCCTACCGCCACCTCAACGCCGCCGACTGGGCCTGGTGCCTGGCCTTCGTCCGCCACGGCGGCAGCTCCCTCAGCGCCTACCCCGACTACCAGCGGGTGGAGCCCGACGAGCAGGGCCTCTGGCGTGTACCCAACCGCGCCCTGGCCCGGCGCCACCGGCAGAGCGTCGGCACCATCGTCGGCGACGCCAGCCTGCAGGTGCGCTTCTGGGGCAAGGGCGGTGCCGCCAGCCACCTCGGCAGCATCGAAGAGAGCTTCATCGCCCGCCTGCGCCCCGGCGAGGTGTTCCTCTTTTCCGGCCGCCACCTGGAACTGGTGCGGGTGGAAGGCATGACCGCCTACGTACGCCGCTCCAGTGCCAGCAAGGCCGCCATCCCGCGCTGGAACGGCGGGCGCATGCCGCTCTCCAGCGAACTGGCCGCCGCCCTGGTGCACCAGCTTGGCGAGGCCGCCCAGGGCCGCTACGACAGCCCCGAACTGCAGCTCGTGCGCCCGTTGCTGAGCCTGCAGGCCGCCTGGTCCGCCCTGCCCGAGGACGACAACCTGCTGGTGGAGCGCCTGCACTCGCGGGAGGGCTGGCACCTGTTCCTCTACCCCTTCGCCGGCCGCCACGTGCACCTGGGCCTCGCCAGCCTCCTGGCCTGGCGACTGGCCCGCCAGCGCCCCGGCACCTTCTCCATCGCCGTCAACGACTACGGCCTGGAGCTGCTGGCCGCCGAAGCCCCCGACTGGGACGACGCCCGCCTGCCCGCCCTGCTGGAGGACGGCGACCTGCTCACCGAACTGCTGGACAGCCTCAACGCCAGCGAGCTGACCCGCCGCCGCTTCCGCGAGATCGCCCAGATCGCCGGCCTGCTCTACAGCGGCCCGCCCGGGGCGCACAAAAGCACCCGCCAGCTGCAGGCCTCCAGCAGCCTGTTCTTCGACGTGTTCCGCCAGTACGACCCGGACAACCGCCTGCTGCACCAGGCCCGCGACGAAGCCCTGCGCCAGGAGCTGGACCTGCCACGCCTGGCCGACGCCCTCGCCCGCCTGCGCCAGCGGCGCCTGGTGGTGAAGGACGTCGAACGCGCCACCCCGCTGGCCTTCCCCCTGCTGGTGGAGCGCCTGCGCGAGGGCCTGAGCACCGAGAAGCTCGCCGACCGCATCGCCCGCATGGTGGCGCAACTGGAAAAAGCCGCCGACGCCCCGCCCAAACGGAGGCGCCGCCCGTGAACACCCACCTCGACGTGGACCTGGCCGGCACCTGCCTGCGCCTGCTGGGGGACCGCGCCCTCTACTGGCCGGAACAGCACTGCCTGCTGATCGCCGACATCCACTTCGGCAAGGCCGCCAGCTTCCGCCGCCTCGGCCAACCGGTCCCCACCGGCACCACCGCCGCCAACCTCGCGCGGCTGGACCGCCTGCTGCACAGCCACGCCACCCGGCGCCTGGTCTTCCTCGGCGACTTCCTGCACGCCCGCCACGGGCGCCACGACGGCCTCTGGCAAGCCCTGGCCGACTGGCGCGAACAGCATCCCGCGCTGCACGTCGACCTGGTGCGCGGCAACCACGACCGCCACGCCGGCGACCCGCCCGCCAGCCTCGGCTTCGACCTGCACGAGGCCGAACTGCTGCTCGGCCCCTTCGCCCTGCGCCACGAGCCCGAACCCCACCCCGAGCGCCACGTCCTGGCCGGCCACCTGCACCCCTGCCACCGCCTGCGCGGCCCAGGCCGGCAGAGCCTGCGCCTGCCCTGCTTCGCCCTCGGCCGCAGCGTCAGCCTGCTACCTGCCTTCGGCGAATTCACCGGCGGGCAGGAACAACCGGCCACCCCGGGCACCCGCCTCTACCTCTGCGGCGACGGCGGCGTCTGGCCCGTGCCGGCAGCCTGAAACCACCGTTCCGGGCCAACGACTGAACGTGTCGGCCCCGAGGGGGTCAGAACAAGGGCATTGTTCATTGCTCCCTGTGGCGCCCTCGTGGCGCCTGCTTTTTTTGGGGATATCTTGCTGGGGCGCTACAGCTTGGCTTCACCCTTCTTCCGTACATGCAGGCAACAAGCCCCACCCGACGACTGAGACATTCCCCCACATCCGTGACCCAGCGGTTTTTGATAGACTCCGCCCCCAGCGCCGGCCCAGCCGGCGCTGTCGTTTCTGTCACCCGGTCCGCCCTTTGCGTGGGCGACCACTGGAGGTTTTCATGTCCCGCATCGTTGTCGCGGCGCTCTACAAGTTCGTATCCCTGAAAGACTACGTCGCCCTGCGCGAGCCCCTGCTCAAGACCATGACCGAGCACGGCATCAAGGGCACCCTGCTGCTCGCCGAGGAAGGCATCAACGGCACCGTGTCCGGCACCCGCGAGGGCATCGACGCCCTGCTGGCCTGGCTCAAGGTCGACCCGCGCTTCGTCGACCTGGACCACAAGGAGTCCTACTGCGACGAGCAGCCCTTCTACCGCACCAAGGTCAAGCTGAAGAAAGAGATCGTCACCCTCGGCGTGCCGGGCGTGGACCCTAACCAGCAGGTGGGCACCTACGTCGAGCCGCAGGACTGGAACGCCCTCATCAGCGACCCCGAGGTGCTGCTGATCGACACCCGCAACGACTACGAAGTGGCCATCGGCACCTTCGAAGGCGCGGTGGACCCGAAGACCAAGTCCTTCCGCGAGTTCCCCGAGTACATCAAGGCCCACTACGACCCGGCGGTGCACAAGAAGGTGGCGATGTTCTGCACCGGCGGCATCCGTTGCGAGAAGGCCTCCAGCTACATGCTCAACCAGGGCTTCGAAGAGGTCTTCCACCTCAAGGGCGGCATCCTCAAGTACTTGGAGGACGTGCCCCAGGAGCAGAGCCTGTGGCGCGGCGACTGCTTCGTCTTCGACAACCGCGTGACCGTGCGCCACGACCTCAGCGAAGGCGACTACGACCAGTGCCACGCCTGCCGCAACCCGATCTCCGTGGAAGACCGCCAGTCCCCGCACTACGCCCCCGGCATCAGCTGCCCGCACTGCTGGGACAGCCTCTCGGAGAAGACCCGCGCCAGCGCCCGCGAACGGCAGAAGCAGATCGAGCTGGCCAAGCAGCGCAACCAGCCCCACCCCATCGGCCGCGACCCGCGGCAGAATCCGGAACACTGACCAACGACGAGGGATCGCCATGGCCAACGCACGCCTGCTCTACGTGATGGACCCCATGTGCTCCTGGTGCTGGGGGTTCGCCCCGGTGGCCGGAGCGCTGATCGAGCAGGCGCGTGACGCCGGCGTGCCGCTGCGCCTGGTGGTCGGTGGCCTGCGCACCGGCCAGGGCGCAGCGCTGGAGCCGACCACGCGGCGCTACATCCTCGAACACTGGCACGCCGTCGAGCAGGCCACCGGCCAGCCGTTCCGCTTCGACGGCGCGCTGCCCGACGGCTTCGTCTACGACACCGAACCGGCGTGCCGGGCCCTGGTGGCCGCGCGCGGACTCGACGAGGACGCCACCTGGGCGCTGGCCCGCAGCATCCAGCACGCCTTCTATGCACAAGGCCAGGACGTGACCCAGGCCCCGCAACTGGTGGCCCTGGCCGAGACCGCCGGCATCCCGCGCATCGAGTTCGCCGAGGCCTTCGATGACCCGGCCACCCGCCAGGCCACCGCCGAGGACTTCACCTGGGTGCAGGACCTGGGCATCGCCGGCTTCCCCACCCTGCTGGCCGAGCGCGATGGCCAGCTGGCCCTGCTGACCAACGGCTACCAGCCGCTGAGTGACCTGCAACCGCTGCTGGGCCGCTGGCTGGAGCGCATCACCCATGGTTGACCAGCTGAGCTGGGCGGAGATCCGCCGCCTCGCCCTGCGCCACCGCAAGGCCCTCTGGCTGGCCAACGGCGTGGCCATCCTCGCCGCGCTCTGCGCCGTGCCGATCCCGCTGCTGCTGCCGCTGCTGGTGGACGAAGTGCTGCTGGGCAAGGGCGACGCCGCCCTGCGCTTCATGGACGGCTTCCTGCCCGATGCCTGGCAGGGGCCGGTGGGCTACATCGGCCTGATGCTGGCCGTCACCCTGGTGCTGCGCAGCTGCGCCCTGGTGTTCAACGTGCTGCAGGCACGCCTGTTCGCCCGCCTCTCCAAGGACGTGGTGTACCGCCTGCGGGTGCGCCTGATCGAACGCCTCAAGCGCATCTCCCTCGGCGAGTACGAAAGCCTCGGCGGCGGCACCGTCTCGGCCCACCTGGTGACCGACCTGGACACCCTGGACAAGTTCATCGGCGAGACCCTCAGCCGCTTCCTGGTGGCCATGCTCAGCCTGGTGGGCACCGCCGGCATCCTGATGTGGATGCACTGGAAGCTGGCGCTGCTGATCCTGCTGTTCAACCCGCTGGTGATCTACGCCACGGTGCAGCTGGGCAAGCGCGTGAAGCACCTGAAGAAGCTGGAGAACGACAGCACCGCCCGCTTCACCCAGGCCCTGACCGAGACGCTGGAAGCCATCCAGGAGATCCGCGCCGGCAACCGCCAGGGCTTCTTCCTCGGCCGCCTCGGCGAACGGGCGCGGGAAGTGCGCGACTACGCCGTGGCCTCGCAATGGAAGAGCGACGCTGCCGGACGCACCAGCGGCCTGCTGTTCCAGTTCGGCATCGACGTGTTCCGTGGCGCGGCGATGCTCACCGTGCTGTTCTCCGACCTGTCCATCGGCCAGATGCTGGCGGTGTTCAGCTACCTCTGGTTCATGATCGGCCCGGTGGAGCAACTGCTCGGCCTGCAGTACGCCTTCTACGCCGCCGGCGGCGCACTGAGCCGCCTCAACGAGCTGCTGGCACGGGCCGACGAGCCGCAGTACCCGCCGCGCATCGACCCCTTCGCCGACCACCGCACCGTGGGCGTCGAGGTGCGCGGCCTGCGCTTCGCCTACGGCGAGGAGCCGGTGCTGGACGGCCTCGACCTGACCATCGCCCCCGGTGAGAAGGTCGCCATCGTCGGCGCCAGCGGCGGTGGCAAGAGCACCCTGGTGCAGCTGTTGCTGGGCCTCTACACACCCCAGGCCGGCAGCATCCGCTTCGGCGGCGCCAGCCTGGAGGAGATCGGCCTGGAGCGGGTGCGCGAACACGTCGCGGTGGTGCTGCAGCACCCGGCGCTGTTCAACGACAGCGTGCGCGCCAACC
>Ga0247725_1001213_pt1 | contig 13802 bp, 11 predicted proteins | sample OKSTACKMCFT3sol_FD_183021 | JGI IMG/M metagenome (GOLD analysis project Ga0247725, IMG submission 183021) | Subsurface sediment microbial communities from gas well in Oklahoma, United States - OK STACK MC-FT3-sol | ecosystem: Environmental > Terrestrial > Deep subsurface > Rock core/Sediment... | reverse complement strand
GCGTCACCTCCCAGTCCTGGGTGAAGTGGCCGTCGGAGAGCAGCACCGCGCAGTCGAACGGCTCGTGCTGGAAGTCCACCTTGTCCACGTCCATCCAGGCGCTGGTGAGCTGCACCTCGTTCTCCGGGCTGAGGTGGCGGAAGCGCGACAGCCGCGCCAGCAGCCAGCGCATGGTGAGGGTGGAGGGGGCCTTGAGGCAGAGGTTGCCGTCGTCCACCCGCAGGATGGAGCAGGCGCGCTCCAGGGCGTCGAAGCCCTCGCGCAGGCCGGGGAGGATGACCCGCGCGGCCTCGGTCAGTTGCAGGTGGCGACCCCGGCGCTCGAACAGGCGGCAGGCGAAGTGCTCCTCCAGGGTGCGGATGTGCCGGCTCACCGCGCTCTGGGTGATGGCCAGTTCCTCGGCCGCGCGGGTGAAGGAGGCGTTGCGCGCCGCTGCCTCGAAGGCACGCAGGGCATAGAGCGGGGGCAGACGGCGGGACATGGCGAAACGCTCGCATGAGTCAGAGTCATGAAAGGGATCATTTTTTTCCTTTTGTGGCGGGGCTTCAAGGCCTGGGAGAATTCGCCGCATCAGGGCCGCCCGCCTGGCGTCTCTCCCCTCCGTGGTGATCATTACTCATGCCTGCATCCCTCCGGCCGGAACTCCTGGCCATCCTCCGCCTTGCCGGCCCGCTGATCGCCGCGCAACTGGCCAACGTGCTGATGGTGTTCACCGACACGGTGATGATGGGCCTGCTGGGCCCGGCCGAACTGGCTGCCGGCGGCCTGGGCGCGGCGAGCTATTCCTTCGTCTCGATCTTCTGCGTGGGGGTGATCGCCGCCGTGGGCAACCTGGTGGCGATCCGCCACGGCGCCGGGGATGTGGCCGGCGCCGCGCGGCTGACCCAGGCCGGCATGTGGCTGGGCTGGGGCCTGGCCCTGGCGGCCGGGCTGCTGCTGTGGAACCTGGCGCCGCTGCTGCGGGTGTTCGGCCAGGAGGCGCACAACATCGAGGGCGCCATGCAGTTCCTCTCCACCCTGGTGTTCGCGCTGCCCGGCTACATGACCTTCATGGCCCTGCGCGGCTTCACCAGCGCCATCGGCCGGCCCGGCCCGGTGATGGCCATCAGCATCGGCGGGGCGCTGGCCAACTTCGCCCTCAACTATGTGCTGATCCACGGCTGGTTCGGCCTGCCCCGGCTGGGCCTGGCGGGCATCGGCCTGATCACCGCGCTGGTGGTGACCGCCATGGCGCTGCTGCTGGCCTGGCACGTGACGCGCCACCCGGCCTATGCCGCCTACTCGCTGCGCCACGGGCTGCTGCAGCCGCGCCTGGACGACCTGCGCGAACTGCTGCGCCTGGGCCTGCCCATCGGCGGCACCTATGCGGTGGAGTCCGGCCTGTTCGCCTTCGCCGCGCTGTGCATGGGAGCCCTGGGCAGCCAGGCGCTGGCCGCGCACCAGGTGGCGATCATGTCGGTGTACGTGGCCTTCATGGTGCCGGTGGGCATCTCCTACGCGGTGACCTTCCGCATCGGCCAGCACTTCGGTGCCGGCCGCCTGGAGGACGCACGCCGCGCCGGGCGGCTGGGCATCGGCCTGGGCGCCGGTTGCATGCTGAGCTTCGCCGCGCTGTTCTGGCTGGCGCCGGAGTGGGTGGTGGGGCTGTTCCTGGAGCGTGGCAACGCCGAGTTCGAAGCGGTGGTGCAGATGGCCGTGGGCCTGCTGGCGATCGCCGCCTGGTTCGAGCTGTTCGACGGTATCCAGACCATCGCCATGGGCGCCATCCGGGGGCTGAAGGATGCCAAGACCACCTTCCTGGTCGGCCTCGGCTGCTACTGGCTGGTGGGCGCCCCGGCGGCCTGGCTGCTGGCCTTCCACTTCGGCTGGGGCCCGCAGGGCGTGTGGTGGGGGCTGGCCTCGGGGCTGGCCTGCGCGGCGCTGGGGCTGACCCTGGGCTTCGAGTTCAAGACCCGCCGCCTGTTGCGCGTCGAGCCGGCGGTTGCCGCCCGGGCTTCGGTGGCGGCCTGAGGCTCAGCCCTCGGGCTGGCCGAGGGCCGGCTGGCGCACGCCGAATACCAGAAAGCGCGCCAGCTCCACCAGCGGCAGGGGCTTGCTGATCCAGTAGCCCTGCACCTGGTCGCAACCGAACTGCCGCAGCAAGGCGAGCTGGTCGGTGTTCTCGACGCCTTCGGCCACCACTTCGAGCTTGAGGTTGTGCGCCAGGTTGATCATGGCCCGCACCAGTTGCTGGTTCTCCGGGCGCGTCTGCATGCCGCCGACGAAGCTCTTGTCGATCTTCAGCAGGGTGATGGGCAGGCTGTTGAGGTGGACGAAGGAGGAGAAGCCGGTGCCGAAGTCGTCCAGGGAGAAGCGCACGCCCACCTTGCCCAGTGCCTGCATGGTGGTGAGCACCTGCTCGCTGCGGCGCATGACGGCGGTCTCGGTCAGTTCGAACTCCAGCCAGCGGGCATCCACGCCGCGCTCGTCGATGAGGCGGGTGAGGGTGGGCAGCAGCTGGCTGTCCTGGAACTGGCGGAACGACAGGTTCACTGCCATGTGCAAGGCCGGCAGGCCGCGCCCGCGCAGCCACTGCATGTCGCGCAGGGCCCGGGCGATGACCCAGTAGCCCAGCGGCACGATCAGCCCGCTCTGCTCGGCCAGGGGCACGAACTCGCTGGGCGCCAGCAGGCCGCGCTCGGCGTGGCGCCAGCGCACCAGGGCTTCGAGGCCGACGATGCGGCCGGTCTTCAGGCACAGGCGCGGCTGGTAGTGCAGCTCCAGTTCGTCCCGGCGCAGGGCCCGGCGCAGCTCGCCTTCCAGGTCGGCAAGGCTGCGGGCGCCCCGGTTGAGGTGCGCGTCGAAGAAGTGGAAGGTGCAGCCCTGGGCACCCTTGGCCTGCTGCATGGCGATGTGGGCGTGCCACATCAGCGGGTCGGCGCCTTCGTCCGGGCGGGCATGGGCCAGGCCCAGGCTGCAGCCGATCAGCAGGCTCTCGCCATCGACCCAGAAGGGCTCGCCGAGGGCCTCCATCAGGCGCGAGGCCAGGCGCTCGGCGCGTTGCGGGTCGCGGCGGGTGTCCAGCAGCAGGGCGAATTCGTCGCTGCCCAGGCGGGCGACCTGGTCACCGGGAGACAGCTCGGCCTTGAGCCGCGCCACCACCTGCAGGATCAGCCGGTCGCCGGCCTGGTAGCCGAGGGCATCGTTGGCGTGGCGGAAATTGTCCAGGTCGAGGTGGCCGAGGGTCAGGCCGGTGCCGCCGTATTCCACCAGCCGCGCGGCCAGGAGGGTCTGGAAGCCCTGGCGGTTGGCGATGCCGGTGAGCGGGTCCTGCTCAGCCAGGCCCTGCAGGGTGCCCTGCATCCGCTGGCGTTCGCCGAGGTAGCGCAGGCAGCGGCGCAGCAGGTCCAGGTCGAGGCGCTCGCGCGGCAGCCAGTCATGGACGCCGGCGGGCAGCTCGCCCGGGTCCTGCTCCAGCAGCAGCACGGTGGGCAGGTGGCAGCGGCCGGGCATGGGCAACAGCTCGGCGGTGCAGAAGAGGATGCCTTCGGTGCCGTCGTCGAACAGGCTCGAGGCGGCTTCCCAGGTGGGGGCGGTGATCAGGAGGTAATCGGGCCCGAGGGCCTCGAACAGCGGGCGAACCCCTTCCGCCCAGCCAGGCGTGTCCGCCAGCAGCAACAGGTGCAGGGGCTTCGCGAGCGCAGACAATCTGACCTCCCCAGGTCACAAGAAGCAGTGGCGCCAGGCGCCTGTTCGCGTCGTAGTCGACGTCGTCTTATTCGTGCACTACCGGCACGTTGTTGGCTCACCGGGCTCGAATGAGATCGCCTCTCAGACCCAGGTGCCGGAACAATCGTACTGGAAGTGTGGAAATAGCCAAGTCGCAACCTACCCCAAAGGGGGGCTGGATCACACTGTGGAACGGACTTCGGCATGCCCGGCGGGGTTTGGTAGAATGCGCGGCCATTCCCTTCCCCCGTAAAGCCCGCATGTCCCGACTCAACCCCCGGCAGCAGGAAGCCGTGAACTACGTCGGCGGCCCGCTCCTGGTGCTCGCCGGTGCCGGTTCCGGCAAGACCAGCGTGATCACCCGCAAGATCGCCTACCTCGTCCAGCAGTGCGGCATCCGCGCCCAGCACATCGTCGCCGTGACCTTCACCAACAAGGCCGCCCGCGAGATGAAGGAGCGCGTCAGCAGCCTGCTGCGCGGTGCCGAAGGCCGTGGGCTGACGGTGTCCACTTTCCACAACCTGGGCCTGAACATCATCCGCAAGGAGCACGCGCGGCTGGGCTACAAGCCGGGGTTCTCGATCTTCGACGAGACGGACATCAAGGCGCTGCTGTCGGACATCATGCAGAAGGAGTACTCGGGCGACGACGGCGTCGACGAGATCAAGAACTGCATCGGCAACTGGAAGAACGACCTGGTGCTGCCCGAAGAGGCCCTGGCCAACGCGCGCAACCCCAAGGAACAGACCGCGGCCATCGTCTACCTGCACTACCAGCGCACGCTGAAGGCCTACAACGCGGTGGACTTCGACGACCTGATCCTGCTGCCGGTGAAGCTCTTCCAGGACAACCCGGACATCCTCGAAAAGTGGCAGTACCGGGTGCGCTACATGCTGGTGGACGAGTACCAGGACACCAACGCCAGCCAGTACCTGCTGGTGAAGCTGCTGGTGCAGCACCGCGCGCAGTTCACCGTGGTGGGTGACGACGACCAGTCGATCTACGCCTGGCGCGGCGCGCGGCCGGAGAACCTGATGCAGCTGAAGGAGGACTTCCCCTCCCTGAAGGTGGTGATGCTGGAGCAGAACTACCGCTCCACCAGCCGCATCCTCAAGTGCGCCAACGTGCTGATCGCCAACAACCCCCACGTGTTCGAGAAGCAGCTGTGGAGCGAGATGGGCGTGGGCGACCCGATCCGGGTGATCCGCTGCCGCAACGAGGACGCCGAGGCCGAGCGCATCGCCATGGAGATCCTCACCCTGCACCTGCGCACCCAGCGGCCCTACAGCGACTTCGCCATCCTCTACCGGGGCAACCACCAGGCCAAGCTGATGGAGCTGAAGCTGCAGCACCACCAGATTCCCTACCGGCTCTCGGGCGGTACCAGCTTCTTCGGGCGCCAGGAAGTGAAGGACCTGATGTCCTACTTCCGCCTGCTGGTGAACCCGGACGACGACAACGCCTTCCTGCGGGTGATCAACGTGCCGCGCCGGGAGATCGGCTCCACCACCCTGGAGAAGCTCGGCAACTACGCCACCGAGCGGAAGATCTCGATGTACGCCGCCGCCGACGAGATCGGCCTGGCCGAGCACCTGGACAGCCGCTACACCGAGCGCCTGCAGCGCTTCAAGCGCTTCATGGACAAGGTCCGCCAACAGTGCGCCGAGAGCGACCCGATCGCCGCCCTGCGCAGCATGGTGATGGACATCGACTACGAGAACTGGATCCGCCAGAACGCCTCCAGCGACAAGGTCGCGGACTTCCGCATGGGCAACGTGTGGTTCCTCGTGGATGCGCTGAAGAACACCCTCGAGCGCGACGAGGAAGGCGGCATGACCATCGAGGAGGCCATCGCCAAGCTGGTGCTGCGCGACATGCTCGAACGCCAGCAGGAGGAGGAAGAGGGCGCCGAAGGGGTGCAGATGATGACCCTGCACGCGTCCAAGGGCCTGGAATTCCCCTACGTGTTCATCATGGGCGTGGAGGAGGACATCCTCCCGCACCGCTCCAGCATCGAGGCTGACACCATCGAGGAAGAGCGCCGCCTGGCCTACGTGGGCATCACCCGCGCCCGGCAGAACCTGGCGATGACCTTCGCCGCCAAGCGCAAGCAGTACGGCGAGATCATCGACTGCTCACCCAGCCGCTTCCTCGACGAGCTGCCGCCGGAAGACCTGGAGTGGGAAGGCATGGACGACACGCCGACCGAGGTGAAGGCGGTGCGAGGCAATACGGCGCTGGCGGACATCCGGGCGATGCTGAAGAAGCCCTGACCGGGCCTGCGGAGAAGTCTGACCGAACGGCCAGAAGGGCATCGCGCGATGGCCCCTGGCCAAGGTAGAATGCGCCGCTTCATCAGCGACAGCCGCTTCGCAGGAAGCCCCTCCCGTGGACATTCTCAAAGAAAAGATCCTTTCCGAAGGCATCGTGCTTTCCGACCAGGTGCTCAAGGTCGACGCCTTCCTCAACCACCAGATCGACCCCAAGCTCATGCAGTTCATCGGCCATGAGTTCGCCGAGCGCTTCCGCGGCCAGGGCATCACCAAGATCGTCACCATCGAGGCTTCGGGCATCGCCCCGGCCGTGATGGCCGGCCTCGAGCTGGGCGTGCCGGTGATCTTCGCGCGCAAGTTCCAGTCGCTGACGCTGAAGAACGACCTGCTGATCTCCAAGGTGTTCTCCTTCACCAAGCAGACCGAGAGCACCATCGCCATCTCCGCCAAGCACCTGACGGCCGCCGACCATGTGCTGGTGATCGATGACTTCCTCGCCAACGGCCACGCAGCCAAGGCGCTGATCGACCTGATCGGCCAGGCGGGCGCGAGCATCGCCGGCCTCGGCATCGTCATCGAGAAGTCCTTCCAGGACGGGCGCCGCCTGCTGGAGGAAGAGGGTTACCGCATCGAGTCGCTGGCTCGCGTGGCCTCCCTCGCGGACGGCCAGGTCAGCTTCATCGACTGACCCGTTGCCGGGCCCGAACACCTCGGGCCCGGCGGCGCTGCGACAACGAGTCGCACCGCGCAGGCACAAAAAAGCCGCCCTCGGGCGGCTTTTTCGATGCTTCGCGACGCTTACAGGCCGGACATCTTCTTGATGGTGGCTTTCAGCTCGTCGTCGGTGCAGTCGGCGCAGGTGCCCTTCGGCGGCATGGCGTTGATGCCGGTGATGGCCTTGGCCAGGATGCCGTCGAGGCCGCCCTGGTGGTCTGCACGCTCTTTCCAGGCTGCGGTGTCACCGATCTTCGGTGCACCCAGCACGCCAGCGGTGTGGCAGGCGCCACAGTGCTTGGCGATGATGTCGTCCGGCGTACGTGCGCCGCCGCCTGCAGCCGCTGCCACGGCGCCGACACCCTTGCATTCCTGACCCTGCACGCAGACCTCGCCCACCGGCTTGATGCGCTCGGCGATGGCGTCGTCGGTCGCGGCCTGGGCGCTAACTGCCCACAGGGCCAATACGGCAACATGCGCTGCCAGCATCTTATTTATCAGGTTCACCCTTTCACCCTCATCGTGGCTAGATACGCCCGCGGCCACGGTTTCGCGAGCGGGCGCAAGTATAACGTCATGGCCGTCTGGCCGAAACAACCCAACGCGTCGCAGGGATATCGGCGGCGGCGGTCTTTCAGAAGTTTGCCGGAGTGGTCGCGCTGATCAGGCGAGCCGGCAGGTCGAACGGATTGCGGAAGCGGTGCGGACGGCTGCTTTCGAAGTAGTAGCTGTCGCCCGGTTCGAGGATGTACACGTCGTTGCCGACGGTCAGTTCGAGACGCCCTTCGACCAGCATGCCGGCCTCTTCGCCCTCGTGGGCGTACATCTCGTCACCGGTGTCGGTGCCCGGCGGGTAGGTCTCGTCTAGGAAGGCGATGGCGCGGCTGGGATGGGCCTTGCCCACCAGCTTCATGGTGATGGCGCCACTGCAGATGTCGGTGAGTTCGGAGGCCCGATAGACCACCTGGGTCTGGTTGTCCTGTTCCAGGTCGAGGGAAAAGAACTCCACCAGCGACATGGGGATGCCCCCGAGCACCTTCTTCAGCGAACTGATGGAGGGGCTGACGCTGTTCTTCTCGATCATGGAAATCGTGCTGTTGGTAACGCCTGCACGTTTGGCGAGTTCACGCTGGGAAAGGCCTTTGAGCTTGCGGATAGCTTGCAGTCGAACACCGACGTCCAATGCTGGGATCCTCCTCTGGATTCTTGTTAGGGGGGGCTGGATGCGCGCAATCATGCGGCTAGCGTTCAGTATTTACAACACTTCGGCCGTCAATACTGCGCAAAAAAACGAACCCCCTGGGAAATCCCAGGAAAATCAGGAAGTTGGCAAGCAACCGGTGGTCCGCAGGCCCCGCCGGGCGAGGCTTAGCGCTCGCTCAGCGGGACCCGGCGCAGGTTGCAGAAGATCTGGTAGGGGATGGTTCCGGCGTGCATCGCCACCTCGGCGGCGGACACCTGGTTGCCCCACAGTTCGACGCGGCTGCCGAGGCCGGCCTGGGGCAGGTCGGTGAGGTCGACGGTGAGCATGTCCATGGAGACCCGGCCGATCAGCCGCGAGGGCTGGCCGTCGATGGCCACCGGCGTGCCGGTGGGCGCGTGGCGCGGATAGCCATCGGCATACCCCATGGCCACCACGCCGACCCGGGTCGGCCGTTCGGTGACGAAGCGCGCGCCATAGCCCACCGGTTGCCCGGCCGGGAGTTCACGCACGCTGATGACCTTGGACTCCAGGGTCATCACCGGCTTGAGGCGGTCGGCCAGTGGATGCGCCTGCTCGAAGGGGGTGGCGCCGTAGAGCATGATGCCGGGGCGCACCCAGTCACTGGGAACCTGGGGCCAACCCAGCAGGGCCGGCGAGTTGCGCAGGCTGACTTCCGCCTCGATGCCGGCGCAGGCCTGCTGGAACACGGCGACTTGCTGGGCGCAGCTGTCGCTGTCCAGTTCGTCGGCACGGGCGAAGTGGCTCATCAGCACCACCTTGGCCGCCTTGCCACTGGCCAGCAGGCGCTGGTGGGCGTCGCGGAACTCGGCGGGGTGGAAGCCCACCCGGTGCATCCCGGAATCCATCTTCAGCCAGAAGGTCAGCGGCCGGGCGAGGGTCGCTCGCTCCACCGCTTCCAGCTGCCAAGGGGCATGCAGGACGCACCAGAAATCATGCTGTTCGATCAGCGGCAGCTCGTCGGCCTCGAAGAAGCCTTCGAGCAGCAGGATCGGCGCGCGGATGCCCGCTTCACGCAGGGCCAGCGCTTCTTCGATGCACGCCACGGCGAACCCGTCGGCCTCGGCCTCCAGGGCGCGGGCGCAGCGGACGGCGCCATGTCCGTAGGCATCGGCCTTGACCACCGCCAGTGCGCGGGCACCGGAGGCTTCACGGGCGAGGCGGTAGTTGTGGCGCAGCGCTTCGAGGTCGATGAGGGCACGGGCGGGACGCATGGCGGGCACTTCTTCTGGTTATGGAAAAAACCCGGCTCGGGCGCCGGGCTGAGGAAGGGGTCAGGGCAGGGCGGCGACGACGGTCATCTCCACCAGCACCTCGGGGGAATACATCCGGGCCTCGACACAGGCGCGGGCCGGGGCGGCGCCCTTCGGCAGCCAGGCGTCCCAGATCGCGTTCATGGCGGCGTAGTCGGCCGCCATGTCCTTGAGGTAGATGGTCACCGAGAGCAGGTGGCTCTTGTCGGTACCGGCCTCGGCCAGCAGCTTGTCGATGCTGGCGAGGGTCTCGCGGGTCTGCTGGCCGATCCCGGCGCTGAGCTTCTCGTCAAGCTGGCCGGCCAGGTAGACCGTGCCGTTGTGGATGACGATTTCGCTGTAGCGGGTTTCAGTGTGCAGTCGCTGGATTGGCATTGCTCGAGGTCTCCTTGGAATTGCCGTAGCGGAAGATGTCCAGGCCTTCGGCGCTGATCTGCGGACGCTTGCGCGCCATCAGGTCCGCCAGCAGGCGGCCTGAACCGCAGGCCATGGTCCAGCCAAGGGTACCGTGTCCGGTATTGAGGAACAGGTTGCGGTACGGCGTGGCCCCGACGATGGGGGTGCCGTCCGGGGTTGCCGGGCGCAGGCCGGTCCAGAACTCGGCCTTGGCCACGTCGCCACCTTCCGGGTAGAGGTCGGTGGTGATCATTTCCAGGGTCTCGCGACGGCGCGGGTTCAGCGACAGGTCGAAGCCGGCGATCTCCGCCATGCCGCCGACGCGGATGCGGTCGTCGAAGCGGGTGATGGCCACCTTGTAGGTCTCGTCCAGGATGGTCGAGGTCGGGGCCATGGCACCGTTGGTGATCGGCACGGTCAGCGAGTAGCCCTTGAGCGGGTACACCGGGGCCTTGATGCCCAGCGGCTTGAGCAGTTGCGGGCTGTAGCTGCCGAGGGCGAGCACGTAGCGGTCGGCGGTTTCCAGCTTGCCGTCGATCCACACGCCGTTGATGCGGTCGCCGGCGAAGTCCAGGCGCTGGATGTCCTGGCCGAAGCGGAACTCGACCCCCAGCTGCACGGCCATCTCGGCCAGGCGGGTGGTGAACATCTGGCAGTCGCCGGTCTGGTCGTTGGGCAGGCGCAGGGCGCCGGCGAGCTTGTGCTTGACGCTGGCCAGGGCCGGCTCGACGCGGGCGATGCCGTCACGGTCGAGGATCTCGTAGGGCACGCCGGAACGCTCGAGGACGGCGATGTCCTTGGCGGCCGCGTCGACCTGGGCCTGGGTGCGGAACAGCTGGGTGGTGCCGAGCTGGCGGCCTTCATAGGCGATGCCGGTTTCGGCGCGCAGCTCGTCGAGGCAGTCGCGGCTGTACTCGGACAGGCGCACCATGCGCTCCTTGTTCACCGCATAGCGGGACGCGGTACAGTTGCGCAGCATCTGCGCCATCCACAGGTACTGGTCCAGGCTGCCGGTGGCCTTGATGGCCAGGGGCGCGTGGCGCTGCATCAGCCACTTGATGGCCTTGAGCGGCACGCCGGGGGCGGCCCAGGGGGATGCGTAGCCAGGCGAGACCTGGCCTGCGTTGGCGAAGGAGGTTTCCATGGCGACGGCCGGCTGACGGTCCACCACAACCACCTCGAAGCCTTCCCGGGCCAGATAGTAGGCACTCGCGGTACCAATCACGCCGCTGCCCAGCACCATTACTCGCATGTCTGCCTCCACCGCGACGGCCTTGCCGGCGCGTTTGTTATTTTGAGCGTAGATGTCGGCAGTATAAGAAGGCGTGACCAGTGATATTCACTATATAGCCAGCTATATTTGGCGATAATTCTTGGCAATATCGGCTTTTGCGGAGGGGCATCCACCATGAGAACCCAGCATCAATCGCGTCGTGAGCTGGACAAGATAGACCGGAATATTTTACGCATCCTCCAGGAGGACGGTCGCATCTCCTTCACCGAACTGGGCGAGCGGGTGGGGCTGTCGACCACGCCCTGCACCGAACGCGTCCGCCGCCTGGAGCGCGAGGGCATCATCATGGGCTACAACGCCCGCCTGAACCCGCAGCACCTCAAGGCCAGCCTGCTGGTGTTCGTCGAGATCAGCCTGGACTACAAGTCCGGCGACACCTTCGAGGAGTTCCGCCGCGCCGTACTCAAGCTGCCCCACGTGCTCGAATGCCACCTGGTGTCCGGCGACTTCGACTACCTGGTGAAGGCCCGCATCAACGAGATGGCCTCCTACCGCAAGCTGCTGGGGGACATCCTCCTCAAGCTGCCCCACGTTCGCGAATCCAAGTCCTACATCGTGATGGAAGAGGTGAAGGAAACCCTCAGCCTGCCCATTCCCGACTGAGCCGATCCTTGCCCCGGGGGCACAGGGATTTTTCCCGAAGCCCCCTTGGCGCATGGAGAGGGGCCTGCCTATCCTGCGTCGCTTTTTTCAAACACAAGAATCAGGATTGCGCCCATGAACGCCCGCGTTCGCCAACCGGTCCACAGCGACCGCCACGCCCCCTCCTACTACGCCGCCACCGCCAACCGCCAACTGGCCTACCCGCCCCTGCAGGGCGAGGTCCGGGCCGACGTGTGCATCGTCGGCGGGGGATTCTCCGGCCTCAACACCGCCATCGAACTGGCCCGCCGCGGCATTTCGGTGGTCCTGCTGGAGGCCCGCCAGGTGGGCTGGGGCGCCAGCGGGCGCAATGGCGGCCAGTTGATCCGGGGCGTCGGCCATGACGTCGACCACTTCGCGCCGGTGATCGGCGCCGAAGGCGTGCGTGCCCTCAAGCTGATGGGCCTGGAGGCCGTGGAACTGGTGCGCCAGCGGGTGGACGAGTTCGCCATCGACTGCGACCTGACCTGGGGTTACTGCGACCTGGCCAACACGGCACGTGACTTCGCCGGCTTCGCCGAGGACATGGAGGAACTGCGCGGGCTCGGCTATCGCCACGAGATGAAGCTGGTGCAACCCGGTGACATGCGCAGCGTAGTGGGGTCCGACCGCTATGCCGGCGGGCTCATCGACATGGGCTCGGGCCACCTGCACCCGCTCAACCTCGCCCTGGGCGAGGCGGCGGCGGCCACCTCCCTGGGCGTGCGGATATTCGAACACTCCGCGGCCACGCGCATCGACCACGGCCCTGAGGTGACGGTGCATACCGCCAGCGGCCAGGTGAAGGCCGCCACCCTGGTGCTGGGCTGCAACGCCTACATCAACGACCTCGACCCGACCCTGGGCGGCAAGGTGCTCCCGGCCGGCAGCTACATCATCGCCACCGAGCCGCTGCCCGAAGACCTGGCGCGGCAGCTGCTGCCGCAGAACATGGCGGTCTGCGACCAGCGCGTGGCCCTGGACTACTACCGCCTTTCCGCCGACCGCCGCCTGCTGTTCGGCGGCGCCTGCCACTACTCCGGGCGTGATCCGGCGGACATCGCTGCCTACATGCAGCCGAAGATGCTGGCGACCTTCCCTCAGTTGGCCGACGTGCGCATCGACTACCAGTGGGGCGGCATGATCGGCATCGGTGCCAACCGCCTGCCGCAGATCGGCCGACTGCCCGAACACCCGAACGTCTACTTCGCCCAGGCCTACTCGGGCCACGGGGTGAACGCCACCCACCTGGCGGGCAAGCTGCTGGCGGAAGCCATCTGCGGCGAGCAGGGCAGCGGTTTCGAGGTGTTCGCCAAGGTGCCCCACATCACCTTCCCCGGCGGCAAGCTGCTGCGCTCGCCGCTGCTGGCGCTGGGGATGCTCTGGTACCGCTTGCGCGAGACGCTGGGCAACAGCCTGGCGCGCTGACCCTCAGGCGCCCGGGGAGCCGGCCGGGGCGTCTTCGCCCATCGGCTCCCGGGTCCAGGCCAGCCAGACGAACCCCGCCGCCCCCACGGCCATCATCAGCGGCAACGCATGGCCGCTGATCCACTGGCTGGCGGCGCCGGTCACCAGCGGCCCGATCAGGCAGCCGATGCCCCAGAGCTGGGCGACATGGGCATTGGCCCGCACCAGTTCATCGTCCCGGAAACGCTCGCCGATCAGGATCAGCGCCAAGGTGAACAGCCCGCCGGCGCTGGCACCGAACACCACCCACACCGGCCAGATCAGCACCGTGTGCAGCACCAGCGGCACGCTCAGGCTGGACAGCAGCAGGGCCAGGCCGCAGGCCCGGAACAGCGCACGCCGGGGTACTCGGTCCGCCATCCAGCCGATGGGCAATTGCAGGGCCGCATCACCCACCACCACCACGCTGGCCATCAGCAGGGCCACCTCCTGGGTGAAGCCCTGGCGCAGGCCGTAGACGGGCAACAGGGTGAGCATCATCGCTTCGAAGGCCGCAAACAGCACCACCGCCCAGGCGATGGTCGGCATACGCTGGCAGAAGACCCAGAGGCCACGCCCGGAGGCGCCGTGCTCGTCGACCTGGGGCGCGCCGCCCCGCCCGAGCAAGAGCAGCGAACCGCCGATCAACAGGCCGGTGCCGGTCCAGAAGCCGCGGTCCGTGTCGCTGCCCAGCAGGGTCAGCAGCAGGGGGCCGGACAGCTGGCTCAGCGCATAGCCGGTGCCGTACAGCGCCACCAGGCGGCCACGCCACTGCTCCACCGCCAGCTGGTTGATCCAGCTCTCGCCGAGGATGAACACCACGGTCAGCGCCACGCCGATGAACAACCGCAGCAGCAACCAGACCGGGTAACTCT
>Ga0247725_1001212_pt1 | contig 13808 bp, 8 predicted proteins | sample OKSTACKMCFT3sol_FD_183021 | JGI IMG/M metagenome (GOLD analysis project Ga0247725, IMG submission 183021) | Subsurface sediment microbial communities from gas well in Oklahoma, United States - OK STACK MC-FT3-sol | ecosystem: Environmental > Terrestrial > Deep subsurface > Rock core/Sediment... | reverse complement strand
TTGTAGGAGCCGGCTTGCCGGCGATCCGCCATAAAAAGCATCGCCAGCAAGCTGGCTCCTACGAAAAGCGCCCCCTCTACTGCAAGTAGGAGGGGGTGGTGACGAACTTATCTGATCAGCATTAGCCCGCGGGCGCCTTGTTCGTTAGCGCACCACGAACACGTCGCAGGGCGCCTTGTGCAGGAAGTGCTGTGCCAGGCTACCCAGCAATGCCTGGGAGAAGGCGCTGCGGCCATGGCTGCCGAGTACCAGTAGTTCTGCTCGACGCGTCTTGATCTGCTCTTGCAGGCTACGCAGGATGCCACCCTGCAGCACCTCGTGGCTCAGCTTGGGACCTTCGGCCGGGAGCTTCTGCGCTTCGTCATGCAGTAGCTGATCGATCAGACCTTGCTGGGTCTGCAGCTGCAGTTCGACCTGTTGCGGCGTGCCCTTGTCCGGTTCGAATACATGCAGGGCATGCAGTTCGGCATCGCCAGGCAGCAGATGATAGGCCTGGCCCAGAGCGCTGCAGGCGCATAGGGAAAAGTCGATGGCGGCCAATGCCCGTTGATACGGCTGGAAGTCGTTGCGGGCGACCAGCAGCAGTGGCACGGTGCAGCGACGAGCGATACGGTCGAGGCTGGTGCCGGAGAAAAAGTCATGGCGCTGATGGTGGCCGCCCAGTACCAGCAGGTCGCAACCGCTGTCCTGAACCTGTTGCAGGACGACCTCCGACGGCTTGCCGCTGAGCATGCGCAGCTCGGTGCCGGGCGGGGCGTATTGGGTCAGGCTGCGATCCAGCGCCTGGCGCGCTTTCTCATGCTGGTCGCTGCTCTGGCCCGGGTCGAGCACATGGAGCATGGTCAGGCGGGCGTTATGCTGCTGGGCCAGCTGGGTGGCGCGACATAGCGCCATGTCAGCGGTGTCGCGCAGGTCATGGGCGATGAGGATGTGCTTGAACATGGTGACGGCTCTCCTGCCGATACCCCTCGGCAATTTTATTGTGCCTGTTCAGATAGCCGTTCTTTTGACCTATGGCAAGGTCGGGGACTGTTACCGATTGCAAATGCAGGCAGCGGCGTCATTCAGCGTAAACGCAATTGGTAGTGGCCGCGACTTTCTGCGACCACTTCGCCGCTGCCGTCGGTCAGTTGCAGCTCCAGCAGATACTCGGCCTTGCCCTGCTGGCTGGCCTGTTCTTCCAGGTCGGCGATTGCTTCGGGCGAAAGGCGCGCCTCGACCTGAATGTCGGCGGTGGCCGGGCGGCGAAAGCGCAGGTTCATTTCCTTGATGACGGGGTAGAAGCGCTGGGCATCGAAGCTGGTCAGAAACAGGGCGCCACCCGGAATCTCCGCCAGGGTGAAGAGGGCGCCGGCGTACATGCTGCCGATATGGTTCTGGTTGCCTTGCAGGGGCATGCGCAGGCGCACGAAGCCAGGCTCCAGAACCTCGGCCTTGAGGCCGCTGCGTTTGACGAAGGCGATCTGTTCTTCGGTGAGTTGGCGGGCGATTTCAACGGGCAGCGGCATGGCGAAACTCCTTGAGCGGACGTTTTGCCAGACTAAGGGGCGGATAGCGCGCTGCAATTGACCGTAGCGCCCGTGGCGACTGACCGAAGTGCTCAAGCGCCCCAGGCACGTAGCCCGGATTGCATCCGAGCTATAGGTGCATCCTAAATGCCCTGTTGGCGCAGCCAGGCCTGCAGTTGCGGTAGCGGCATGGCACCACTCTGGCGGGCGACTTCGACGCCGCCCTTGAACAGGATCAGGCTGGGAATGGAGCGGATGCCCAGTTGCCCGGCCAGATTCGGGTTGGCTTCGCTATCGAGCTTGCCCAGGCGGCAGCGTCCCTGCAGTTGCACGGCGGCCTGCTGGAAGGTCGGAGCGAAGGCCTTGCAGGGACCGCACCAACTGGCCCAGACATCCACCAGCAATGGCAGGTCGCCCTTCAACTGACTGGCGAAGTTGGCTTGGGTGAGCGTGATGGGCGCAGCGGGCAGCACCTCGGCCTGGCAGCGCCCGCAGCGGGGGGTATCGCCCAGGCGCTCGGCGGGGATGCGGTTGAGGCCGTTGCAGTGCGGGCAGGGAATCAGCAGGGGATCGGACATGGCGGCAGGCTCCGTGGGACATGCTCACTAGATGGAGCCGCCGCCGGCCGATATCAAGTCAGAGCGGGGTCAGCGGGAAGAACCAGGGGATGACCAGGGTGGCTACGCCCCACAGCAGCAGATTCAGGGGAATGCCAATTCTCATGAAATCGGTGAAGCGATAACCGCCGGCGTTGTAGACGAAGGTGTTGGTCTGGTAGCCGATGGGCGTGGCGAAGCTGGCACTGGCGGCGAACATCACCGCGACCACGAAGGCACGTGGGTCTACGCCCAGGTGTTGGGCCATACCAATGGCGATGGGGGTCACCAGTACGGCCACTGCGTTGTTCGACAGCACCTCGGTGAGGATCGAGGTGAACAGGTAGATGAAGCTCAGCATCAGCAGCGGTCCGGCCCAGGGCAGCCAGCCCATGACGTTCTCCACCATCAGCTTGACCAGGCCGACCTTGTCCATAGCGATGCTGATCGCCAGCATGCCGAAGATCAGGCTGAGAATCTTCCAGTCCACCGCCTTGTAGGCGTCCTCCACGTCCAGGCAGCGGGTGGCCAGTACGGTGACGGCGCCGATGATCGCCAGGCCCTCAATGGGCATCACGCCAAAGGCGGCCAGCAGCATCACGGCCAGGGTCGAGATGATCGCGATGGGCGCTTTGTCGCGGCGGAAGGCACGCTCCTGCACGGCGTTGAGGCTGATCAGTTCGCCGTTGTCGGCGAAGCGTTTGATCTGCGCAGGTGTGCCTTCGACCAGCATCACATCGCCGAACTGCAGCTCGAAATCATCCAGGTTGCCCTGCACGTTCTCGTCCTGGCGGTGCACGGCGAGCACAGCGATGCCGTAACGTGCGGTGAGGTCGAGGTCGCGCATCGGCCGGTGGCTGTAGCGCGAGTTTCGCCCGACGATAGCCTCAGCGAGGATCACGTCGTGGCTGCTGATGGTTTCGAAGGCATCGCCACGGTTGAAACTCAGGTGGCCGCTCTCGCGCAACTCCACTACATCCTTGACCTGGCCATGCAGTACCAGGCGGTCGCCGCTGGCCAGCAGCGTTTCGGCACCCGGCTCGGTCAGCTCCTGTTCATCGCGGAACAACTTGAGCACTTGCAGACCACTACCACCGTTAAGGTTGGCCTCGTGCAGGGTCTTGCCAATCATCGGTGAGTCGTGCGGCACCAGCAGTTCGGTCATGAAGGTGCGTGACAGATCCGGGCGCAGCTGGCGTGACAGGGTCTCGCGCTCCGGCAGCAGCTGGCGGCCGATGGTCAGCAGATACAACATGCCAAAGGCCGCCATGACCAGGCCGACACCGGTGATTTCGAAGATGCCAAAGGGCGCGAGGCCGGCCTTGCGTGCGACGCCGTCGACCAGAATGTTGGTCGAGGTGCCGATCATGGTCAGTGTGCCGCCGAGGATGGTGGCGTAGGACAGCGGAATCAACAACTTGGACGGCAGGGTGCCGGCGCGGCGCGCCAGAGCGATGGCCACCGGGGTGAGGATGGCCACCACTGGTGTGTTGTTGAGGCAGGCGGATACCACCAGCGCGGTGACGGTGAGGCCAGTGAGCACGCGAATCGGGCTGGTGCCGACCAGGTTGCCCAGCCAGTTGCCGAGCGCGTCGATGCAGCCGGTGCGCTCCAGCGCGGCGGAGAGCACGAACATGCAGGCGATGGTCACGGGGGCGGAGTTGGACAGCACGCTGAGCACTTCGCCAGGGGTCAGCAGTTGGCTGATCAGCAGCGCGGCCACGGCGATGGCGGCAACGATGTCCGGGCTCCACTTTTCGCGGACGAAGGCATAGAGCACCCAGATCAGCAGGGCGCCGACGAACAGCAGGGGCAGGGAGTCCCAGGGCATGAGCATCCTTAGCGTCGAATCTCGTGTGAGGTATCGGGCGCGCACCGGGGCGGCCTGGCAGGGCGCCAAGATAGTGGGCTTGTATTAGATAGTCTAAGAATGTTTGGAAAGGTTTATATGCCTTTTCGATTTAATGGATAAGGCATCCGGCTCTGCTGGCTGGCGCGTTATCACTCACCTGCGCCGGCCAGTTGGGTCGGGTGGGTGCAACCGCCGTCAGCGGTGGTGGATTTATCCTGCGCGGTCAGCGGGCGCTTGGTGCGCGCGGTGCACCCAAGGTTCAGGCGTCCACCCTCGTCTACGACGAGCAACTGATCTCCAGATGCTTGCCCCACTGTGGCGGGCGTTCGGCATAGCGCTGCATGTCCGGCTGTTCGTCGAACGGGCGCGAGAGCACCGCGTGCAACTCGCGTACTGGGCCATAGTCGCCCTGTTCGGCGGCTTCGATGGCCTGCTGTGCCAGGTAGTTGCGCAGGATGTACTTGGGGTTGACCGAATGCATGCGCACCTGACGTTCGGCCTGTTCGCCGCCTTCGCGTTCGCAACGGGCCAGGTAGTCGCGGCTCCAGGCGTCGAAGCCGGCGAGGTCGACGAAATCCTCGCGCACGATTTTCAGTGCCTCGGCAGGTGCCTGTTCGCCGAGGTGGCGGAAGAACAAGGTGTAGTCGGTGGCCTTGCCCTGCTGCATCAGTTGCAGCAGCCGCTGGATCAGCGCTTCGTCCTCATCCTCGGCGCTGGTGAAACCCAGGCGCTTGCGCATTAGGTCGAGGTAGTGCGCCTGGTACAGCGGCAGGAACAGCTCCAGCGTTTCACGCAGCGCATCCACCGAGGCGAAGGGCGTCAGCGCCTGAGCCAGGGCGGCGAGGTTCCAGTGGGCGATGGGCACCTGGTTGCTGAAGCTGTAGCGCCCTGTGTCGTCGGAGTGGTTGCAGATGTGCTTGGCATCGAAATCGTCGAGAAAGGCGTAGGGGCCGTAGTCGAAGGTGATGCCGAGGATCGACATGTTGTCGGTGTTCATTACTCCGTGGCAGAAACCATAGGCCTGCCAGTGGGCGATCATCGCAGCGTTGCGTTCGATCACTTCGCGCAGCAGCGCCAGCCAGGGCTGCTCCTGCTCCAGGCAGTGGGGGAAATGGCAGGCCATGACATGTTCACCGAGGGTTTTCAGGTGTTCGTGCTGGCGCGTGTAGTAGAAGTACTCGAAATGGCCGAAGCGCACATGACTTTGCGCCAGGCGCAGCACCATCGCGGCGCTTTCCTTCTTCTCGCGCCACACTGGAGTGTCGGAGCCAGTGACGCACAGGGCGCGTGAACTGGGAATGCCGAGCGCATGCAGATGTTCGCTGGCGAGAAATTCGCGGATCGACGAGCGCAGCACCGCACGACCATCGCCCATGCGCGAGTAGGGCGTCATGCCGGCGCCTTTGAGGTGCAGGTCCCAGTGCTCGCCAGCCTGGTTGAGCACTTCGCCCAGCAGCAGGCCGCGACCGTCGCCCAGGCGCGGCGTGTAGCCGCCGAACTGGTGGCCGGAGTAGACCATCGCGCGTGGCTCTGCCTGTTCCCACAGCTTGTGTCCGGCGAACAGTTCGGCGAACTCGCTGCGTTGCGCTTCGGCAGGCTGCAGATCGAGCAGGGCCATGGCCGACTCGCTGACCACCACCAGACGCGGCTGCTCGATGGGCTCGGGCAAAACCTCGGTGGAGAAGGCGTCGCCGAGGCGGGCGAAGCGGTTGTCGAAGGTCAGTTGGTCGAGATTTTTCACCGGGGCTCCTGGCGCTCAGGGCGCTGCGGGCGGTTTGGGTGCTTGCTGCACGCTGGCGGCGCCGGCGGCCGCGGCCTGGGCAAGATCCTTCTGGTCGAGTTTCTGCTCGCCGTGCTGCAGGTTCTTCACGTACACCTCGACCTGGCGGAAGGCGATGTTGATGCCGTTCTTCGGGAACTCACGGTCGATGAAACGGTTGATCTCGTCGGTCGCCGGGTTGCGGTCGCCGAGGTCGCGCACATGGATGCGCAGTTCGTGGTCGAGCGTGCTCTCGCCGAAGTTGAGGAAGTAGACGATTGGCGACGGATCCTTGAGCACCCGCGGGTTTTCCTGCGCCGCTTGCAGCAGCAGCTTGCGCACCAGGTCGAGATCCGAGCCATAGCCGACGCCGACCTTGAGGGTGACGCGGGTGACCGTATCGCTCAGCGACCAGTTGATCAACTGGCCGGTGATGAAGGTCTTGTTCGGAACGATGATTTCCTTGTGGTCGAAGTCGGTGATGGTGGTGGCGCGGATACGGATCTTGCTCACTGTGCCGGACAGGTTGCCGATGGTCACCACGTCACCAATACGCACCGGGCGCTCGAACAGGATGATCAGGCCGGAGATGAAGTTGGCGAAGATTTCCTGCAGGCCGAAGCCCAGGCCCACCGACAGCGCCGCCACCAGCCACTGCAATTTGTCCCAGCTTACGCCAAGGGTGGACAGCGTGCTGACGATGCCGATAGCGACCAATGCATAGGTCAGCAGGGTCGTGGTGGCGTAGGCGCTGCCCTGTGCCAGGCGCATGCGCGACAGCACCAGCACTTCGAGCAGGCCCGGCAGGTTGCGCGCCAGCGCCACCGTGATGGCGACGATGATCAGCGCGCCGATCACGTCCATCAGGCTGATCGGCACCAGGGCCGCGTTATCCCCGGTGCCACTGCTGTATTCGTAGAGGTTGATGGTGTCGAGGTAGGTGAACACGCCGATCAGATCGGCCCAGACCGCGTACAGGCAGACCAGGAAACCGCCGAGCAGGGCCAGGCGGATCAGGCGCAGGGACTGCTGGTTGACCTGCTCGATATCCAGGGTCGGCTCTTCCAGCGGTGCTTCGCCGTCCAGGCTTTCCTTGCTCTGTGCCTGGCGTTTGGCCAGGGCGCGCTGGTAGGCCAGGCGCCGTGCCGCCACGCTCAGACCGCGTACCAGGGTGGCCTCGACGATCAGCAGGATGATCAGCAGGTAGAGGGTGTCGATCAGCCGGTCGGTGAGCTTGAGCGCGGTGTAGTAATAGCCGAAGGCGACCGCGCCGATCAGCGCCAGTGGCAGCAGGTTGAACAGCACGCCAAGGGCGGTGCGCAGCCCCGAAGCGTTCTCGCGCAATGGTGCGTTGAACAGCAGGTGGAACAGCAGCCAGGCCATCAGGGCGTAGCAGGTGATCACCACGACGATGCCGATCACATCGCCTGCCAGGCTCGCCGGCTGGTGCTCGGCGATGCTCACCACGGCCACCAGGGCCATCACCACCAGACCCAGACGACGTAGGTGCTGGCGGAAGAAGGTGACGTTGGCAGGCGGCCAGTGGAAGTGCAGGACGGCCACGCCATCCGGCGAAAGGATGCGGTGTAGGGTGTAGAACACCAGCCAGGCTTCCGCCATTTCGTAGAGCGCGGCGCCCAGATAGAGGTTCTGTCCGCGTGCATCGTGCAGCAGGGCATACCCGCACAAGGCGAGGAACAGGGTGACCGGCAGCGCCAGGATTATGTTGAGGCCCAGGGCCATCGGCGTGTGCAGCTGGCTGTCATGCTTGTAATGGCCGATGTCGCCATGCAGCGCGCTGAGCTTGTCGAACAGGTACTGGCGGCGCCAGAGGATCAGCGCGCAGAGCAGGATCAGCGGCAGGAACACGAGCGGACGCTCGATCAGGCCCGCACCCAGCTCGCTGATGGCCATGCCCCAGGGCATATCGGCCAGTTGCTTCTGGAATTGACGTGGCGCCGACTTCAGCCAGTCGAGATCCAGCGGCTTGTTGCTGGGAATCCAGAACATCTGCTCGTCGATGGTGGCGCGCAGGCTGCTGGCGGTGCTGTGCAGCTCCTTCTGGCTGAGCTGCAGGGTGATCAATTCGTTGAGCAGGGCGTTGAGCTCGCGGTTGAGCCGGTCAAGCAGCTCGCGCCGCGTGCTCAGTTGCTCGCGCAGGGTGGCGCGCAGTTCGGCGGTGACCTCTTCGGCGGGCTGGTCGGCGAGCAACTGGTCGATATAGGCCTCGGGGTTGCTGATTTCCTCACGCTGCTTGCCCAGCTCGAACTGGTACAGGCGGATATCGGCGATCTCGTCGGCCAGGCGGCTGTCTTCCAGCTCCAGGGTGGGCAGCGCCTGCTTCTGCTGGTAGAGGATCTTCGACAGCAGCAGGCTGCCCTGCAGCACGCCGATCTGCTCGTCGAGGGCCTGCTCGGCTTGTGCCAGGTTATCCAGCTGCTGGCGGGTCTGCAGGTTCTGCTCGGTGAGCTGGTTGAGGCGCTCGGTGGCCCGCAGCAGGTAGTCGGAGAGCTTGAGGTTGCGCGTGCTCTCGCGCGCCAGCAGCTTGTCCGAACCGGCGCGCTCGGCCTCGCGCGACTGCTCGGCGACGGTCTGCTCGGATTCGGCGCGGCGCCGCTCGTTGATCAGGCTCTGCAGCTCCAGGCGTTCCTGCTCGGCGCGCTTGATGCGTTCCTCGAGCAGCTCGCGCTGGGCGTTGCCCAGGTCCTGCAGCAGGCTGTTGCCGGCCAGCTCCTGGCGGCGCAGCTGGGTCTGCGCGGTGAGCAGGGCCAGTTCCGCGTTGAGCTGGTCGCGGCGCTCGGTGCTCAGCGGTTTGCCGTTGTCGCGGTCGCTCTTCAGGCTGTCGTTGATCTGCTGGCTGCGTGCCTGGTTCTGGCTGATCTCGGCCTGGGCGCGCTCGGGGCGGGTCTGTGCGGTGATCACCAGGCTGTTGGCCTCGATGATCGCCTTGTTCCACTCGCTGAGCTGGCTGGAGCGCTCGTCGAGCAGCTGCTCCAGCTGCGCCAGGTCGGTGCGTGCGTGGCGCTCGGCCAGCGGCGCCGGCTTGCTGGCCTTGAGCCGGGCGAGTTCGCGCTGGGCCTCGGCGATCAGCCGCGGGGCGTTTTCCAGCTGGGTGCGCAGGTCGGCCAAGTGCTGTTCGCTGACCTCGCGGTCCTTGAGCAGGCGCAGGGTCTGCTCAAGGGTCTGCTTGAGCGCCAACTGCTCGGGTTCCGGCAGCTTGCGCTCGGCCAGGCTGTCGAGGCTCTGCTGCACGCTCTCGGCCTTGGGCGGCTCCTGGGCGAGAACCGGGGAAATGCTCAGGCACAGGGCGAGCAGGGCGGCGACGAAGGGGAGGCGCAACAGGGGCATGGTCGATCTATCTATTGATTTGACGATGGCAGTTTAGGCCGTTTGCGGCACAACGAACACGCGGGCCCTGAGGCCCGCGTGCGATGGTGACTGATGCTAGCAGCTTCCTAGGGTCTGTTGCCGTTTCGACGCGAGCCGCGTTGCTGCGCCAAATTACGCCACGCGAGGCGCGGGATGCAGGTAATGGTCGTTCCCTTGCCAAGTCCCGCAACGACGCATGGCGCAATTTGCCGCGCAACCCGAAGGGACGGGCCAGTTTTTGCGTGGTACGTCGTTACTCGACGGCTCATTTGGGCGACCAAACTTCGCGTCTCGCGCCTAGCCCCACGCAAAAACTGGCTCCGTCGCGGCCGTGCGCGAAACGGCAACAGACCCTAGAAGCGCAACCCGGGATCCGGGCGGCTGTCTTCGGGGAATCTGACGCCGACCTTGCGTATCTTGTTCCCTTCCATCTGCGCCACTGTCCAGGTCAGCCCCTGCCATTCGGTCTGGTCGCCGACGATAGGTTCGCCGCCAATTGCCTGAGCAATGAAACGTCCCAGAGTTTGATTGCCCTCCACATCATTCAACTGGAGACCATACAGCGCGGCGACTGCTGCCAGCTCGGCGTCACCCTCGAGGACGAAGTCGCCGAAGAAACGCAGGTCCTGGCCGCGTTTAGGCGCCTGGCTGAAGAGTTTACCCAGCGCCGGCAGGTCGGCGTCATGGCCGATGACGCAGAGAATATCGCCTTCCTGCAATGTGGTGCTGCCGGATGGGTGGAGCAACTCGCGACCACGGAACAGCGCGGCGATACGCGTGCCCTGCGGCATATTCAGGGCCCGCAACGGCGCCCCGATGCACCATTTATCGGCACCCAGACGATAGACGAACAGCTCCCACTGGCTGGTCGGGTGGATTTCCAGGCCGGCACGCGATATCGGCAAGGGCACTGGCGGTACTTCCACCCGGGCCTTGCGCGCCGCCCAGCCCAGGGTTGTGCCCTGCAGCAGCAGGGAAACCAGCACGATGAAGAAGGCGACGTTGAAGAACAGTTGTGCATTCTCCAGGCCGGCCATCAGCGGGAACACCGCGAGGATCACCGGCACTGCGCCGCGCAGGCCGATCCAGGAGATGAACACGCGTTCGCGCAGGTTGAAGTTCTTGAAGGGCAGCAGGCCGATGAATACCGACAATGGCCGTGCGAAGAAAATCATCCACAGCGACAGCAGCAGCGCCGGCACGGCGATCGGCAGCAGATCGCTCGGGGTCAGCAGCAGGCCGAGCACCAGGAACATGCTGATCTGGCTGAGCCAGGCCAGACCATCGAACATATGCAGAATGCCGTGACGGTTGCGGATCGGCCTGTTACCCAGCAGCAGGCCGCAGACATAGACGGCGAGGATGCCGCTGCCGCCGATGATGCCGGAAATCGCGTAAATCATGATGCCGCCGCTGACGGCAAGCAGTGGGTACAGGCCGTCAGCTACCGACAGGCGGTTGATCAACTGCAGGAGCAGCCAGCCGCCCAGCGCGCCCAGGGCGATGCCCAGAGCGAACTGCTGAACCAGGCTGCTGAGAATGCCCCAGCTAAAGCTGTTCTGCCCGGAGGCGATCATGCTGATCAGGGTGACCGTGAGGAACATGGCCATCGGGTCGTTGCTGCCCGACTCGATTTCCAGTGTCGGGCCAACACGCTCGTTGAGGCCCTTGCCGTTGAGCAGGTTGAACACCACGGCGGCATCGGTGGAGCCGACGATGGCGCCGATCAGCAGGCCCTCGATCAGGCTCAGGTTGAACAGCCAGGCGGCCGCTACACCGGTCAAGCCGGCAGTGATCGCCACGCCCAGTGTGGCCAGTGACATGGACGGCCACAGCGCCACGCGGAAGGTCGAGGCGCGCGTACGCATGCCGCCGTCGAGAAGAATGACGGCCAGCGCCAGGTTACTGACCAGGTAGGCCAGGGAATAGTCGTTGAAGACGATGCCACCAATGCCGTCGACGCCGGCGAGCATGCCGACACCGAGGAAGATGACCAGAATCGGGATGCCCACGCGGGTGGACACCGAGCTGACCATGATGCTAAAGGCAACCAACAGGGCACCGATCAAGAACAGCTGATTGATGCTGCCTGCGTCCAATGTCTAACTCCTTGCGATGATCATATATGCATTCAGCGTGCCAGCGATTCTAACCCGACGCCTGACGCCACTGTCAAAAAAAACATCCTCCTTGTTTCATTAGGGTCTGTTGCCGTTTCGCGCAGCAACGCGGCTCGCGTTGAAACGGCAACAGACCCTAGGTTGCGCAGGGCTTGCCAGGGCTCAGAACCATGCGTTCTGCATGTTCAGGCAGGTGTCATCACGAGCCTCGAGAATGGCCAGGTCGTGGCGGCAGCTCGGGACTTCCCAGGTCAGGAAGTAGCGTGCCGCTTGCAGCTTGCCACGATAAAAGACCTGCTCCTCGGCGTGATGGGTCCTGGCCAGACCGTGTTCGGCGCGAATCGCCTGCTCCAGCCAGCGCCAGCCGATCACCGTATGGCCGAACACCTTCAGGTACAACGCCGAGTTGGCCATGCCCTGGTTGACCTTGCCGCTCATCAGGTCGCCGAGCAGGGCCAGGGTCACCGCCTGCAGGCGCGCCAGCAGTTGTTCCAGCGGTTGGCGCAGGGCGGTGAGCGATTCGTACTCGCTGGCGCGCAGGCAGCAGCCGTTGATCAGCTTGAGCAACTGCTTGAGTGCAGCGCCACCGTTTTGCGACACCTTGCGCCCGAGCAGGTCGAGCGACTGGATGCCGTGGGTGCCTTCGTGGATCGGGTTGAGGCGGTTGTCGCGGTAGTACTGCTCCACCGGGTACTCGCGGGTGTAGCCGTGGCCGCCGAGAATCTGAATGGCCAACTCGTTGGCCTTGAGGCAGAACTCCGACGGCCAGGATTTGACGATGGGCGTGAGCAGGTCGAGCAGTTCCAAGGCGCGGCTGCGCTCTTCGGCGGTTTCCAGAGTGTGGGTGTCGTCGAACAGGCGCGCGGCGTACAGCCCGAGGTCGAAGGCGCCTTCGACGTAGGCCTTCTGCGTCAGCAGCATGCGTCGTACGTCGGCATGCTCGACGATGGGAATCTGCGGGCTGCTCGGATCCTTGCCATCCGGCTGGCGGCCCTGCGGGCGGTTGCGCGCGTAGTCCAGCGAATACAGGTAGCCGGCGTAGCCAAGCATGATCGCCCCCATGCCGACACCGATGCGCGCCTCGTTCATCATCTGGAACATGTAGGAAAGGCCGTGGTGCGGCTTGCCCACCAGGTAGCCGACGCACTCGCCGTTGTCGCCGAAATTCAGTGCAGTGGAGGTGGTGCCGCGCCAGCCCATCTTGTGGAACAGGCCGGCCAGAGTCACGTCGTTGCGCGCGCCCAGCGAGCCGTCGTCGCCCACGTGGAACTTGGGCACCAGAAACAGGCTGATGCCCTTAACGCCGGGCGGTGCGTCCGGCAGCTTGGCCAGCACCATGTGCACGATGTTCTCGGAGATCGGCTGGTCGCCGCCGGAGATGAAGATCTTGTTGCCCTTGATCCGGTAGCTGCCGTCGGCATGCGGTTCAGCGCGGGTTCTGATGTCCGATAGCGACGAGCCAGCGTGCGGCTCGGTCAGCGCCATGGTGCCGAAGAAGCGGCCATCGATGATCGGTTGCAGGTAGCGGGCCTTCTGCTCCTCGTTGCCGAAGGCCTCGATCAGGTTGGCCACGCCCATGGTCAGCATCGAGTAGGAGCTGGTGGCGATATTGGCTGACTGGAAATGCGCGAAGCAGGCCTGCGACAGCAGATTGGGCAGTTGCATGCCGCCGTGCTCGAAATCGCGGGTGGCATTGAGGAAGCCCGCTTCATGGAAGGCGCGCAGCGCGGGCTCGACCTCGGGGATCAGCACCGCGCCGCCGTCGACGTACTGCGGCTCGTGTTCGTCGTTCTTGCGGTTGTGCGGGGCGAACAGCTCTTCGGCAATGCCACGCGCGGTGTTGATCGCCGCGTCGAAGGTCTCGCGGTTGTGATCGGCGAAGCGCGGACGCTGGGTCAGGGCTTCGGCGTCGAGCACCTCATAGAGTTCGAACGCCAGGTTGCGGGAGCTGAGCAGTGTCTCGGACATGGAACGGGCCTCCAGATGATCAATCGAGTCTAGGCAGTCTGCCGCCTGACTGCCCAGCATCATCATTGGCCGTGATAGTCATTCGTTGGCCGATATGAGTAGGGCGGGTGCAACCCGCCACTCCGGTAGTGGCGGTTTGCACCCGTCCTACGGCATCAGTTGACCGTCATACCGCGAATGCGGGAACCCAGGAAATTGGCGGGGCCTGGGCGGGAGTGGCAGTTGTCATATCGAGCAACCGAGGCCCTGGGCCAGCTCACGGGTCAGCTCGGCTGCAGGCATGGGCCGACAACGCGCGACATTCTGCCCGGCCCACAGCGGTGAAAAGTCGCCGCTGCCCCGCGCCTCGGCCGCCGCGCGCAACGGAGCGATGGCCGCAGTGGCCAGGGGGAAGGCTGGCGCCTGCGTGCTCAGTGGCCCCAGCTCGCGCATCAGGCGATTGACGATACCGCGTGCCGGGCGACCGCTGAACAGGTTGGTCAGTGCGGTATGGCGCGCCGCCGGGCTCTGCAGGGCCGCGCGGTGCAGGACGCTGGTCGTGGCTTCCGGGCACAACAGATAAGCACTACCAACCTGCACGCCGGCTGCGCCAAGGGCCATGGCCGCCGCCACGCCACGGGCATCACTGATGCCGCC
>Ga0247725_1001211_pt1 | contig 13811 bp, 9 predicted proteins | sample OKSTACKMCFT3sol_FD_183021 | JGI IMG/M metagenome (GOLD analysis project Ga0247725, IMG submission 183021) | Subsurface sediment microbial communities from gas well in Oklahoma, United States - OK STACK MC-FT3-sol | ecosystem: Environmental > Terrestrial > Deep subsurface > Rock core/Sediment... | reverse complement strand
CGACCCGAACGGCGAGCGCGCGTACTACGGCAACCGCCTTACTTACCAGGGCGGGCAGATGTCGCAGGACTTCACCGGCGGCTACGGTCCTGAGCAGTTCTCGCTGCGCAACGCCAAGCCCGGCAAGTACAAGGTGGAGGCCAATTACTTCGGCAGCCGCCAGCAGCTGGTGACCGGTGCGACGACGCTGATGCTGCGCCTGACCACGCACTGGGGCACGCCGAAGCAGAAGGACCAGATGGTCACGATGCGGCTGAAGGACCGTGCCGAGACTGTGCTGGTTGGCGAGTTCGAGGTGCGGTAGCGCGGGGCCATGTTCGCTAGGCGCCAGACTCCTGCGTCTCTACAGTTCTCGTGCCTAGGAGATGAGGTGTCCGATGGGGCGGACGCCTCGAGTTATCCTATCGACGTACTACGATGAAGAGTTCTCCCTCATCCAAGTAGGTCTTTGCGGGAAAATCGGCTTCGTTAGAGCCGAAGGGCATCTGCGCACCAAGCTTCCAAGATGCGGGGATGTTCCACTCCTGCGCACTGCGTCGTCCACCAATGGATTGTAGTGCTGCAGGCTAGCACCGCCTCCGGCGTCCGAGATGGCGCATCAGACGACAAACTGTGCAATGTTTGTGGAGTGCTCGGACAAAACCGGGAAGCTATCGGCATACAACACGAACTGTTCCTGCAGTTGCTCAACCACATCCTGATCTTCGAAGAACAGAGCGGTGCCTACACCAGTAACGAACCCAGACAGCTTCCTAGCCGTCTGTTCAAACGCTTCTGGGGTCAACATGGGCTGTAATGCGCTCTCTACCAGTTGCCAGAAAGCACCGCTTTTCTGGCCAAACAAGATCAGCGCGACGGCCTCCTTGATGATGTCGGTGAGCTCTACATGGGAGAAAGGGAGGTTCTTGCCGATGGCGTACTGCATGCGCCGTCTTGCGAAGGAATCTAGAGCAGCGTTTTGCATGAGTAGTGTGTTGTCCGACGGTGTAGAAAGGTGCGTAATCGCTCGGGAATTCTAGTCGGCACTCTCAGTGGCCAGGCTACGGAGCTTCATCTGATTTCCTGATGCTAGTCACTCCTTCTTTTATATGGCCGGGTGCGACTGGAAAGGACTTGTGACTGGGGCGCAGGCTCTTGAGGGCGACGATTTCGGGTGGGAAGGCTGAAATCGGCCTTGAGTGTTTTCCTACCTGTCGCGCTCTATTCAAAAATTCGAAGTGGGAACGATTTGATTGGCTTCTGCTTTTGGAGTTCAATGGCTTGACTAAACTTTCGAGGAGTGGCGTATGGATACAACTCCGCACGAGCCAGCGCACAGGACCAGTATTCCTAAGAGTCTCCAGCTTTCTTTGATGGGTTTTCCGGATGATCATGAGTTCACCCCTATATTCATCGAGGCGATGAAGGTCGCGCTGATCGAATGCGGCAAGGTCCTAGATCTGCAGCGGTTGGCTGGTGTCACCGTCGGGTTCGATTTCGACGCCGCACTTGCGGCGGTTGATTTGGGCTACGAGTCGGATCGGGCTCGTCAATACACCAACAATGGCGAGGTGGTCTGCGTCGCCAAGGCTCTGAGGGTTCTCAGGAATGGCAAGGTCATGTGCCATGTTGTTTACAACGGGAACATGGTTGCCGAATTGGTGGATGCACAGAACGAACACTATCCACGGGCGATTCACATCGTATGGCACGAACTAGGCCATGTGGCAGAGCTCAAGTGGCGCGATGAGGCGATACCGGGCGTACTGCTTCAACCGCAGTCGGGTAGCTGGATCGACAACATGATGAGGGATGCTGCCACAACGGTATGGGAGGAGTATTCCGCTTGCCGTATGACTGGGCAGGTAGGAGATCCAGTGGCCCTTAGGGCCTCCTATGCAAAGGAGTTTGAGCGCTCATCAGGGCATTCGCGAGCGCGATCCAATGAGGCCATCAAAGATTATCGTGAGCATGGAGACCTGGACCGGCTCTTGGTTGAGGCGGGAGAGCCAATCTTGATGCCATTGAAGTTGGCTGGGTACTTGCTCGGGCACCTGGATGCTAATGAGGATGTTAGCAATCTCAGGGTTCTATGTCCGGACTACGCCGAGACGAGCCTGTCTTCCTTGATCCCTCGGGTCTGGGAGGAGTTGCGTTTGATTTGGGATCGTCGCGAGGAGGGGCGCGGGTTGGCCATCTTTGATGACCTTGTTGGGTTGGTGAAGCAGGCTTACGGCGATGCAGGCATCATGCTGGAGCCGCAGGAAACGGGCTACTACGTCCGGGTTCCGTTTAGCGCCGAAACCATGCCCAACGGTGAAGCCGATATGCTGCTGATCAGGCTTCAGTAGGCCTTTGGTTCGTGGTAGTTGCCAGATTGAGAATTGTCGTCCCAGAGGCATCCACGCACCTGGAGACGACTACGCCGCCGGGGATGTGCGCCAGCTGATATTAGTTGCGGGATGGGAGCTTGGCACACCAGTCTGGTTGATAACTGGCATCTTGGACTGCGATGGATGTCGCGGCATGGCTGGAACGTTGAATGCGCCTGGTACGTGGCAATAGTCGATTGAAGGACAGGGGGGATGGGCGTGATCGGGGTCTTTCAACCGGTTCTCTCGAACGCCTTTGCATTGATGCTGGCTGGCGCGCGCAGTGACTCGCCCGATGTCAGGCGAGAGAGAGTAAACGGGGGAGGCGTGGCGAGGCTGCAGGCTGGCGAGAAGCCTCAGGTGGCATCGACGCTCGATGCCACCTGAGGTCGCCTATTGAGAGGCGAGCCGAAGCGCGCTTGCTAGACGGGTTCGGCGGGCGTAGTGGGGGCAGCTTTGCGCTTGGCGGCCAGCGACTTTCCGCGATCATCAACGTGTGACCGCCAGGCATCGAGCGCATTGATGTCGGCCAGCAATTCTAACGGGTCGGGTATCGTCTCTCCGCCCGTGGCTGCCCTGTCATGGGCGTAGTAAGAGCACTTCGTCATGCCGGAAGTGACCCTGGCATAGTCATCATCGTCAACGGTGACACCCGCCAGTTTCAAGGTGGATACCCCTTTCTGGAAGCGAGCCACGACGCCGGCGAACAGGACCTCTTCAACCGCGCGTTCCCAGGCCATGCGAAGACGGAAGTAGGCATCGATCGTCAGCTTACGATGCGACTCCTCATCACCGTCATTGTACAGCTTGGCGACGGTCTGCTGTTGCGCCTTGAGCGCGCCGATCCGTTTCGTAGTGCTGCGCGCTTCAAAAGGCAATTCCGAATCTGCAACACCGTACCCTTCAGGGCGCCTGATCAGGCTTTGCGTGGCAATGGAGACCCCCGACGCCTGTGCCTGCTCCAGTAGGGAGAACAGGAAGTAGATGTCGTGCGTGAATACGATGACCTGGCGCTTACGGGCTTCGGAGATCAGGCGTTGGGCGACACGCTCCCGTCGGCGGTGGTCCAAGGAGGAGACCGGATCGTCGAACAGGATGCCGCCGGTGCCTCCGCTGAGCCCGATTTCGGCTAAAAAGGAGGCCAAGGCAACAGCCCGCTGTTCGCCTTCGCTGAGGATGTCGCCAGGATTTCGTTTTTGCGGCAGCTCCAGCTTCAGCTTGTGCAAGGTTTTGCCTCGGTCGGCCCGACTCTGCAAGGCGACACTGAGCATGTCCACTCCTAGGGCCGCGAACTCCCGCGTCAGTGCATCGGCCAGCTCCTGCGAAACGACCTTCTCAGACATCTCCGATGCTTTCCTGGAGATGGCCTGGGTGCCCAGGGCAGAGAGGCACTTGGCGAGCTTGGCCTGAAGGTTGAGCCGATCGATCGCTGAGAGCACCGCTGCCTTCAGGGGCTCTAGTCTGAGCCGGGCGTCAAGCTCCTGGAATTCCTGGTGGAGCTTTTCCCTAGCAGCTTCATCTGCCGCCTGTTCAAGTGTGTCGGCTTCTAGAGTGTGCTTTTGGGCCCAAACCTGCCATTGTGCGCCGGGGCCTTGCAACGGATCGGGGATCTTGTCCCATTGGTTGGCGATGACCGCATCTTTGATGGCGGTCTGTCGAGCGACGAGATATGCCTCGAACGCTCGCGTTTCGGCCGCCAGCGGACCGTCCAAGGCTTCGATTTCGCTGAACGTGGCTTCGTCGAGATGTAGAGAGAGATCCAGCGCCGTAAACGGTTTATAGGCATCGGCGAGCGCTTGGCGCAAGGATTGTGCCGTCTTCTCTGCTTCCTGCTGGACGAATGCCTCGAACCGCCTCAGACGTCCGTTACCTTCGCCCAGGGGCTGCTGGCAGAGTGGGCAAGGGCTGTTGTCGCCGAGATCGGGGAAGGTATGGGCAGGATGGGACTCTACCGCGAACTTGCGTGCCGCGTCGAAGAGCTCGCGCCACGCCTCACCGCCCGTGCCCGGAAGAAGATTCTCTCCTTCCTTGAACGCAGTGGCGGCGAGCTTTGCTGCTTCTTGCGCGGCTCGATACTTGTCCGACAGTTCACGAAGAAGGCTCAGGACGGCGTTGTCAACCATGCGTGCCTTGGTATTACAGGCAGTCGCCAGCGTGACGATGCGGCGCGCCCGCAGGCGTAGCAGGCTGGCTTTCTCCTTGGGATTGTTCTCTCGTAAGCTCGTCTGGAGCGCAGTGTGCTTGGCGCGATGCTCGGCGCTGACGTTGGCTAGCGCCTCAACTTGCGCTGCCGGCGTCTTTGCGGACAAAGCCCCGATCAGCTTGCCGACCGCAGTATCGCCCCGCAACGGGGCGAGGGCCGCCGTGTCGACGTACGCCTGCTGCTGTTCTGTTTCGATCCGTGTCTTGAGCTGTCTGCAGGTCTTGGCAAGCCCTTCGAAGATGTCCAGTCCGTAGGGTACGTAGGAATAGTCGTCTTCGTCGTCTAGATAGGCGCGGGCGCATCGGGTGTCGAAAACCGAGAAGGACGATAGCTCATCCGGCGAGGGGGGGCCTTGCGTCCACGTGAGCTCAGAGGCTTGTCTGCCCTGTAGGACTTCGAAGACGGCTTCGGGAACTCCCGCCTGACTCATCGGCACGTTGGCATTGGGGTGAATCGTCTCACTTTGGTCGCGAGCACGGCACGCGCGCTTGAGCACACGCGAGTAGCCTGACTTACCTGAGCCATTGCCTCCATAGATTACGGACAGGCCCGTAGGTCCGAACTCCAGGCGCTGTTTCTCGGCGATGGCGTTGACGTTGCGCAGGTTCTTGATGGCCACCAGCTGGACGGGCGTCGCCGCTTGAGGTGCTTGCGGTATCTGGCTTGCCGTAAGGGGCTGTGGCGTTCGCTCCTTGGGATCTGCGATCCCGTGGGCTGCCTTGAGCATGGCAAGCAAATCCTCCTGATCGGAGGGGGCTAGCTCGCGCTTAGCTAGAAGTCGGGCGACGGCATCGCTTTGCCAGGGCGGAAGGACTTGAGTCCACGCAAGGATCTCGTGCAGCAACGACATGATGTTCTCCCCTGTTGAGTTCTTCCATGAGTGCAACGACAGCGACTGCGCATATGCGTAATCGGCTAGATGGATTGTAGAGGCAGAAAGGGGCGCCGAACGGTTCAGCTGCTTCTCAAAGTGTAGGGCACGGATCGCTCGACCTTTGATCCTGCTCGGCAGCGCGTGCTCGGTCGTCGCGTTCTTCAGTTGTTTCAAGAAAGATCGGGTAGGGAGAGTCAGCACCTGAAGTGTGTTGCTCGTGCCGGGTGCACTGCCAGTCACCGGTGTCGAGGGGGCGGAACTGGCCGGACGAAGCTATCATGTAACTAGGGCAGGCAAGGAGCCGAGGTCGTGGTGGGATTTGAGATGATTTCTCCGTGGACGGGCACCTGGCCACCGCAGCAGGACCGCTATCGGCTCAGACGTGAGTTCGAGCGATGGCTACCCAAACCCGAGCTAGGTCAGGCAAGGTATCAAGGCGAGTCAGTTGATGAGGCGTCCCTCATCGAGCTCTGTCGCCGGTATCGCTTGGAGTACGTGGGTGCGTCCGGGAACGTACTCCGGGCTTGGGATGACTGTCCGGAACGAATTAATGAGAAGTGCCCCTCGTCTCAAGAGCTTCGCGCGAGGGGATGGTTGCAATTGTGTGATGGCCGATGGACTCGCTCTAGACCTGAGACTGAGGAATCGGCCGATACCCCTCTTCTGGATTCGCGAACGGAGGATTTCCTCGATAGCCTGGACAGACTCCAGTTCGTCGACCGGGGGCATCATCGTGATCTGAGTGCTTCGGCACAGAAAGCTAAGGAGCAGCTTGAGCTGCAGCCGCGGGAAGGATTGCCTGCCAGAGACGCGCAGTGGCTCGTGAGGCGGTTGTGGTCCGAACTGCATCGGACGGAACTGCCAGACGCCGGGGACGCCACGGAGGACGATGAATCGGAGGAGGACTTCTCCGAAGGGGAAGAGCACCGCGTCTCTCAAACGGTCGTTGACGAGCTGGTCGATAGAGCCTTCTTGCAGTGGCAAATCTGGTGCGGCGTCGTACACGGTTGGGTGGAGTGGGACCCCCGCTGGAACGCGGCGGAAAGAAGGCATTGCCGTGAGGCTGCCCTTCGTGTTCTCGACCGGCAGGAGACTTGGCCCAACTGGGGGACGGTGGAGGCCCAGATCTCTGCGGCGAACGGCGGTGCCGCTGTGGCCGCAAGCGAGGAAGCGGTAGCCCAGAGAACGGTTTCGGGTCTGTCCTGTTCCTTGGTCAATCGCCATGATCGGCTCAATTGGCCGGATGTCCAGCAATTGGTCATGAGGCAACTGCAAGAGCCAAGCTCGGTGGGCTTTGCTTTCAGTCTGCTCTTTTCTGAGATGGAGAAGACGGCTGGAGGCACTCGCATCGAGGCGACCGTCAAGTCGGTGATGGACCTCGTGGCCGGACGCCCACTAGCTATGCAGCACCTTGTTTTCAAAGTGCATAGCGCGCCTGTGCTCTTGGTAGACATGCTCCTGTCTGAGCGAACGACTGCCTTGGCCACGAAGATCATTGTTCGGTGGAGAAATCCGGAGGGGAGGCAGACGGAGCACAGAGCTGTACGCGACGGGCAAGCAAGAACGTTCGCCATCCAGGACGCTCTGTCGATCTTGGCGTTCCAGCTTCAGTTCGGGCGGCTCGATCACTTGGAACTGGCCTCACTCATTACGTGGGCGTACGCCTCCCGGAGCCACTCATCCCAGGAAGATTCGCAGCCGACGGAACCTGTGGGAAGAGCCCTGCTGGAACTGTTGGCCGGTGCGTCTGACGACGATCAGTCGATCGTGCTGCGGCATCTTATGGAACAGGCCGGGGGTGAGGGGGCGATGCCCAGGGGGTGCTTCGCGGGGGTACTCGAAGCCGCCGAGCTACTGCCTGTCGCCGGCCATGTGGATCTGACGCCCGTGGCGGCGCTCTATGCGCGTTTTGCTCGTGACCTGGCGTTGGATCGGACCGATGTCGCCGAGTTGCCGGAGTCTCTGTCAGCACGGCTGATACAGATCGACTCATCTGAGTCGACGTCGGCAGAAGACTCAGTCTTGCAGCCCTTTGATCCGGGTGTCATCGCCCGTGAGGCTTTCATCAAGGGCGATCACAGGACTCAGTATTGCTTGTCTAAAACACTGAGGATTCATGTACAGGTCCTCGCACGTGCCGTCGCCGGTTGGCCGGATAAACGTGTGCCTCAAGCGCTTTCGAGTGCGCTGCTGCAAATGATGGAACGTGGTGTCACCGAGGATTCGGGTGAGGGTCGCGTCGCTGCCCTGACTGAACGATATGCGCCAACATTCGGCTCTGGAAAAGAGCAGGGTTCACCGGCGCGTGATCTCGCCAAGGCTTGGCGAAGGCTTGATGCAAGCCAGCAAAACAAGTTCCTCGAGGTCATGGTCGGGTCTGATGATCCCAGTCTGCTTGCAGAGTTCTCCAAGGAGCTGCCGTACAAGGCGAAGGAAGTAGTCCGTACGAGGTTGCAAGAGCTGGGGCCGGAGCACGCCTCCGACGCGTGGACATGGCCGGAGATGATCCGGCGCATCGATAGGCTGCTTGATGCGGACGAGTTTGTAGTCGCTCGTCAGCACTTGGATGAAGTGGAAAAGCTCACGGACAGGGGGCGGCCAGAGATCAAGTTCGACCTTTTCAGACTTCGTCTCCGACTGCTGCTTAGTGAGAAAAGCTGGGTAGAGCTCGATGAATTGGTGATCCCACCGGCGCTCGATGACGGCCTCAAGATTGAGGCAGAACAAGCTCTGGCGTTTACGCGTGCTACCTCACAACTGCTTCGTTCGGATGGTGATGTTGCCGGTGCTAAAGCTAAGCTTGAGCGGCTGGCCGCGAGAAGGCGAAGCGCGAGCAGCTATCGAGAGAATGCGTATGCGGCGTCGATGCGGCTGCTGTTGGGCGACGGCATTGGCCCGCTCAGCGGCGAGGCAAAAGGGAAAGGCGAGGCGCTGCTTGCTGAAATGATGGCGATGGTGGATGGGGACAAAGGCTCATCAAGCCTTGTTCTGATTGCCAACATCGGATTGCTCCTTGTCGCTCTGGAGCGGCCCGAAGAAGCGTTGGAGCTTCTGAGGTCGCGCTCGAGAAGGGACAAGGATGTCGCGTATGTGACTGCTTTGGCGATGTCAAAGCTGGAAGATGTTGAGGATGCTGTCATCTTTCTTGACTTGGCGATCGACGAATTCGGGCCGGATGCGTCCTTGCTCGAACTGCGGAAGACGCTCGATGACGGGGAAACGGCCAAGAGTGTTCCCTTGGTGGCGACGCAAGCTGATCCGCTTTCCTCCATCAGAATGTCATTGGAGCAGCTGAAGAATCTGCGGCCAGGGCAGATTGGAGAGGTGCTGGCACCTGTGGGCGAAGGTCTTAGGGGCTACCTCATTGGGGTGGTGTCAAAGGCCGTCGCAAGCCTCCAACATATGGTGGCGATACTCCGCAGGCGAACCTCGGAGAGCAACGATGCGAAGCTCGAAAATGATCTGACCACCGCGGTGAGGGAGATTCTGGGTGCGCATCTGGCGTTCATCCGTTGGGATGTCGCGGACCAGTCACTTGGAGGATTCACTGCGCGACGTAACCCCGGGGAGCGTGATCTGGTCATTCGCACATCAGGCCAAGAAGTGGCTATTCTCGAAGCTCTGGTGTGTACCTCTGTCAATCGCGGCGAGATCAAGAAGCATTTTCACAAGGCCCTCGACTACGGTAAGTGTAGAATCTACTTTCAGGTGATCTACTCCTACACGGCGATAGACCGCCTGCTTGACTACGTCAAGGACATGATCGAGAGCGAAGTGCCGCCACGCTTTGAGTTTCGTAGTTGTGCCGAACTCTCTCCAGAGGACTACGAAACAGCTGGCTGTGTTGCGACGTACGCGAACGGACACGATGAGGTGTCGGTGATCTTTCTGATTGTGGATCTGAACGTTCCTCGATCAGAAAAAAGTGCGGACGACCAATGACAGCGAGGATGACAGAGGCGTCATGTCCCATGCGCCGCGCTGAGGAGGGTGTCAGCCTTGGGGCCGGTGACCGACAATGACCTCTCTCGCGTGAAGCCACGGGATGGCGTGTCTGGGTCCATGGATTGCGCAGCCGGTGAAGCCGCCAGCAGCTGGTGACCGGCGCGACGACCCTGATGCTGCGCCTGACCACCCATTGGAGCACGTCCAAGCAGAAGGACCAGACGGTGACGATGCGCCTGAAGGATCGCGCCGAAACCGTGCTGGTGGGCGAGTTCGAGGTGCGGTAGTGCCGGGGCATGGGCTGTCCTCGCAGGGCGTGGATCTACCCGATTGAAGTAGAGCCACGCCATGCGTGGCTGTTGGTTGGAGTCGGGATGGCCTATCCACGCACGGCATGGTTCTACCGCACGTCTTCGACTGTCGGCAGGTGCTGGAGCGGAATGCATCTCGCCAGCGCCACGCAGCCATTTACTCTAACCGCGCATCCAGCTATCCAGCTGTTTTGCCAGCACGCGGTTCTTGTGCGCGCTGGCGACCATGCCTTTGCCAGGTGCCAGATTGATGCCCAGTTGTGCATTGACCTGCCTGATCCATTGTGGGATCTGTGCGAGATTGGCGCCTGTAATTGGCGGCAGTTCGAGGTCATTGCTGATGGGTCGGTCCCCATATGCGTCGTACGATCCATCACCTGCGGACAAACTGATCGACCACGAACTGTCGGGCCAGCTGCTGAGAGTCAGGCTGACACGTGGATGGCCGTTCTGGGAGCTGTACTCGCCGTCCTGATACAGCGTGATACGCGCGTTCCAGTCTCGGATGTTCTCCACCGTCCATCCCTGGCGCTTGACCAGCTGGATGGCGGCGCCTGCCATGACGCGCTCGTTGTGCAGTGTCGACAGCTGTTCGCAGAGAGTATTGAACGCCGGGTCCTCGGGACCATGCGGCTGGGCTGCCATCGCTGCGTAGTGGAGAAGCGAGAGAGATCGTTCACGGGCTGCGCTCTCTGCGTGATCGCGATCAAGCTGAATTCCCAGCGCGCCGAGGCGGGTTCGAGTATCCAGCAGCGTGACCAGAATCATGCCCCAGTACAGGATGCTGTCGAGCTGTTCGGCATCGTGTTGAACGCGCTGAATGGCTTCGTGGACCTGTGGTGCCAAGCTGCGATAGGGCAGAAATTTTTCCACTTTTTCACGTTGGGCGTAGTACGACTGGTATTTCCTGCAATGCTCCACCAGGCGGGTGCGCTGTTTCAGATCGGCTGCATTTGCAACCGTGCCACTCGGCAGCTCGCCATGTTCATTGAAGCCAAAGCAGAACAGGTGCTCGAGGCTGCGGCTGGGTTGGCGCGTGTCGTAGCCCACCGGGAGCTTTGTGAGTTCCAGATAGGCTATAACAAGGGTGGGAAAGTCTCTCTCAGGGAGTCCGGCGACCTTCCAGTCTCCAACACGCAGCCAGTGGAAGTAGAAGCGCTGCAACATTTCCCCAGACAGGTGACGACCTGCTTTCGGTGCCAGTACGCCGAGTTGGTAGTGATAAGCCGGGTAAATGTCGCCTTGACGCTCCTCGGCAAGCGCAGCGTCTTCTGATTCAACAAAGGCTACCAGCAGATTGATGTCGGATTGATCCATTGCAGGTCTCCAGGCAAAGGGGCCTTCCGTCGGGAGGGCGACCTCCTAAGCTGGCAAGGCGCTATGGAATATTCAATGCGAATAGTTGCAAATGTCAGGCCTCAGTGCCCCTGCGCGGAATCAACCGCGCCACTGCCACGCCGCCACCGAGGATCAGCAGCGTGCCGACGGTATGCCACAGCAACCCGGTCATCGGAACATCCGGCAGCGGAATGACGTCTGCGAGCCAACCAATGACCGGTCGCGCCAACAGGTAGACCACCACCACGGCCAACACGCGCAGCACCCGTTGTGTGACGCTCTGCGGATCCACCGGCCAGCCGCGCCATTGCATCCACGCCACCAGCAGGCCCAGCGCGAGCAGTCGCCCGGCTTCACCAACTGGAACGAAGCGGGTGGTCGCCGCCGCCCATGCCAGCAGCACGCCAAGCCCCAACAGGACCGGCAGTTGCCATTGCCTGCTTGAGCGCATCCCTGGCATCAGCTGCCATGCCAACAGAGCCACGCCGATGCCGATCAGCCATCCGCCCAGCACGTCGGCCAGGAAATGCCGGCCCAGGTACATCCGTGACAGCGCCATCAGCAGCGGCCAGCCCAGCGCCAACGTCCAGCGCAGCCAGCGTCGGCGAATGCCGAAGGCCAGCAGCAGGCCGACGCAGGCAGCGGTGGCCACGCCCACATGGCCACTGTTGAAGCCATAGTCGGCGTCGGGCTGCGCGCGCAGCATGGCGGTGTACTGCGCATCGGGCAGTGACCAGAACGATTGTCCGCCGCCGTTGACCACGAAGGGGTGCGACGGCACCCCTTCATCCAGTACGCGCGCATCCACATCCGACGGGCGGGGCAGGGCGGCGCCCTGTTTGATTGCATGCGTGGCACAGGCCATCAGCAGCACCGCCAGCATCACGCAGAGGCCAGCGCGAAGGCGTGCCCCGAATGCACATACCAGGATCAGCGCGGTATAGGCCGTTTCATAGCCGAGCAGGCTGATGAACTGCATCAGCGCCAGCATCCAGCCGCTGTCGAGAGTCTGCTGCAGCCACAGGTGCCAGTGGGTCTGGAACATCCGTTGTCCTCATCATCCGTTGGTAATCAGGCGCAGCTCAACAGAACCGCGCCAAAGCAGCCGAGTGTGGACTCGGCTCTACACCGGCGCAACACGTGCCACGAGCAGCGATGACGATGCGGCGCGCAGGCCGAAGAGCGGACGCAGCCAGCGCACGCGGCGGATCAGCAGTTCGTGGATCAGCAGGCAGCCGCCGACCGTGCCGGCCACCAGCAAGGCAGGCTCCAGCCACGGGCCAAGCTGCAGCGGGCGCAGCGCGTACAGCAGAACGATCAGCACAGTCTGATGCAGGATGTACCAACTGAACACGGCTTCGCGGCAATAGCCCAGGCCTGGCCACGGGCGGAACAGCAGCACCCGCGCCCAGCCGAACAGGGTCAGCAGCATGCACCACGTATACAACGCGCGGCCGACGCGTTCGGTCTGGGCCCACGGCAGTGCCAGCACCCATGCATCCAGATCGCCCACATGGGGCAGGCGGGCCAGTGCGCGGATGCCCAGCTCCAGGCAGAGCCCCAGCACCGCCAGGGCCAGGGTCACGCGGCGCCCGCGCACCAGCAGATCCCAGCCGCGCTGCCAGCGCGCCGCCAGGAAGCCGCCGAGGAACAGCGGCAGCGACTCGGCATGTACATAAACGTCGTCCAGCAGGGCGTGGGTGGGTGGCCAACGCGGCATCAGTACCAGCAGGGACCAGGCCAGCCAGGCCACTGGCACTACCAGCAGTGAGGCGCCCAGCAGGCGGTCGCTCGGCTGCCAGCCTGGCAGCAGCTTGCGCAGTGGACGCAGCAGGCTGGCCAGTACCACCGCCAGTACGGTGTAAGGCAGCAGGTAGGCCAGATACCACAGGTGGTTCCAGGTGAAGCCGTAGGCGGCACCACTGAAATGCGCGCCCGGCCACGGCTGGAACTGCCAGTAGCGCCACAGGAACCGGGCCAGCCCCGGTGCCACGTCGCCCTTGTCCAGCGCTTCGTAGTAGGCCTGCAGGGACACGACGGCGACGATGCCGAACAGCAATGGCAGAAGCAGGCGCCAGCCACGGCGGAGGGTGTGCTGCAACCGGCCCCGGTCGGGCAGGGACAGGCCCAGCGCGATACCGCTGATGGCGAACAGCAGCGGCATGCGCCATCGATTCAGCGCGATCATCGGCCACTGCAGCCATTCGGAGGTGTAGGTGCTCTTGAGGTGAAAGTCCCAGCCGGCCACGTAGGCCATGGCGGCGTGGTAGAGGATCAGCAGGGCGAAGGCGGCGATGCGCAGGGTGTCCAAGTCGTGGCGACGGTGCATGAGCGGCGGGCTTCGGGAGGAAGCTGCACGCTCTGCCAGCCAAGGCCCGGATGCCAGTGGATGGGGCGCGATGGCGGACGTTCAGGGGCCAGTGGTGGGGTGGCTGGGACCAATGGCTGATGCGCATGGAGCCGGATGGGCAACAATGGAGGCATGGAGAATGGAGATTCGGCGGCGCTGACCGCCCCAGTTGCAGAACGAACGCGTCGCCCCGGGCTTGCCGTCGCATTCTGGTCTTTGCTGTTCCTGGGCACCGCCGCAGGCAATGTGCTGGCGCAGTGGATGCGGGCATTGCGCGACGCGCAGCCCTTTTCCGCAGGGACTGTCTCGATCGAGGAGTTCAGCAGTGCGCTTGCCAGCCTGGGCCTGCTGGCACTTCTGCATGCCGCCGCTCACCGCTGGCCGTTGCATGCAGACACCTGGCGGCGCCGGATCGGCTTCTACGTGCTGGGTGGCGTTG
>Ga0247725_1001210_pt1 | contig 13840 bp, 18 predicted proteins | sample OKSTACKMCFT3sol_FD_183021 | JGI IMG/M metagenome (GOLD analysis project Ga0247725, IMG submission 183021) | Subsurface sediment microbial communities from gas well in Oklahoma, United States - OK STACK MC-FT3-sol | ecosystem: Environmental > Terrestrial > Deep subsurface > Rock core/Sediment... | reverse complement strand
AGAGATAGCGGCTAACACTTGCCGAACCGATCCCTAAATCCTCGGCAATATCGCGATTGCTGTACCCCAAAGCCTTAAGCCGTTGCACCTCAGGCAGCAGCTCAGAGCGTGTCTTGCCGCTGTTGCTAGGCCTTCCACCGCCCTTGGATACCTTGCCACCAATGCGCCCGCCCTTAGCCCCTCGATGTGCCTGCACCTGGCTAAACCCAGCGGGGGTAAATCGGTTCCATACCCAACGGGCGATGCTCTTGGCCGTGGCCTTGATCTCCGACACGGGAAGCGGGCCGCCCTGCTCCCGTCCAAACGCATTGGCGCTATCACAAGCAGCCCTTACCGCCTCGGCCCAAGCCTCGTACCCGTTAGGTCGCCAGTACGCTCTAACGGCGCTGTAAGCCCATTCACGCACGTTATCGAACACCGTAACGTTACGCCCCAGGCCGCCAACCTCTTTGCGATTGCGACGGTCATAGGCCGCTAAATCCTCATCGGGGCAGAACTCCGCGAGGTAGTCGAGGGAATAAGGCGCATGGTTGTGCCAGACCGTCCACCAATCGCGATGTACGGGATTTTTGGTGATCAGGCCAACATACCCCATATCAGCGTCCAGCTTTTTAGCCAAAACGTGTTCTATGGCCGCCAAATAGCGCAGCGGCTTTAGCCTTGCGGCACTGGTGCGAGCCACGGGCGCGGCTAACAGGTAGCCAAGGTGGTAATTGCCATTCTCGGGATTGATGGCGATCCAATGCGGCGCAGGCAAGCCACGATCTCGCCACTCTTGATACCCCTCTCGCCGTTGCTCATAGGGCTTCCTGTCCACATCAAACACAATGCAGGAGACATGCGGAGGCGGATTGTGCTGGACATGGCGATAGGCCAGCGCGGTCGCCTGCGGGCGGATAAGGAGCCCCTGCGCCGGATCATCAGTGCAGTAGGGACGGTGTGGGAGACGTTCAATAAAAGCAGCAGCGTGAAGCGCTGATTTTACCATCGGACACCGCGCTTATTGGCGGCTCTGGGTTGTTTGATGTGATCCATGTGGTATTCTTGTTCCTGTGATTAAGTCACGGCCCCGAACTCTCTAAGCCATCCGCCAAGATTGAACTTAGAGATTCGGGGTTTGTCTTTTCTGGGCAATACGTTACCGCACTCCCCACCTATCAGCAACGTCACCTATTCGAGCCGCGAACCTGCGTCCAGATATACCTGCTCACGCTCTCGTTTCCCTACCGCGACCACAAACACCACCACCCGATTATCTTGCACCTGGTACACCAACCGGTATCCGGCACCACGCAATTTGACCTTGTAGCAATCCGGCAGCCCATGCAGGCGGTTGGCCTCATTTCTTGGCCGTTCCAGCACCTCTACCAGCTTCTTCTTGAACTGCTGGCGCACGGTATCGCCCAGTTTCTTCCACTCCCGCCAAGCACGGGGATCAAACTCAAGCTCAAAGGTCATCCAGCGACACCTTGATCCCTTTTTGGGGGCTGGCCAACCGCTCCCGAACGAGCGCAAGAAGCGCCTCTTCGTCCTCTGTCACGACGGTAGTCCGAAACGGTAACCGCTCCTGAGCAGCAACGTACTCCAGCGTTTGCCGCAGCAACTCTGAAGGCGTCACCCCCAACCGATCCAGCACCGCATAAGAACGGGCTTTTAGATCATCATCGATGCGCAAATTGATCGTTCCCATCACTGACCTCACCATTTACAACGAACGTAATTACAAATGTAATGCCATTTAACGTTTGTAGCAATGCATCACCGTTGTCGTGGTGCGACATCGAAACCGGCCGCATCGACCTCGAAGCGGCGCACACCGATGTCCTGCAGATAAGCCTGCAGGGTATCGAGCTTGCGAAAGATCCGTAGCTGCTTGCTGCGCTGGGCGGCGAGGGCGCGTTCGGCCAGACCATAGCGCACTAACAGGGACCAGCCGCCGGGTTGGCCGACGGCGACCACGACACGGACGGCACCGGCCGCGACCAGTTGCACCAGGGTGGGATGGGTGATGGTTTCCATGGGTCATTTCCGAAGTAAGGGTTAATGCGGTGCAGGATGAGAGATAGCGTGCCGCAAAACAAGCCATGTTGCGGGCTAACGGGCAGCAAAAAGGGCGTCCGATTTAACGTAACGCCCCCTTATGCGCGGTAATGGTGTATCGTGCACGGCGCTGGATGAGCCCGTGATGCCCAAATTATCGAGTTGTTCGCAAGCCTCCGCTCACCCAATCGATACAGCCTATCTGGAAAGCTTCAACCTCAATGGCCAAGGGAAGGTCGCAAATCGTAATGAAATGCCAACAGGAACTAAGACCATGAACCGCACTTTTTGGAACAAGCCACATATTCGTCGATGGGCCATATTTGCCCTGCTGCCCCTGTTGGCCGCTACCTTGCCACTACTGCTAGAGGCGAGCTATCGCGCCTACCTGAACCTTGGAACCCATTTCAACAAAGGGGAAGGGCTGTTTATCTGCGCTATCTTCTATTTTATCGCCCTGCGGGTACGCAGTCGCGGGTTCAACATCATCACAGCAGCGCTGTTTTTCTACTTCATTTTCAGCCAACTCGCCCACCTCGGGATCTATCACTCCTGGCTCTCACCAACCGAAATTTTGCTCTTTTTCGAAGAGTTTTCTGAGGTCTATCGCACCGGTATCACCATGCTACCCAGCTTGCTATTACCGCTGCTGATCGCTCTGCTCTCTTTGTTACCTATTGTGCTACTACGTCATGCCACCATGCCAAAAAGCGACAGCCGCCGCTTGATCGCCTTTTTTTCGTTAATCTTGATTGCCCCGGTAATTCAATCCGCTCTTGCCAAGAGCAAGAGTGAAGATGCTCCCCATCTACGCTACTCAGCACTGCGATCAGCCATTCAAACCTCGTCAATATTCCTAGGTAAAACGGTTCCCGACCAACTAAGCGGTCAAAGTAATGTGGATAAATATGTAAAAGAGGCCCCCTCCATCCAGACTGGAGCAGAGCAGAGCAGAGTTATTATTCTGATAATGGGTGAAAGTCAGAACATCGATAACATGTCAGCATTTGGCTACAAACTCGACACGACCCCCTACTTGCGCGAGCATTCCAACGAGGGAGTATTGAAGAAAACCTATGCAGGAGGGGTATACACCGGCGTCTCGTTACCCGCTTTTTTCAATATAATCCCGCGCCCTGATGCCACTGCCCAGATCTACAGTTGGCGCACTAATCTGTTCCGATTGGCTAAAGAACAGGGCTACCACACCGCCTTCTACACTGCGCAGGCGAAATCAGAAATGACTCTACTCAGCATGCTAGGACTGCATTATGTCGATGATGTCCAGGATCCTACCAATTGGGGACACTTCTATAGTCAAAACGCTTACGACGATGAGCTTTTGCCTCCTTTCCGCCAGCTTGATCTGAGCCATGGCAAACACTTTATCGTGTTACATCAACGAGGTTCCCATGCCCCTTATGCCGAGCGCACTCGACCAGATGAAAAACGTTTTGGTCAAACATCGCTGGAAGATGAGTACAACAACTCGGTCTATATGACGGATTCCCTACTGCGCCAAGTTTTGGCTAACCTGAAGCAGCAGCAAGAATGGACCTTTATTTTCACTTCCGACCATGGGCAATACGTTAAAAACGGAGCAATGGGGCACGGGCAATTGAACAACGCATCCCACTATATGGTACCAACCTATATCCGTTCATCGCTACCTGGTGTCACCGCTTCTGTCGAAGAGACCTTCCGCCATTGTGAAGCCCTCTTCCATGTGCAACTTTCCGAGTTGATCGCCCGGCAGATGGGTTACAACGTCCCCGACTCTGGCTGCCAACAGGGCTATGTTAACGGCGCACGCCTCAATGGTTCGGCCGGGTTCAAGAACGTATCCTTGCCATCACAGAGTGGCGTGGGCATTACTCAGAAATAATGCCCACGCAATGATCGCTATCGTAACGATGGCGATCATTGCTGCTTAGCCCTAACAAAAGCGCCGCGCCTAATGCCCATTATGTTTAATAGCCGACTTCACCTGGCAAAATCGACACCCTGCCGAAAATCGACCGCCTGAGCCGCATTCTGGCGCGTTTCTTCCCCCTGCCTGACCCGTTTATGGCCTGAAAGTTTGCGACGCATTGAGGGCCGTTTGAGGGCCGGATCTTGCGGGGTTCGGTTTCGACCAGATTTACATGCCAAGCCCCCCAATCCTTAGCCCCTTCGCCTTCTCCACTTTCGCCAGTGCCGCTACTTGCTCCGCGCATTGAGCAAGGTATTCAGCGCGCCCATCAAGCTCCCGACACTGGTGTTCAATCGACCTAGCGTTATCTTGGTCGTGGCCTCTGATGTCTCCACGGCGTTCAACAGCTCCCCGAAGTCGTGCTGTAGACCCCCGCACAGCGTCTCGAAGTCGCTGAGTACCCCGTTTAAGTGCTCCTGATACTCGGCCAAAGAGCGCCTCTGCTCCTGTAATTGCAGCGTCAAGGCCGCGGTCTGCTCTCTGTGTGTCGTCTCGATTTGCTCCAGCCTGCCGACCAAGATCCGTTCCAGTTCCGTCATTCACTGCACCTCCACGGCTTTGCGACCGTCTTTCATGTTGATCAAAGTCCCGAGTTGGGGGGCTGCTAGGTACACCTTGCCGTTGCTCTCGATGACCTCCACCCCCTTGATGGCTTCGAGCGTCGTGATCCGCTGCTGGATCTCGCTGCCGAGCCAGCTCAACAACCCCCAGCTCCCGAACCCGAGCCCCAATGACAGGCACGCGCCGATCAGACACGCTTTCCACCAAATGCCGGAAAATCGCCTCAGCAACAGGGCCTCCCTCCTGGACTGCCTCATGGCCGATCTCAGCGGTGCGGTCGCGGCCTTCATATCTCTGACGGTTGTATCCAGCTCGCCTTTCACAAGCTTTATCAATTCGCTCCTGACAGAATCGTGCAGCTCCCTTGTCCACCGTTCCGCCTCTACCTGTTCGGCGAGCTTCTGCTGCGCGATCCTCTCGCTCAAGAGTGTTTTCGACTGTCCAAGATGCTCCATAAATCTCCCCTTTGAGTCTGATTGCCTTCGGGTATCCCTCTGGCTTGATACTGAGATGATCGGCACCGGATCGCGTGATTTCGCATCCCATTTCCACGACCTTTCGCCGCAGATCAGCGGCGTTGGTGATCACCCCTTGGGCGATGAACCCCAGCAGGTACTCCGAGACCTGTTTCTTGATTGCCTTGCGGTCGTTGGCGTCCCTGTAGACGTCAAAGCTGGGCTGCACAGGCCGCCGCCTGAGCGGGTCGTCTGGCCGTGCCCAGCCCTTTCCGTAGTTCCATTTGTTCCGCAGCGAATCGAAGTGGCTCCGTTGACCTGGCGGGGCTACGTTCAGGGATTTTCCCGTGCCCAGGTGAACGCGGGGGATCAGGATGTGGACATGCACACCGCCATCTTCCTCGCGGTGCAGGACGGCGGTCAGGTGTACGTCCTGCCTGTCCAGTCCGGCAAAAGCCAACTTCTCGAAGTCGTCCAGCACGGCGTTGATTTCATCCTCTGTCGGTGCCTCTTCGGTAGCCCAAGAGATAACGGCGCTGGTATACCGCTGCTGGAACGGCAGAGAGTCGGCCAAGGCACCGAACAACACCGGGTCTCCCCGCAGCACCTCAACGCCTGCCCGAGCAACCCCCTTGTGGTCTAGATCCCCCATCAGGTAGGCACTGGCAGCAGCGCCAGAGCCTGTGCCGTGGGCCATAAACTTAATGTGCATCGTCGTCCCCCTTTGCCTTTGGTTTGGGTGGGGGCGGTAGCCGGGGGAGCAACTTGGCCGCCTCGGCCTCGATGCTCCGCAGATAGGCCAGCGCCTCTAACACCGGCATCCGATCACCCTTACTCCGGCACTCGTTGAGTGCCCGAGCGACCTGATTCAGGTTCGAGCCAAGCGCGGCCAGTTGCCGCATCAAAGCGGGGTCAGCATCGTTGCTGGTATCCCGTGGGGGGCGTGAGGGGCGCTTGCGGGGCGTGGGGATGTGCGTCTGCTGCCCAGCATCGACCGCCCCCCTGATCCAGTCCGATACACTGAGGCCAGCAGAGGTCGCCTGCTGGCGCCATACCTCCGCCGTGGCCTGGTCTATTCGGACGCTCACGGTCGTGCTTCTCGGGACTTTGGCCACGGTGCCTCCGGTGTGGTTTTGGGGTGGGGGATTGAAGGGGTGGGGGATTGAAGGGGTGGGGGATTGAAGGGGTGGGGGATTGAAGGGGCAGCGCCCCTCAACAGCCCCGTATGTAGTTGCGCAGCAACGTAATACGGGTAGGCTGGCTTAATGCCAGTACAGCAAAAAAACAGGGGGTCGGCAACTTGCCAATTATCGTCACAGTGACACATAATCAATTACCGTTACAGTGACAGGAAATAGGTCATGAAGGACACCGCAGATCTGGGCACAGTGGACATGTTCGGCGTGAAGCGGCGCAGAGGCAGGCCAAAGACCGGGGGCGCCAAGAGCGGGGCAGAACGTCAGGCCGCCTACCGTGCCAAACAGCAGGGAATTAGCGTCACAGTGACGATTAATCGGGCGCACCTGGACGGCCTATCGGCCCAGCTCCAGGCGATCCGGGATGGAGGGTCTGCTGTAGTGCTCACCCCGGAGCAGGCCGGGGAGATCCTGGCAGCCATCCGAACCGCAGAAAGAGGACAGCTCCGGGGATAACAGCTGCCGCCCACAGGGGGACAAGCCCCTGATGGACGGGCGGACGCAGTTACCCCCCTCGCCAAGCCGCTCTCTATAAAGATTCATTTAGGGCGATAACAACGCCCTGCGGGCGCTGTTATCTGATAAGGCTTGTTTCTGGATCACTCTGGCGAGATTTTGGAGAGGTAGCGGCTAACACTTGCCGAACCGATCCCTAAATCCTCGGCAATGTCCCGATTGCTGTACCCCAACCCCTTGAGCCGCAGTACCTCCGGTAACAGCTCAGCCGCTCTGCCGCTATCCCTTGGCCTGCCCCCGCCCTTCGATACCTTGCCCCCCTTGGCTCCTCGATGCGCCTGCACGGCGCTGAATGCGGCGGGGTTGAAGCGCTGCCAGACCCAGCGGGCAATGCTCTTGGCCGTGGCCTTGATCTCGTTGGGAGGCAACGGCCCGCCCTGCTCCAACCCAAAGGCGTTGGCGCTGCCACAGGCCGCCTGCACGGCGTTTGCCCAGGCGTCGTACCCATTGGGCAGCCAATACCCCCTCACCGCGCCATAGGCCCATTCACGCACGTTATCGAACAAGGCGACGTTGCGCCCTAGGCCGCTCGCCTCTTGGCGGCTGCGGCGGCTGTAGGCCGCCAGCTCGGCATCCGGGCAGAACTCGGCGAGGTAGTCGAGGCTGTAGGGCTCGATTTGGTGCCAGACAGTGAGCCAATCGCTATGGGTAGGGTTTTTGGTGATCAGCCCTGAATACCCCATGTCGGCCCCTAGCCGCTTCGCTAGAACATGTTCTATGGCCGCCAGATAGCGCAACGGCTTTTGCCGTGCTGCACTGGTTCGGGCTACAGGGGCCGCCAGCATATACCCGATATGGGCATGGCCGTTCGTGCGGTTAACGCTGATCCAGTGCGGGGCTGGCAAGCCTGCATCCTTCCACGCGTGGTAACCGTCCGGCTTGTCCAAGTCGAACACCAAGGAGGATACATGCGGAGGCGGGTTGTACTGGATGTGGAGATAGCCCAGTGCGGTAGCCTGCGGACGAATGAGCAGCCCTGACGATTTATCATTAGTGCAGTAAGGGCGACGAGGGAGACGTTCGACGAATGCAGCAGCTAGAAGCGCTGGTTTTACCATCTGGCACCGCGCTTATTGGCGGTGCAGGAGGGTTGTTTGATGTGATCCATGTGATAGACTTCTCATGTGATTAAGTCACGGCCCCGAACTTTCTGCACTCTTCCGCCAAGTTGATCGCAGAGATTCGGGGTTTGTCTTTTCTGGACAGTACGTTACCGCACTGCTGCCGCTGCCGCAACGTCCGCAAACCCGCGCAGTGCCTGCGTTATCCGCACAGGATAAGCAGGGGCATTTATCAGCTATTCACACGCGATCCCGCGTCCAGATACACCTGCTCCCGCTCTCGTTTCCCCACCGCGACCACGAATACCAGCACCCGCTCATCCTGCACCTGGTAAACCAACCGATAACCCGCCCCACGCAGCTTGATCTTGTAGCAGTCCGGCAGCCCATGCAGGCGGTTGGCCTCGACCCTCGGTCGCTCCAGTACCTCTGCGAGCTTCTTTTTGAACTGCTGGCGCACGGTATCACCCAGCTTCTTCCACTCCTTCCACGCTCGTGGATCGAACTCAAGCTCAAAGGTCATCCAGCGACACCCTGATCCCTTTCTGGGGGCTGGCCAGCCGCTCACGAACGAGGGCAAGCAGCGCCTCCTCATCCTCCGTTACCACGGTCGTCCGAAACGGCAACCGCTCCTGGGAAGCAACATACTCCAGGGTTTGCCGCAGCAGCTCCGAGGGGGTTACGCCCAGTTTTTCAAGGACAGCATACGAACGAGTCTTAAGATCGTCGTCGATGCGAAGATTGATCGTGCCCATAGCCATACACCAAGTAATTGCATTTGTAATTACACAATAACATCGGTCACGCCATGCTGCAAACCCGGTCAACGTGCGCCGCACAGGCCCCACCAGAGCTGTTCTGCTCCGTCTGAGTGGCACTTGTTCGCATGATAACGCAGGACCCATCCAGAAAGCGTCGCGGGGGTCTCAAACCGGCGCTGGATGGATCAATGTCCACGGCCGACATTGCACGTGATGGGTCCAAAACCCGGTGCGCATAATCGCTTTTATGTTTACCTCTACCAGTGGCTGGGTAGGCGCAAGCGAGTATGAAACACCCTCAAAATGTGGATCTCTTCGCCCTTTACTCGATACGGAATGAGGAACGGATAGGGTTGCACCACAAGCTCTCGTGTACCAGGAACGCGCCCTGGCCGTCCCATTGCTGGCTGATCTACCAACAAGTGAACCAAGCGATACACCTCTAATACAAACTCCTGGGCCACCCTGGAGTTCTCTTTTGCTAAGTGATCGTGAGCATCCTCAAGGTTCAGTGCAGCCTTACGCAGCCATTTAACCTGCATTGATACCCCACCGATTGAACTTCGCCATCATCTCCTTTTCAGGCACAAAGTCGCCCGCATCCGCTTCACGCAATGCGGCTTCAACTTCCGTGATCTGCCAGGCTTCTCGCGCCAAATAATCCTGGATAGCTTGGTTTGCCAACCATGATTTGGTTCTGCCTGTGGACTGGGCCAATTGCCCCAACTGCTGCTCTACCTCATCCGGCAAACGGACAGACATAACACTCATACACACCCCACCAAACCACAATGTTTACATGATACTACACCTTTACTGAATGACAGGCACGGACAACAGGCAGCAAAAAGGGCGTCCGATTTAACGTAACGCCCCCTTATGCGCAGTCGCAGACAGACCGGTAGATCCGGTGGTCTTACTGCTTGGGTTGGTACTGCTCAAAATACTGACTGGCCAGCGCCTGCGCCTCTTCCTTTCCGGCCGGCGTTAATTCCGCAGCAGCCATATCGCGGCCCTTCGTAGCGTTGCTATGACCGTTGGCCGCAGCAACAGAGAACCAGGCATGCGCCTGCTTGTAATCCTGCGGTACACCCTGACCCATCGCGTACAACACGGCGAGGTTGTTCTGCGCCTTGGCATAGCCCTGCTCGGCCGCCTTGCGGTACCACGTCACGGCCTGTTTATCGTCCTGCGGGACACCTTCGCCATCGTGGTACTTGACCCCTAGATCGTATTGGGCGACAGCATAGCCCTGCTCGGCGGCCTTTCGGAACCACGTCACGGCCTGCTTGTAGTCCTGCGGGACGCCTACGCCTGTGCTGTACATGCCCCCTAGTTCGTATTGGGCGAGAACATGGCCCTGCTCGGCAGCCTTGCGGGACCAGGCCACGGCCTGTTTATCGTCCTGCGGCACACCCTTGCCAAGCAAGTACATCGAGCCAAGAATTTGTTGCGCCTCGGCATTACCCTTCTCAGCCGCCTTGCGGTACCAGGCCACGGCCTGTTTATCGTCCTGCGGCACCCCCTTGCCAAGCAAGTACATAAAGCCGAGGCTGCTTTGCGCCTCGGCATTACCCTTCTCAGCCGCCTTGCGGTACCACGTCACGGCCTGTTTATCGTCCTGCGGCACACCCTTGCCAAGCAAGTACATCGAGCCAAGCATTTCTTGCGAATCGATATTGCCCTTCTCAGCCGCCTTCTGTACCTCTTTTTTCCAATCTTGCGCCTGAAGTGGTGGCCAAAAACAAGCCCCGATCACCAGCAGTGCCAACATCCCTTTTTTCATTACTGTGTTAACTCCCGATGGATACTACCTCGTCTCGTATGCTACCGCAGGCGACCCCAGCGGGTGCCTCGGGGATCTCAAAAAAAGAACAGGAGCGCCCCAAAACCGCTGCGCATAACGCCTTTTATGTTCAATTGCCGACTTCACATAGCAAAACGGCCACTCCGTCAGGATGTGGCCGCCTGTATCGCGTTTTGCGGGCATTCCGCCCCCTGACCAAGGCGTTCACCGCCTGAAAGTTTGCAACGGATTCTAGGGTGTTTGAGGGGCCTTTTCGGCACGTTCTGGTTTCGGCATGTTTTTGCATCCAGTGGCCCGTTTCTATGTCTTGTCTCGTACATCGAGGCGGACCCGATCAGATAAGCTGGCTCAATGGGGGGAAGCGGGGCCAGATCCCCCCCATTGCCAATCAAATTTAGCCTTTGACCAATCAAAATTTACTTTTTGATTTCCCGCTGCAGGCTGACCAACAACATTGCACCGTTAGCACAACCCTCGATGCCCTCACCCGATCCCCGCGTGGCACTGACAGCACGCTTTTCGCTGTCAGTGTCGCACGGGGACACCAAGCGCAGCGCGGTAGGCCCATGCCTCCCATGGCCACGGCGGTGAGGGTTCCCCCTCACCGGCTGGGGATGCCCAGCGCCCCGCTTTTCCCCCTGGGAAAAGGCGCCCCCCAGGGGCGCGGACACGGCAAAGGGCGGCACGACCGCCCAATGCCGTGTTGTGGGCTTATGCCCACGCTATGTACGACTCATAAATTCGCCGCTACATAGCGTGAGCATTGGCCTGTAGCGATTTCACGCACATTTTTACAAACGTATGCCTTACGCACACATTTTCGCGTTATGCTGACGTGGCAAATGAGACCGTCACACTCCAACGTGACCCTGATACACCGGATACAGGTAACCGATCCGAGGCCAGCCCAATCAGGCAGCGCACTGAACCTCAACAGCGAAATTGAGAGACCCCCAGGGTTCTGACGGGAACAGCTAAATCCCAGTGTCTTACCCGCACACCATCGGGTTACGTGAAATGAGGCGAGATCGGTCCGAGCCCTCCACACGCAAACAGGAGAACAGGGGCGAATCGGCAGGGAAACCCGCCGCAGCTTTCGAGTCATCGAGGCTGAACGTTCTTACAATCTTGTGTGGAGAACCGATGACTTTTGACCCCCACGCCGAGCTGGCCACCTTGCGCCAGCACACCGCCCTGATCCGCAAGCCCCGCTATGCCCGCTCCCGCCTCGATCGCCACCGCGCCGAATTGCTCGCCCTGCGCCATGCCGGCGCGACCGTGGCCGAACTGCAGCGCTGGTTGCGCGCCCACCGGATCAACGTGGTGCACAGCACCGTGGCCCGCTGGCTGACCCGACAGGCCGGCCACTGATGGCCACCTTCCGCGCACCGGCGGCCCAGGCCGCCTACATCATGAAAGCCCTGCAGGGCCATCACCTGCGCTCCGTAGGCACCGTGCGCAACTACGAGCAGGGGTTGACCAGGGTAGCCGAGTGGACGCAGCGAGAACGCCTCCCAGGCGGTCTACGTGCGATGACCCCCGAGCTGGCTATCCGCTACCTGGAGCAGCGCGGGCAGGAGGTCGGCCAGAAGGCTCTGGACATGGAGCGTCAGGCCATGCAGGCGATGATGCAGCATGTCACCGGCCAACTTGCGCACGGTGCACGGATACCGGTCATCAAAAGCGAGCAGGCCCAGGTACTGACGGCACGCGCCTACACAGCCCCCCAGGTGGCGCTGATCGCCGCCGCCCAGACGCCCCGCCACGGACTGGCAACCGAACTGGCCTATGCCGCTGGCTTGCGGGCTCACGAGCTGCTGACCCTGCGCCGAGGCGAGGAGCGGGCCGCCGATCCCCGCCCCGCGCTCGCCAGCAAATGGCAGGGCCGTAACGGGGTCATTTACACCGTCCACGGCAAGGGCGGGCTGGTGCGCGAGGTGCTGCTACCCCACGCCCTGGCCGAGCGGCTGGAAGCCGTGCGCCTCGATGCCCCCCTGGCGATCACCGATCGCGGGATCCACTACCAGTCCCACTACGACATCGGCGGCGGCCAACGCTGGAGCAACAGCGTCTCCGCCGCCAGCGAGCGGGCGCTGGGCTGGTCTACCGGTGCCCACGGCCTGCGCCATAGCTACGCCCAGGAACGCATGGCCGAACTGCAGGCCAGCTTGAGCAGAGACGCCGCGCTGACCACCGTCAGCCAGGAGATGGGCCACTTTCGGCCCGAGATCACGGAGACCTACCTACGATGAGACTGTTTTTGCTGGCAGTCAGCCTGGCGGCATTGGTGGCGCTGTGGTGGTTCCTCGATGACCTGCTGGCCATGCGGGCATGGGTCGTGATGCACCGCGGCGCAGAGCCGGAGATCACCCGCGGCTGGCCGGCCGTGATAGCCGCCTGGCCCGTTGCGCTTGCCGGCGTGCTGCTGGGCGGATCCGGCGTCTTCGCCACGCTGGGCTGGCTGATGGTGCAGGCAGAAGATCACGACCATCAGCGCCACCTCAAGCATCTACAGCAACGCCTCGATGAGGCCGAACAGCAGGCCGCGAACGCAGAGCAGGAGGCCCGCACCGCCTTGCAAACAGAGCGCGATCAGGTGCAGCTGCTGCGGGCGAAAGCCCTGGAGGCGATCAGGCAGGCCGAGGGGCTACGGCAACAGGCCCTCAGTGACCAGGCGACCGCCCGCGAATGGGTGGCCCAGGCAAACACCGAACGAGACAACGCGAACCGGCGAGCGAACAACGCCAGCGCCGCCTTTGCGCGTAAAGCCAAGCAAGCTAAAAGCAGAGCCCTGCAGATAGGTGACAATCAGGACTAGCGACCTGCTACCAAGAGGCATAGAATCAAATTGCGGTTTTGATTTCTCAGGATGGAGATTTGATGGAAGAGCTGCAAGCTAAATGGACGTTTGACCAGGGCGGATTGGCCAAAGCGGTGATCGTGCCGACCCCCATGGGCCAAGGCTACCACCTACATCTGGTCAAGTTCGGCCGCAACAGCGAGACCGCCGTGCTGGAGAGGCAGCGAGGAGGCTGGCGGGTGTTCAAGACCATCGATGCGGCTGCCAACACCGCGAACAGCATAGGGTTCAAGCGGATAGAGATAGACCTCAGCAGCCGCTAAAGCACTCTCGGAGATCCCGAAGAAAGAAGAACGCCCCTTGCGGGGCGCTGTTATCTGATAAGGCTTTGTTTGGATCATGATTGCGCGGTGTTGGAGAGATAGCGGCTAACACTTGCCGAACCGATCCCTAAATCCTCGGCAATATCGCGATTGCTGTACCCCAAAGCCTTAAGCCGTTGCACCTCAGGCAGCAGCTCAGAGCGTGTCTTGCCGCTGTTGCTGGGCCTTCCACCGCCCTTGGATACCTTGCCACCAATGCGCCCGCCCTTAGCCCCTCGATGTGCCTGCACCTGGCTAAACCCAGCGGGGGTAAATCGGTTCCATACCCAACGGGCGATGCTCTTGGCC
>Ga0247725_1001208_pt1 | contig 13848 bp, 12 predicted proteins | sample OKSTACKMCFT3sol_FD_183021 | JGI IMG/M metagenome (GOLD analysis project Ga0247725, IMG submission 183021) | Subsurface sediment microbial communities from gas well in Oklahoma, United States - OK STACK MC-FT3-sol | ecosystem: Environmental > Terrestrial > Deep subsurface > Rock core/Sediment... | reverse complement strand
AATGCAGAACAAAAACGCGAAAATCGCGAAAGACATCAGAAAAAATAGCGAGCTGATTTCCAAATTGATTGGAGCGATAAAAACCTAAGCCAACAAAGCTGCAGCTTCAAGTAAGCAGGGTATATACCCAAAGTAACTGGAGTTGCAGTGAGGCGGCAAGTGAGCGAGGCCCCATGAACATAGTCATCCTATGTGATTGGGGCGAGAAGCGCAGCCAACAAAGCTGCAGCTTCAAGTAAGCAGGGTATATACCAAAGTAATTGGAGTTGCAGTGAGGCGGCAAGTGAGCGAGGCCCCATGAACATAGTCATCCTATTTGATTGGGGCGAGAAGCGCAGCCAACAAAGCTGCAGCTTCAAGTAAGCAGGGTATATACAAATACCCCCAAACTGCGGGGGTATCTGGTCAGTACTATCCCTCGACTGACTGCTGTCCCTGAGAGCTATGAGTCACCTCATTTGCTTCAGCCTTTGTAAGAAAAGCCGACAATGCCATTAACAACACCAAAATGGCGATTGCAGTAAAGCCAAAACCGCGACTGGACGCTTTACGCATACAAAACCTCAGACTAAAAAATATTGTTATTGTTCTTGCTTTTTTGTGGATCTTGAGCAATCCAAAACCAGTGTAGACAACTTGTTGTTTAGTTACAAGATTTACAATCATTTACAGATGATTTTCTGATAAAGAGACAACCAGAGACGCAAAATGCGTCGCTGTTTTTTGCTTTTAATGGCAATCTTTAGCTTTTTGCAGCAAGTTTTTGCCTTAAAGTTGTTATCGCCTGGCGGGCTGCATCCTGCTGCAAACTATAAAATTGCTGCTGATACTCAAATTCTACCGCCTGGCTATGTTCTGAACATTGCAGTAACTGACGCATAGAGCTTTTGGTTTGTCTTACTAAAGCTGTGGGCACAACAGCTAAATCAGCAGTCATAGCCAAAGCCCGCGGCAATAACTGCTCAACCGGCAATACTTCTTTCACTAAACCATATTGCCAGGCTTGTTCTGCCGTTAGCTTTTCACCACAAAACAGCATCGCCATGGCTTGTTGCCAACCAATAAGTTGGGGCAATAACCAGCCGTGGCCACCGCCAGGGTGCAGAGCCAGCTGAAAAAAACGACTATCAAACCAGGCCTCTTTACTGGCTAAACGAATGTCACAAACCATTGCCAGATTCATTCCTGCACCTACCGCTGGGCCGTTGACTAAGGCTATGGTGAGCAGCGGACAATCGGCAACCTGACTGAAAGCATGATACAGCTGTTTGAGTTCAGTTCCGTCTCCATCAACCGCATGTTGCAATACGGCCAGATCCGCACCGGCGCAAAAAGCGCGCTCAGTCCCCATCACGCATAAAACTTTTAGCTCATGATCTAAGCTCAGCTGATGTACTGCGGATGCAATCTGCAAAGCGATATCAGGCGTCAATAAATTACGTTTTTCAGCCGCTGTCAGTTGCAACACTGCAACATGACCATGTTTTTCAATGATAAAACTGCCCATCAGTAGCCTCTTTCCCTATTGACCAGATGCTTTAAAGGTAGTCCATTTAGGGTACGTTGATAATTTTCTACGATCTGATGAATAGCTGTATCGACATTTGTGACTGCTGAGCAATGAGGAGTGACAAGCACAGCAGGGTGGCGCCAGTAGGGATCAGAGCCAGGCAGTGGCTCTTCGCGGAACACGTCCAGGCAAGCAGCCTCTAGCTGACCTGCATCTAGCGCCGCTAATAACGCACCGTCATCTACTATGGCACCACGGGCTACGTTAATAAAAATAGCACCTCGTTTAAACAAGGAAAAACGTTCTGCATTTAAAAAGTTGGTGGTCTCTGCGGTCAGAGGTACTAAACAAATCACCAGATCGGCCTCTGCTACAGCCAGCCCAAAGCCTGAGTCACCGCTATAACACGCTATGCCATCCAGACGCTTTACGCTGCGCGACCAACCACTGACCTGATAGCCTTGCAGCATAAAATGCCGCGCCGCTGCCTGCCCCAGTTCACCTAAACCCAAAATACAAATCTGTTTTATCAGGCGGGGGCTTTTTGGCTTCCATAACTCCTGGTGCTGCTGACGCTGAAACAAATCCAGCCTTAACTGGTAATGCAGCGCTATACCGGCCAGATAATTCACCATTGAAGCAGCCAGGGCCGGGTCGACAATTCGACTTAGTGGCAAGTCAGGCAAAGTAGGATCTGACACTATGCTATCGACACCGGCACCAAAAGACTGCAGACTTTTTAAATTACTTAACGCCGCTAACGAGCCTGGAGGCTGCTTCCACACCACGGCCATTTGCACCTGCTCTGGCGCGCTGTAGTTGGGCCATTGCTGGATCAGCACCCCGGGTAATAGCGCATTGAGCTTTTCTACTAACGTATCTAATTTTCGATCGGGGATCACCAGGGCTATCGACATCAGTTCACCAAAGCTTCAAGTTTTCGTCATATCTATGACATGGGTTCATCTCATTCTACCCGAGCCTGAAGAACCAAGGCCAACAATTCGCAGGAGCTTTGTATGCTGCATTGTCGAACTATCTTCTTGTCTGACATTCATTTAGGAAATAAAGATTGTCAGGCTGCCTATCTGCTGAACTTTCTGAACCAAACCAAAGCAGACACTATTTTTTTGTTGGGCGATATCCTCGACCTATGGGCTATGCAAAAACAAGTGTGCTGGAGTCCTGAACAAAATGCGGTGATCCAAAGTCTGTTAGCCAAAGCCGATCAAGGCACTGAAGTGATTTATATTCCAGGCAATCATGATGAAGAATTCCGCCATTGGGCTGGCCGCCAGTTCGGTAATATTAAACTGCAACTGCGGGGCTGCCACACCACAGCTCTTGGTAAAAAGCTGTTGTTATTGCATGGCGACGAATTTGATAAAGAAGTGAACTTTGGTCGTTTTCATGCCTGGCTCGGCGACAATCTTTACGACTTTTTATTGTTCCTCAACCGTTGGAGTAACAGACTTCGCCGCGCTTTGGGTGGACGTTATTTTAGTCTGGCCGCTTTTATTAAAAGCAAAGTACCAGGCGCTCAGCAGGCAATAGCCCGCTACCGTGATGCAGCTGTCGCTAAGGCTAAACGCAGTGGCTTTGATGGTGTGGTCTGCGGTCATATCCACCATCCGGAAATTAGCCTGCAGGATGGAATTATTTACTGTAACGACGGCGACTGGATTGATAACTGCACAGCATTAATAGAGCAGCAGGACGGCTCTTTAACACTTTATCACTGGACTGAACAAAGCCATACGCTGGCAGCTATGCCTATAGCAGTGCTGGCAGAGGAACAACCTGCTCAAAGCAAAGTAGCCTGAGCAGGCCTTTTGTATCTGCCGCTGCGGCTTTGCTGACTCCGTTCATCCGCACCAGTCACTTGTCGCCTCTCCGCAGTTTCCGGTGTATTGGCTATACACAGCCCTCTCTGATTAAAACTTCTACAAAAAGCCATAAATCTGACGCATTTTTGTCATCTTAACCTCCTACTCTCAACACAGAAAATGGTTCTTACAGAGACAAAACTATGATCAGTGTTGACCAAATGATGCAAACGCATCTGCCAAAACTCGAACAAAAACCCTGGTTAGCTAAACCGGTCAAAGGCGCCTTACGCCAGTTGCTGCATGAGCAGGAATTTATTGCTTTTGCTAAGCGTTATCCGCATTTACAAGGTATTGAATTTGTAGAGCAAGTACTGGACTACTTTAACTTTGCTTACGCAGTACGTGATAACGAGGTAGAACGTATTCCCAGCACAGGCCGTGTCGTCATTATTGCTAACCACCCGATAGGCTCTTTAGACGGTTTAGCTCTGATTAAACTGGTTCGGGATATACGCCCTGATGTCAAAGTGATAGCCAATCAGCTGTTGATGGCGGTTGAACCCCTGCATTCGCTGCTGTTGCCCGTCAATAATATGAGCGGCGGCACAGAGCGTAGCCGTATTGACCGCATCAGCGATCATTTAGCCGCAGAGGGGGCGCTGATTTTATTTCCGGCTGGTGAAGTGTCTCGCTTAAAGCCAAACGGTATCAGAGATGGTAAATGGCATGGTGGATTTTTACGTTTTGCCATGAATGCAAAAGCTCCTATTCTGCCTATTTATATAGACGGCCGTAACTCTGCCATGTTTTATGGCGCGTCTATGATCTACAAACCACTGGCCACCATGCTGCTGGTGCAGGAGATGTTTAACCAGAAGCATAAAAATATAGCGATGCGCATTGGTGAGCAGATCCCTTATGACAGCTTTGCTCATTTGCAGTTGGAAACTCAGGCCAAGGTCAAGCTGTTTAAAAAGCATTTGTATCGTCTGGCAAAAGACAAATCGCCGCTGTTTAAGACTCAAACCGCTATAGCGCACCCAGAAGACCGCATCCTGCTAAAAAAAGCAGTAGAAGCTTGTCCGCTGCTCGGCGAAACCAGTGATGGCAAACAAATTTATTTATACCAGTATCAACAAAGCTCGCCTGTACTGCGTGAAATTGGTCGGTTACGTGAAATTGCCTTCAGAGCCGTAGGTGAAGGCAGTGGTCAGCGCCGCGATATAGATCAGTTCGACAGCTACTACGAGCAGCTGATTTTATGGGATAAAGACGACTTAGAAATAGTAGGAGCTTACCGTTTCGCCAACACAGCTAAAGTGATGGCAGACAAAGGTATGGCCGGTTTGTATACAGCCTCATTATTCCGTTTTAATCAGGCGATGACACCTTATTTAGATCAAGGTCTTGAACTTGGCCGCAGCTTCGTCCAACCGCGGTATTGGGGTAAACGTAGCCTGGACTATTTATGGTATGGCATAGGGGCTTACCTCAAGCAAAACCCAGATATACGTTATTTGTTTGGAGGTGTCAGTTTATCCAACAGTTACCCAAAAGCGGCGAGAGATTTGATGGTGTATTTCTATAGTCTGTATTTCCATTGCCCTGAACAAAGTGCGGTACCTAATATACCTTATGAATTGCCAATGGATACTTTATGTCAGCTGCAACAGCATTTTAGTGGCGACAACTATAGCCAGGATTTTGTCCAGCTCAAACACTTACTTGCTAATATGGGCGTCAGCATCCCTACCCTGTACAAACAATACAGTGAGCTGACTGAACCTGGCGGTGTACGTTTTTTGGCTTTTGGTGTTGACCCTGACTTTGCAGACTGCGTCGACGGTCTGGTGTTGGTTGACATGACTAAGCTAAAAGACAATAAAAAAGCCCGCTATATCTCTTGATACCTGATTCGAAAGAGGCAGAAGGCATTTTGCCAATGCCTCTTTTTAGTTCGCCTAGCTGCATTTGTTTGTTTTATATCAATAAAAGCCCTATATAAACTAAGGGTTTATCAGAAGAATTGATCTGGGGCAAAGTTTCACAGCACCAGAAGCGCAGAATGACGCCAGTTTCTCAAGCTAAGGATCATTCTGATGAAAACAAGTTATAAAACAATCGCATCTCTGTTATTAGCTGTCTCTGCAGCTCCAGCTCTGGCGAACTGGTCTGTCAATGTAGGCGCAATTTCCGTGTTACCACAGGACTCTAGCAGCCATCTTAATGTGGTAGAAACAGTAGCGGGTTTACCGGCAAACTCTACCGAAGTGGCGGTCGACAATAATACCCAACTGGGTATCACTGTTGACTACCAACTGACCAAAAACTGGACCATTGAACTTATAGCGGCCACTCCCTTTAAGCATGACGTTCAGGTAAAAGGCTCAGCTATAGATGGCTTACCACTGGGCAGTACTAAACATTTACCACCCACTTTATTAGCACAGTACCATTTTGACCTGGGCGACAGCAGATTTGATCCCTTTGTGGGCCTGGGTCTGAACTACACCAACTTCTTTCAGGAAGATGTATCTGGCGAGTTAGTCAGCACCTTACAGGCGTTAAATGTCACTGATGCAAATGACAGAGTGGAACTGAAGTTAAAAGACTCCTGGGGTCTGGCGATGCAGGCTGGCGTAAATGTGACGCTGGCCGATCAGTGGAGTGCTCATCTAATGCTAAGCAAAATGGACATAGACACCGAAGGTAGAGTTTTGGTTAATGGGACCAGTATTCAGTCCGTTGACGTCACTATAGACCCTTATGTCTGGATGATAGGCGCCCGTTATTCTTTCTAATCTTCAGGCAATTATAGCCCTTCTGCATAGTGCGAAGCTGGTCAGAAGGGCTTCTTCATGAAGCCACAGCTAATTTATCTAAATACAGTTGTGGCAAATTAAATTGAATTCCAATAGACAGGCCACGTTCTTCCAATCTGGAATTTCGCACTTCCCCCTGAATTTGCTGGTCAATTCCATTCTTATTACATTTGATGTGCAGAATGACAGGAGCAAGGTTCACTTTGCTTCCCTGATGCGATGGATCAAATAAAAAGCGACAACCGCCACTGGAGACGTCAATCACATGCCCCTGAAAACTGCGTGCAGTTTGCACCACTTCCAGATTAAGTCTGACTGAAGCAGGAATAAAAATACTATTACGTCTTTCATTGCGTAAAGCACGGCGTTGTATAGCGGCAGGAAAGCTAATAACAGCCAGCTTATCCGGGAAACGGGTAAGTTGTAGTAATTCAGATTTAAATGCAAAACATTCACCTACTGAATCTTCGACTAAAAAACGACAGACCACAGCAAGGCCATTAATGAAAAACCTGTCCGGCAACGTATCATCATCCACCCGGAACAACACATATTTTCCTGCTTTATACCCAACCAGCTCACAGCTGCAGCGACTTTTGCGTTGATCTAATAACTCCAAATCAAAGCGCTGTCCTATTTTGACATGGGACAGCCACTCTTTATTGTCATGCTGTTCAGAACTAACGGCTACTTCCATACCTTATCCTTTAGGCTACACCGACCTCATGTCGGATATCTCACTTAAACGGGTGACGAACAGAACAGTAGTTAGTTTGTAAAAAAATGTTTCTAGGATCAAGAAAAAAATGAAAAAATCTGCATCACAAACATTATTTAATCGTTGAATTAAAAAAATCGCTACAAAATAAACAAAACCTGCCAAAGCAGGTCTTGTTTATTTCATTTTTGCGCTGTTAGCCTAGCCAGACTCGGGCATTACGGAACATCCGCATCCATGGGCTGTCTTCCTGCCACTCATCCGGATGCCAGCTGTTTGCAACGGTGCGGAATACCCGCTCAGGGTGAGGCATCATGATAGTGACACGGCCATCAGTGGTTGTTAATGAGGTGATACCCAGCGGTGAACCATTTGGATTCGACGGGTATTGAGTGGTTACATTGCCGTAGTTATCGACAAAACGTAAGGCTACTGTGCCGCTTTGATCTGCTGCAGCTAACGCAGCCTGAGACGCGAACTCTGCATGGCCTTCGCCATGAGATACAGCGATAGGCATACGGGAACCAGCCATACCTTTAAAGAATAAAGAGGCACTTTCCTGCACTTCAACCAAGCTGAAACGGGCTTCAAAACGCTCAGACTTGTTACGGACAAAACGTGGCCATAAGTCAGCGCCAGGGATCAGGCTCTTCAGATTCGACATCATCTGACAACCGTTACAGACACCTAAGCTGAAAGTAGTTTCACGTTCAAAAAACGCCGCAAATTCAGCGCGTGCTTTGTCGTTAAAGAGCACAGACTTAGCCCAGCCTTCACCAGCCCCTAAAACGTCACCGTAGGAGAAGCCACCACAAGCCACTAAACCGTTAAATTCAGCCAGGGAACGACGACCTGACAGGATATCGCTCATATGCACGTCAACCGCGTTAAAGCCTGCTCTGTTGTAAGCCGCTGCCATCTCTACATGAGAGTTCACGCCCTGCTCACGCAAAATAGCGACTTTCGGCTGTACGCCTTTGAGGATATAAGGGGCTGCCACATCTTCGTTCAGGTCAAAGCTTAATTTTGCATTTAAGCCAGGATCTGTCACATCAGCTTTAGCGACAAACTCCTGACGTGCACCTTCAGGGTTATCCCGCATCAGCTGCATTTGATAGGTCGTTTCGGCCCAAATGGTACGTAAGGTAGTACGGCTGTTGCTATACACCAGCTGATCACCGTGGCTGATCTGAATTTGATCGTCCGTGGTGACTTCACCTAATAAATGCGCCACAGCAGATAAATTATGCTGAGCTAAAATCGCCTGAACTACAGGTAAATCGCTGTTCGCCACTTGAATGACAGCACCTAATTCTTCGCTGAACAATACAGCTAAGTTATCTGTGCCTAAGCTCTGGATGTCCACTTTCACACCAGCTTTACCGGCAAAAGCCATTTCAGCCAGCGTGACAAACAGACCACCGTCTGAACGGTCGTGGTAGGCCAGTAATTTCTGTTGTGCCACTAAAGCCTGTATTGCCTGATAGAAGTTCATCAGTAATTCAGGGCTTTCCAGATCCGGCGCTGTTTGACCTAACTGCTTATAGACCTGAGCTAAACAAGAAGCACCTAAACGGTTAGCGCCCAGGCCTAAATCCAGCAGGATCAAGCTGCTTGCGCCTTTGTCAGTGCGCAGCTGTGGTGTCACAGTACGACGCACATCTTCAACACGGGCAAAAGCTGTGATAATCAAAGATAAAGGTGAAGTCACTGTCTTCTGCTCACCATCCTGTTGCCAGCTGGTTTTCATTGACATTGAGTCTTTACCTACAGGGATAGTTAAACCCATAGCAGGGCATAACTCTTCACCTATGGCTTTCACCGCTTGATACAAACCAGCATCTTCACCAGGGTGACCTGCAGCAGACATCCAGTTGGCCGACAGTTTGATATGTTTAATATCACCAATCTGAGTGGCCGCAATGTTAGTAATAGATTCAGCCACTGCTAAACGGGCAGAAGCGGCAAAATCTAATAAAGCGACTGGTGTACGTTCGCCCATCGACATGGCTTCACCGTGGTAAGTGTCATAGGAAGCTGCAGTTACACCGCAGTTGGCTACTGGCACCTGCCATGGACCTACCATCTGATCACGGGCCACTAAACCTGTGACTGTGCGGTCACCTATGGTGATCAGGAAAGTCTTTTCAGCAATAGTAGGTAAACGTAATAAACGTTCAGCGGCATCTGCCACTGTCACGCCGTTCAAGTCTAAAGCTTTGCCTTCTGTCACCTGAGATTTCACATCACGGTGCATTTTAGGCGCTTTGCCCAGCAGCACGTTCAGTGGCAGGTCGATAGGCGTATTGCCAAAATGCTGGTCTGACAGGGTCAGGTGGTGTTCAGCAGTGGCTTCCCCCACTACAGCATAAGGTGCACGTTCACGCTTACAAATCTCTTCAAACACAGCCATTTTGTCAGCTGGGATCGCCATCACATAACGTTCTTGTGATTCGTTACACCAGATTTCCAGTGGTGACATGCCTGGCTCGTCGTTAGGTACGTTACGTAATTCGAACTTACCACCGACACCGCCATCGTTCACCAGCTCAGGGAAGGCGTTGGATAAACCACCAGCACCAACGTCATGAATAAAACAAATCGGGTTGGCGTCGCCCAGCTGCCAGCAGCGGTCGATCACTTCCTGACAACGGCGTTCAATTTCAGGGTTTTCACGTTGTACTGAAGCAAAATCTAAATCTTCAGCCGATTGGCCTGACGCCATAGAAGAAGCAGCACCACCACCTAAACCTATGTTCATGGCCGGGCCACCCAGCACCACTAACTTAGCACCTACAGGCATTTGACCTTTTTGCACGTGCTCTGCCCGGATATTACCCATACCACCGGCAATCATAATAGGCTTGTGGTAACCCCGTACTTCTTCGCCGTTGTGGCTTGGTACTTTTTCTTCGTAAGTACGGAAGTAACCCAGAATATTTGGACGACCAAATTCGTTGTTAAAGGCAGCACCACCTAAAGGACCTTCGGTCATGATATCCAAAGCAGTAACTATACGGTCTGGTTTACCAAAATCAGTTTCCCACGGCTGTTCAAAGCCCGGAATACGTAAGTTAGATACAGAAAAACCTGACAAACCGGCTTTTGGTTTAGCACCTACCCCTGTAGCACCTTCGTCACGGATTTCACCACCAGAACCTGTCGCAGCGCCAGGGAATGGCGAAATAGCTGTTGGGTGGTTGTGAGTTTCCACTTTCATCAACACATGAATATCTTCATGGTTGTAGCCATATTCCTGAGTCTCAGCAGACGGGAAAAAACGACCGGCTTTGGAGCCAGTCATCACAGCGGCATTATCTTTATAAGCCGACAACACATGATCCGGCGTTTTTTCAAAAGTATTTTTAATCATTTTAAACAGCGACTTTGGCTGTTGTTCGCCATCTATGGTCCAGTCAGCATTAAAAATCTTATGACGGCAGTGCTCAGAGTTGGCCTGCGCAAACATATAGAGTTCGATATCATTTGGATTGCGGCCCAATTGATTAAAATTCGTCACCAGATAATCGATTTCATCGTCTGCTAAGGCCAGACCCATATCGATATTGGCTTTAACTAAAGCTTCACGGCCACCGCAGATGATGTCCACTGAGCTTAAAGGTGCTGGTTCAGCTTTATGGAACAATGCTGAAGCTTGTTCAAACTCGCTGAATACCACTTCCATCATGCGGTCGTGTACCAGGCCTTTTAACTGCTGCAGTTGAGCGTCAGTTAACGAAGCGCTGGTTTGCACATAATAAGCCACACCACGCTCTAAACGTTTGACCTGACTCAGACCACAGTTTTTTGCAATGTCAGTGGCTTTGGAAGACCACGGAGAAATAGTGCCAGGGCGTGGCGTCACCAGTAACAATAAACCTTCTGGTGTATGGCTGACGATAGTAGGTCCGTAAGTCAGCAATTTGCTTAAAGTGCTCTGTTGTTCAGCCGACAATTCGCTGCTTAAATCAGCAAAATGCATATATTCGGCATAAACCCCATGAACTGGCAAACTGGCTTTAACACAAAGATCAATGAACTTCTGAACTCTAAACTCGGACAGTGCAGGTGCACCACGCAGGATCAACATAGGTTTTTTTTCCGTTGGTTGAGCGACAATGGAACCCAAAATCAGGCGCCGCATTATAAAGAAAAAACCTCTGTAATGGTATGAATAAGATCTGACGACATGCAGGAATTTTGGTATAAATGGCGCTCTTTCATATTCAAGGCATAACCGAATGATTCGATTTGGTATTTTAGGAGCTGTGTTAACAGCAGTTGTTTCTTGTACACCGGTACAGGAACCTGTTCAGCTTCATCAAATTTATCAAAGAGATAGCATTCGTGTTGGTATTTTAAACAGTCCGACCAGCTACTATGTCGGCGCTGACGGTCCTACAGGTTATGACTATGAACTCTCAGTCGCTCTGGCCGAAAAATTAGGTGTTGAACTGGAGTTGTTCCCCAGTTATCAACGCGAAGAGTTATTGCAAAAACTGGATTCTGGTCAGGTCGATTATATAGCGGGTGGTTTAGCTGTTACTGAAAGCCGCAAACAGAAATATCGTATAGCGCCGGCTTATTTATGGCGTAACGAGGTGCTGGTTTACCGCAAAGGACAGAAAAAGCCGACCAGCTTTAAAGACCTCAAAGAGCCGATTTTGGTACCTAAGGATAGTTCGCTGGCTGAAACTCTGAGTACCCTGCAAAAAGATCATCCACAATTGCAATGGCAGGAAAGTGAATCTGAAGATGCCGATGAACTACTACAACAAGTCGAAGACGGCAAAATTCCATATACCTTAGTCGACTCGAATTTATTGGCGGTCAATCAACGTTTTTTTCCAAACTTAACAGTAGCTTTTAAAGTGAAAGAGCAACAACCAGTGGCCTGGTTGCTGAACAAAAAAGCAGACGATTCCTTTTGGGCTGTGCTGATTGAGTTTTTTGGTCAAAACTATCAGTCCGGTGATTTGCTAAGTCTGGAAGATAAGTACTTTGGTCATATCAGGCGTTTTGATTATGTGGCGACGCTCGATTACATCAAGGCCATTGAAAAAGATTTACCCCGTTACCAACATTTATTTGAAAAATACGCAGGCAATTTTGACTGGCGCTTATTAGCCGCCATTGGTTATCAGGAATCGAATTGGAAACCTGATGCGCGCAGCTCTACTGGTGTCGTTGGTATGATGATGCTGACTGTAGGAACAGCGCAGACCATGGGCGTCAGCAGCCGACTGGACCCGGCTCAAAGTATCAAAGGAGGAGCTAAATACCTGCAACGTATGGTCGAGCGCATTCCTGAACGGATCCAAATGCCTGACCGTCTTTGGTTTGCTATAGCTGCCTATAACATAGGCTGGGGGCATGTCGAAAGTGCCAGAGTTTTAACGGAGCGTGACGGCGCGAATCCGGATCAGTGGCATGAAGTGAAACAGCGGCTGCCTTTGTTACAGCAAAAACGTTACTACCAAAATACTAAACTGGGCTATGCCCGGGGAGCTCAGGCAGTTTATTACGTTGAAAACGTTCGCCGCTTTTACGACACGCTGTTATGGGTTGATGAAAAAAGAAAAACCGAGCAAAGGTTAGATCAGCAAAAACAGCGGCTTAATGAACAGTTTGGTGATAAAGCGGTAAACTCAGCAGACAAGTCCGGGAACATCAGCACTCCTAAGCAGTCTTAATCTTGTATATGAGCAGCTAAGCTTTTATATTAGCGAAAATAATTTGGAGTCATTGCATGTTAAAACGTAAAAAGCCAAAAATGCTGCGCAAGCGGCGATTAATGGATGTTGCATCCAGCAGGAGAAGAGTCAGCCGTAATATGACGATGCTGAAGTTAAACAGACGTCGCCGTTCTTTTCAGTCTATCCAGGATTTAGCTGGTTCTACCGACCTTATTGCTTAAGGGCCCTTCAGGAATACTTTGTTGTTTTTCTTGCTGTTTTAACGCTTTTTGTTCAGCTCTGCGCTTACGGAAAAAATCGGAGAGTTTATCTGCACATTGTTGTGCTAACAAACCATCCTGCACCTCAAGTTGATGATTCAGCACCGGATGTCGCACTATATCCAGCACTGAGCCGGCAGCACCCGTTTTTGCATCCCTGGCACCAAATACCAATCTCTTTATTCTGCTGTGTACCAACGCACCAGCGCACATAGCACAAGGTTCTAAAGTGACATACAAAGTGCAATCAATAAGGCGGTAGTTACCAATTTTCTCAGCCGCCTGGCGGATGGCAATCATTTCAGCATGGGCTGAAGGATCGTTTAGTTGAATCGACTGATTCCAGCCTTCGCCCAGAACTACACCGTCCTTAACCAAAACAGCACCTACCGGAATTTCGCCACTTTGTTCAGCTTTATCGGCAAGCAACAAAGCATACTGCATCCAATGTAAATCGTCGTCTACTGTCACCTTGGCCTCTTGTTTTGCTGCTGAATCTGGCTAATTTTATCAGCTCTGATTAAGCTTTTGACTATCTTTTAGCGAGTTTGCTCAACGCAACCTCGATAGAAATAGGTTAAGCATTTGAAAACAAACAAGATAGTAACTATGGTATAACATTTGCTGTTTATTGTAGGCTTATTATTAGGTTTAATTAATACAGACTTAGGGAAGGAATATCATGGGACCATTTGAAATAGGTTTTGTCGCTGTTGTTGGCGCTTTTGGTTACGCTTTTTATGAAAACTATACTAAAACACAAATCAAAATGAAAAGTGCCGGCCAGTCGAGTGACGAAATCAAACAACAAATAGAGCAGCTAAAAGAACGGGTTGCGACCTTGGAAGCTATAGTGACAGATAAGTCCTATCAGCTGAAACACGAAATTAATAAGCTGTAGAAAGCGAAAGGGGCAGATGAAATCTGCCCCTTTTCTATCCAATCGACTCAAAGCTGCGGCTTCAAGTACGAAGGATCTACCCAAAGTAATTGGAGTTGCAGCTAGGCGACAA
>Ga0247725_1001204_pt1 | contig 13890 bp, 11 predicted proteins | sample OKSTACKMCFT3sol_FD_183021 | JGI IMG/M metagenome (GOLD analysis project Ga0247725, IMG submission 183021) | Subsurface sediment microbial communities from gas well in Oklahoma, United States - OK STACK MC-FT3-sol | ecosystem: Environmental > Terrestrial > Deep subsurface > Rock core/Sediment... | reverse complement strand
GCCTGCTTTCAGCTCAGGCGCGTTCGGCTTGTCTGTTTTTCCTGTTGTTACTGCTTTTCTACAGCCAGGGCGCGTATGCGCACGGCGTGGCGGAAGGCGACAAAGGGTACATCCAGGAAATCACCGGGGTGAACATCATCCCGTTTATCTACCTTGGCGCGAAGCACATGGTGACCGGTTACGATCATCTGCTGTTTCTGTTCGGGGTGATTTTCTTTCTCTACAAAATGCGTGATATCGGGCTGTACGTTAGCCTGTTCGCTATCGGGCATTCAACGACGCTGCTCATCGGCACCTTCTTTGATATCAGCGTCAGTGCTTACCTTATTGACGCCATTATCGGGCTGTCCGTGGTCTATAAAGCGCTTGATAACCTCGGGGCATTCCAGCGCTGGTTTGGCGTTCAGCCCAACACGAAGCTTGCGACGCTCATCTTTGGATTCTTCCACGGTTTTGGTCTGGCAACCAAAATCCAGGAATTCGAAATCTCTCCCGATGGCCTGTTTGTCAACCTGATTGCCTTCAACATTGGCGTTGAGATCGGCCAGCTGCTCGCGCTGAGCGCCATCCTGATCGTTATGAGCTACTGGCGGCAAACGGCGAGCTTTTTCCGACACGCTTATACCGCCAATGTGGTGATGATGAGCGCGGGATTTCTGTTAATGAGTTACCAGCTTTGTGGCTACATTTTAGCCTGAGGGAGACAAAACAATGTACAACACTGATTTACCAACACGCGCAGAATTACCTTCTGCCATCAAACTGATGCAGTCCACTATCCTCGCCGCCATCGTGGCGCTGACGCTGCTGATCACCGTCGTCATGCCTTCGGAATACGGCATTGATCCTACTGGCGTGGGTCGTTTACTGGGGCTTAAGCAGATGGGAGAAATCAAAACGCAGCTTGCCGAAGAAGCTGATGCCGATAATCAGGCCAGCGCTGTTCAGCAAGGACAGCTGGCTGCGCCAGTTAATGAGCGACCGATCCCGGATAATCCTCCGGCAATAACGCAGAACACCTACCCGGAGCTGAGCGTTCCGGCGACCACGCGCGCGCCGGAAGTACCATCGGCTGGCTCGCAACGTCATCAGATGCTCATCACCCTGAAGCCTAACGAAGCTGCTGAAGTTAAACTGGAAATGCGCAAAGATGCCCGCGTGACCTATCAGTGGACAAGTTCCGGACCGGTAAACGTGGATGCGCACGGCGATCCGGTCAACGCCCCGAAAGGCTTCTACCATGGCTATGGTAAAGCCCGGCAGATCACATCCGGAGACGGCGTTTTACAGGCCGCGTTCGAGGGTAAACATGGCTGGTTCTGGCGAAATCGTGGTTCTGAGACCATCACGATCCAGCTTGATACAACCGGCGACTACCTGAACATCAAACGGGTTATCTGATAAATCAGGGGCAGGATAACCTGCCCCTTTTCACACAGCTGACAGCCCGGTCAGGCGGAGTATCAGCCCGGCGAGAGCCGCCATGGCAATAACGTGCGTAACCTTCCATTTTAATCTGAAAAGCGCAAACGCAGCGGCGACGGCAATCAGGGCGGCAGGGATATCGATCCCTCCCTTTGCGCCTTCCGGCCATACGGTATGCCAGATAAAAAACAGCCCCAGATTAACAATGACGCCCACTACGGCCGCTGTGATGGCGGTTAAAGGTGCCGTGAAACCCGCCTTGTTGTGGGTCGTTTCGATAAACGGCCCGCCTGCCAGCACGAAAATGAAGGACGGGAGAAAGGTAAACCAGGTCACCAGGCAGGCGGCAACGGCTCCGCCGACAAACAGCATATCCGCGCCAAAAACGGCATGGGTATACCCGCCGACAAATCCGACAAAAGTCACCACCATAATCAGCGGGCCGGGCGTGGTTTCTCCCAGCGCCAGACCGTCCATCATCTGCCCGGCAGTCAGCCAGCCAAAATGGGCGACCGCCCCCTGATAAACGTATGGCAGGACGGCGTAGGCTCCACCGAAGGTAAGGAGCGCAGCCTTGGTAAAGAACCAGCCCATCTGCGTCACCGGATGCGCCCAGCCCAGCCCCAGCGTCAGCACCGTCATGGGAATAAGCCAGAGCAGTGCGCCCACCGCCACAATCCTTAACAGTTTCGCCCAACTGAACAGGGCATGCGCCGGTATGGGCGTATGATCGTCAATCACCGCAGCAGCACCGGCGGCTTTCTCCTGTTTGTTATGCCCGCTACCGCTGTGAAATTTTTCCGGCGCGATGCGTCCACCGATAAAGCCAGTTATCGCTGCCGAAATAACGATGACAGGGAAGGGAACGTTCAGGGCGAAAACGGCCACAAATGCCGCAGCAGCTATAGCCCAATGGGCACCGTGTTTCAGCGCACGGGAGCCGATGCGATGCGCCGCCTGCAGCACGATTGCCGCAACGGCGGGTTTAATACCGTAAAAGATACCGGCAATAACGGCGACATCTCCCCAGGCGATATAGATCCACGACAACGCGATAAGAATAAAAAGCGAAGGAAGGATAAATAACAGCCCGGCTATCACGCCGCCCCACGTTCTGTGCATCAGCCAGCCGATGTAGGTCGCAAGCTGCTGCGCTTCCGGACCGGGCAGCACCATACAGAAGTTGAGTGCGTGAAGGAAACGGGACTCGGATATCCAGCGCCGGTTCTCGACCAGCTCCTGGTGCATGATAGCTATCTGTCCGGCGGGCCCGCCAAAGCTGATAAACCCCAGCTTGAGCCAGAACCAGAATGCCTCCTTCAGGGGGAGCGGCGAGGGCTTATCGTTTTCCTCTGCCAGCGTCAGCGACTCCGTTTTGTTCATCATGGCCGGACCTCATTTCAAACGTCGTTAACAGACCATCAAACAGCGAACAGGCCGCTGTGAGTAATGTGTCATCATCCGTAATGCTTTCACGCAATCCTGCCAGTACACTTTCAACGCCAGCCGCTTCGGGGGGCTGAATCCCGCCTACATCAAGGTAATGTACCAGCATTGCCAGACCATTCAGGGCATCCCTCGTCAGCCCGAAGCGGACCATCAGTACTTCAAAGGTCACGCGATTGTCGATGTGGCTGAAGGTCGCCCCATCAAAATCAAACCCCACTGCCTCTGCCGGACAATCGTTGCCATCTTCAAGCCAGAGAAACTGCGCGTCAGGATCGATAAAACGCCGTATAAGCCAGGCGCTGGCAAGCCTGTCAATCCAGGGTCTGCGACGGGTTGCCCAGATCCTGTTGTGGAAATCCTCAGGTATCAGTTGTGTCAGTTCGCCGCTGACGGCGTGGGGCTCGCCGGGAGAGATGAACCTGTTAATGCCTGCTTCCAGTTCCGTCAGGCTAAAGACGGCCTGCGCCCGCGCTTCACCAGGAAAGAAATCAATCGCCACAATCCGATCCAGCTCGCGGCGAAGTTTTCTCACCACCTTCAACTGGCTGACGGCGGTTTCCTCATCCAGGTCGTTTTTACACACCTGTAGCCTTTCCAGCAGGGCCATGTACTGCTGAGAGCGATCAAATAACGGACGGATTTCCTCTTCTTCGGGCGTTTCAGCGTTAAAAACAAAGGCAGCGCCCCCCTCATCCCGGATTTCACGACTTATATCGTAAAAGATCTCATGCTCTTGTTGCGCTTCAGGCAACAGATAGACGCCGTCGCGCAGCATGGCGGCACCGGTGTTTTTTAATGCCCGCCAGACACGCATACGCAATGTGGCCTGCTGAGTGGGCAGTGTCAGGATAAGAATAAGTAGTTTCACGATGTAGAGATTAATACATCATGTAGACTTTGCTACTCATGATTTTTTATATGCATATAACAATGGGGGAGCATCCAAAAAGAGAGCCACTAAAATGTAATACCGCTTGCCAGGCACTCCGCCATTCTCTACTCTTTCCACATCCCCCCCGGGGGGATGTGGAAAGCCAGGAGAGTTTCTCATGCTAAGCATTCTTTCTGATCGTACATACCGCCACCTGTTTATGGCGCAAATAATTGCCCTTATCGGTACCGGTCTGGCGACCGTTGCACTGGGCCTGCTGGCCTATGATCTGGCGGGCGACATGGCTGGGGCCGTTCTGGGAACGGCGCTGGCGATTAAAATGAGTGCTTATATTCTGGTCGCCCCGGTTGCCGCCGCCTTCGCTGATAAATTTCCCCGCCGCACGATGCTGGTTACGTTGGATCTGGTGCGGGCTATGGTGGCTTTTGCACTGCCTTTCGTGACCCAAATCTGGGAAATTTATATCCTCATTTTCATTCTGCAATCGGCGTCAGCCGCGTTTACGCCAACGTTTCAGGCCACGATTCCGGATATCCTCCCGGACGAGCGTGACTATACCCGAGCGCTCTCGCTCTCCAGGCTGGCCTACGATCTTGAAAGCGTCATCAGCCCCATGCTGGCGGCCGCGCTGCTGACGGTGATGAGTTTCCACAACCTGTTCGCAGGCACCGCCGTCGGTTTTCTCGCTTCCGCCATTCTGGTTGTCTCCGTCACCTTGCCCAAAATGCAGGCGCTGACTGTTCATCGCACCATTTACGATAAAACCACACGCGGGATGCGAATCTTCCTGAAAACGCCAAGGCTGCGGGGGTTACTGGCGCTGAATATGGCCGTTGCCGCGGCAAGCGCGATGGTGATCGTCAACACCGTGGTTCTGGTGCAGGCCGACTTTGGTTTCTCACAGCGCTCCACCGCGATTGCGCTGGCGTTCTTTGGCGTGGGGTCGATGATATCGGCGCTGATACTTCCGCGTATTCTCGACAAAATGAGTGACCGGCTGCCAATGATGGTCGGAACCGGTTTACTGGTCGTTGGCCTTGGACTGGGTATTTTACTTAAGGATTATTTTACGCTGGTCGCGCTCTGGGCTTTGCTGGGCGTTGGCTACTCGCTTTCCCAGACGCCATCCGGGCGTTTATTACGCCGCTCATCAACACCGGAAGACAGGCCTGCTCTGTTTGCCGCGCAGTTTGCCTTGTCACATTCCTGCTGGCTGGTTACCTATCCGCTGGCCGGATGGGTAGGGGCAACCTGGGGTACTCAGACCTCTTTTATTGCGCTTACCGCTGTTGCGGCGCTTTCGCTTTTAACCGCTGTGCTGATCTGGCGTCCGGAACACGAAGCCCGCTCTCAGTTGCACAGCCATCAGGATGCAGAAACGAAGGCAGAAACAGAGCATGAGCACAATTTCGTTATTGATGACGAACATCCTTCATGGCCGAAGAAGAAGTAGATACCAAACGTTTATTACATCAGGAGAGGATAAAAATGACTGCTCACGCCTCACACCCCGACATTATTAAAAGACTTAAACGTGCCGCAGGGCACCTGAAAAGCACCATCCAGATGCTTGAAGATGAAAAAGCCTGTCTGGATATTGCCCAGCAACTTTATGCTGTGGAAAAGGCGATAACAAACGCCAAGCGTACGCTCATTCATGACCATCTTGATCACTGCCTGGAGGACGCGCTTCATGCAGATCATGACGGGTCTGAAAGCACGCTGAACGAGTTCAAAGAGATCACCAAATATCTTTAAGGCAAGTGAAACATGACTGATTTTTCTGCACTGTTGCAGCAGGGCGTGGCTAACGCCTGGCTGTTCATTCCCAGCGCTATTTTACTGGGAGCACTCCACGGGCTCGAACCGGGTCATTCCAAAACGATGATGGCGGCTTTTATTGTGGCTGTCCGGGGAACCGTTAAACAGGCCGTTCTCCTCGGTCTGGCTGCCACCCTTTCCCACACTTCGGTTGTCTGGCTGATTGCTCTGGGTGGAATGTATATCAGCCGCCAGTTTACCGCTGAATCTGCAGAGCCCTGGTTCCAGTTGATTTCTGCGATCATTATCCTCGCTACTGCCGCATGGATGTTCTGGCGCACCTGGCGCGGCGAAAAGCTGTGGAAGATGGAGCAGGAACAGGAGCATTCACACGGCCACCATCACGATGAAACACGCGTCATCGATACCGGTCACGGCAGCGTTGAACTCTCTATCTTTGAGGATGGCCAGCCGCCTCACTGGCGTTTACGCACGCTCAGCGGCAAAAAATGGGACGCGCGGGATATTTCGTTGGTGACCAACCGTGGGGCGGGTACTTTTTCACAGGTATTCGACTTCACTGAAAAAGACGGTTTTATGGTATCAACTCTGCCGATCCCCGAACCGCACAGCTTCGATGTACGCTTAACCTTGGGTCATCGCGGCCATGTGCATGACTATGATGTAGCGTTTCATGAGCACGACCATGACCATGACCACTCAGCTCTGGAAGGTCTGGATGTACATTCTCAGGAATATCAGGATGCGCACGAAAAGGCACACGCGAACGATATCAAAAAGCGTTTTGCTAATCGAAAGGTCACAACCGGGCAGATAGTTCTGTTTGGCCTGACCGGCGGATTAATCCCTTGCCCTGCGGCCATTACCGTTCTGCTGCTCTGTATTCAGGTGAAAGAGTTTACGCTTGGTGCTGCACTGGTGCTGTGCTTCAGTATTGGATTAGCCATTACGCTGGTTTCAGTGGGGGCGGCAGCGGCGTTCAGCGTTCGTCAGGCAACCAGGCGCTGGAGTGGGTTTGACACGCTTGCAAGACGTGCCCCCTATTTTTCCAGCGTGCTGATAGCTCTTGTGGGTATATATATGGGCTATCACGGCATGACAGGCATTATGCAATAAATTGTAAAAAAGCCAGCTTCAGATAACTTTGTAAGTTGATCTGAACATTGAAAGTTTCAGGTCAACTGTTCTCAAGAAATTATGGTTCCCGGCATCCATTATAGGGTGTATGTCCGCTTCAAAATTTTCCGTTTTCCAAACAGAACCCTATTTAACCCCAGGAGGATCCTGGAAAGATCCTCCTGGGGCCTGGAGGTCAATTTTCAGCCTAAACGTACAATAATTTTCGATATCCAAACTGACCCCAACTACAAAAACACCTTTTTCCTCCTGTAAATTGCAGTTCCTGCAAGAACATCAAGGCATAATGTTGGAACAGCGTGTGATACACACTTAGCATCATGTTTTGTATGTGTTTTTTTTAAAGTGTACAACTTTAAAGTCTTTTTCAGGTTAAAGGATACAACTTTAATGTCTCTACACACCTACCTTTGCTCAAATCAAAATGTTCTGACATACCAAAATGGAGTGTAAAATGACTCAAAACCAGGGTTCTGAGCCAGTACCGGCGAGCCGGACAGGGCAGCTCATCAGCGCCCGGGATATGGCCATGCAGAAATTCGAAGAAGGGATGCGGTTAATCTCGGAAGCGTCGGAACTGTGCGGTCTCTCTCTCTTCACCAGCAGAATTATGCAGCCCAACGCATTTGGTCTTCCGTCGTCACTGGATCGCACCATCGAGGAGGGGCGTAAGGAAATTGACCGTAAAACGTGGAAAAGGCTCTTTGAAGAAACAGGTATGGACCGGTACTGGAACCATAAGCAAAAAGAAGCCTTTAACGAATCCCTACGTACGGATCCGCCCGTCGCTTCCCTGGAGATTGTTAAGGGAACATTACAGCATGCACTGGCTAACAGACGAGACACGCTTGCAGAAGGTTTCGTTGATGTTCTCAACAAGCTTGACCGAAGTTTTAAAAGCAATGCACGGCAATATACAATGCCGAAAAAGCTTGTTCTTCGGGGGATTTTTCCTGGTGTGAACGTACTGAGGTACAACGGTTTCTCGCAGGACAATCACTTTTGTTTACGCGACTTTGAGAATATTGTATGCATCTGTTCTGATACTCCAACACCTGCAACCGGCGGTGGGCTGAGTATGGTCGACAGGCTGACGGCCATGAGAAATACAGATTTCACAGGCGAGGTCTGCGATGAGAATGGCTGGCGGTGTCGCCTGTTTGAGAATGGAAACGTTCATATTTGTATCGACAGTATCTCGCTTCTGAATGCTCTGAACGATCTTATCAGCATATATTTTGCAAACCAGCTTCCGGCCGCAGGAAAAAAATGATGATCGAAAACGATAAAGAAAAAAGCCTGAACGATGCTACCTCGCCAGAGGTGCAGAATGACATCCGCAGCGAATCCACAGAAAAATCAAAGGAAATGGGTCGTTCAAGGTACTCATCTATTGCGATGATCGATTACTTCAATGCAATCGAACGTCTGTGCGAAGAGAAAAAAATTAACCCGGAAAATATCGATCTGAGCTTCAAAGTTCACTGGCTCAGAAACGCTGTTGGCGGCTCGTTTGCAAGGTCACAGGAGATGTTCGCTGAGTACCAGAAGTATGTTAAAGAGGTTCCTGAAGAGGCCCGTTACCTGGATATACCCGATGAGGTGAAGGTTGCACTCGGCGATATTATCTCGTACATCACCTGGCACTACCGTAGAAGCTATACCGCAATACAGAGTGATAGTGTTAAAAAAGCTGAAGCACGTAGCATGCAGCTGGAGGAGGAGGTAACGCAGCTTTTACAGCGGCTTGAGCAAAGCGCTACCGATATGGATGAGCTGAAACTTGAGAATCAGGCGCTACAGGGTCGATTAGAGATCCGGGACAGTACCGTCAAGGAGTTAGAAACAAGGCTGAATGTTGCCGAAGCAGAACTCGAAACCTGCCATCACCAGTTAGATAGCACACGGCATGAATTAAGCCTCGCACAGCAGTCAAATGACTCACTCTCCCAGCAACTGGCTGAACGTAAAACAGAGATCGCTGGTCACCTTGAATATCAAAAAAAGCTGAACGAAGAGATCAACACTCAGCGTTCTGATAATGCCGGTCTTTCCAGACAATGCGACCAGTTAAGTCAGACTGTGTCAGATACAAAGGCAGAGAGGGACAGGTTTGAACAGGAATTGATTGCAGCACAGAACCTCTGTGCTGAGCTGAAAAGTGCACTGTCCGGGAAGGAGGGTGACCTGGTGGCGGTGAATGCCGAGCTTACTGAACTCCATAAACTAAACGAGTCGCTGAGCGCCGACCTGAAAAAAGTAACTTTGGTCAGCCAGGGCTATGAAGCGGAAGTGGCTGAACAAAGCAGTGAATTAAAAACGCTCCAGTCCAAAGTAATGAAGCTGGAAGCTACCCTGGAGGCAGAGAAAACAATCTCAGAATCCCTGAAAGGCACCATTGATACATTGACTGGTGCAATGGCAGGGGGAGGTACTGGAAAGTCAAAACAGCCGCGTAGTAGAAAATGAAGCCAGGTTGATAGACTTCTCTGCATCCCCTGGCACAGTAGACCTTCTGCGGACATTCAGCCCGTCCGCAGGAGTTTTCGTCCTTCAGTCAACAAATGCACTACCTTTTTTGAGTCTCCACTTTCCAGTGCAGAAAACACGTTACCGATTTTACCAACAGCTTGTATCTGAGTGATAACCCCAGTCTTGTAATCATCAAGGATCCCTGACAGGAAAGCGTTCAGTTTTGTCTGTTCGCTTAGTGAAAGCATGTATGACATTTTTTCTCCATTTTAAGCAGGTGTGCCAGTTGAAAGAGGTTTACGTGATTCTGGAAAATGAGGCAGCACCATAGTTTCAGATGCTGTGGTCGCATCCCAGTGCCACCATCCATAAGGCCCATATTCACGGTTGTAATAATCTTTTTTGAGTTGCTTTCGGGCCAGATAAGCAGGAGTGGCCATACCAAATACTTCCATCGGGAACGGCTTATCGCTTTTTGTGTCGAGCAGGTAGAAGTCAGGGAACACCTCACTAATACTCGCATCATAACGCATGGGCTTAACGTACTGCCGGTGCTCTGCATCCAGCTTTTCTGCAACAACCGCCTCATAGGAGGAGTCCAGAGGTATCCAGTTCTCGCTAACGTGCATCAGCACAATTTGATGAGCTCTTACAGAAGGGCCTCTGCCGGTTACCGCAGCTGGTGACGTCAACGCAAAGACAACTATTTTCGCCCCGGATTTCCATGCTGCGTACTCCGATGAAAATCGTTTCTTTACGCTATCCCAATGGCCTTCTGAATTGAAAAAAATCAGCGGTAGCCCCCCAAAATTCCGCAGGGGTAAAAATTTAAGTTGCTTCTCATGCTTTTCAGCATCGTAGCGAGGTAAAACTGACAGGAGCATGAGACGTTTATCACTCATCGCCTGTGATGAAAGACGCTGAATTTGCGACTGAGCGACAGGTTGTTTCGGGTCAGGTACACCAATGAATAAATGGTCACCTATGCAGGCTCTGCCGGTACGAATTTGTTTAGCGGTTTCAAGCAGACGATACCGTACCAGTGAATCGTTACGTTTCCCTGCCATTTTCGGGTACCAGACATTCAGACCAGACTCTGTCCACAAAAGACTAAGCAAGCCCAGGAGGGTCATTGAGGCCTGACCTCCTTCTGGTCGCTGAACATGGGGCAGGGGAGGCACTTCTGATTTTTCAGGAGGATCTTTCTCTGTCATACCGATACCGAGCCTTACAGCCATATCACCTTCGGTTGTAATCCGGACCACACCACTCGCATATCCTTTCAGGCCGGTATGCCGGGCATCAAGGGAGAAGAATACACAGGAAGGATCATGCTCAATGCCCGTGTTAGCGGCTTTGACGAGAATAAAGGCATCACCGTTCGGTAAAGCACGAACATAAAGTCGCTTTTCTCCTTTTCCACGACATCCGCAGGTGATGACTGATTTTTGACCTGAGGTGTGGTGTGCCTTTTTAAGAGCCGACTGCCACCCTTTAGCAAACTCATCCTGCGTTTGAAAGTCAGGTGAATACCTTTTGACGTTTGGATCGTCGTCGTAAGCAATCATCACTGCGAATTTTTGGCTCATAGTAGTCTCCTAAACAGGAAGTTTAATATCCCAACCAAAGCAACACTTCCTGAGCGTCATACTGTTCCTTTACGCCCATGTCGCTAAAGAATTCTTCGAAATCTGTTTCGGGAACGCAATGCCTGGACAGTTCTTGTAATGCTCGTTCTTTAGATACCGTCTCACCTTCAGCTGATTCGAAATACGTCATGGTTGACCTCTGACATTATTACAACAATCTTAAGCATTTAAATTGATGAAGGAGCTCAGGTCAGCTGACTTCGTCGTAAAACTGCCGCAAGCGCTGGGAGGCTGCAAATTCAATTCGTGACTTCAGCAGTTTGGCGACGGCCGCAAAGACATCAACGACCACGGAGTTCCCAAACTGTCTGTAAGCCTGTGTATTGGACACAGGGATACGGAAAACACTTTCCCCGGGTTTATCGAAGCCCATTAGCCTGCTGCATTCACGTGGCGTTAGCATGCGTGGCCGACGGTCCATGTTGTATGTGTTATGGAAATCAGTTTCTCCCAGCTCATGAGACCAGCCCCGATCAATAAGAATTTCAGATCCGTCTTTCATATAGCGGCTTGAGAGGGTTCTGGTGACACTATTAACATTGGAAGGATCTACTAGTCCAAAACCAAAACCATTGCCTTTTGCCGCATGTTTCTTTGCATAGTTGTATAAGTACTCCCAGAGTTTAGGGGAGAGGATGTATTTACTATCTACGCTCGGATCCAGTAAATCTGAGAGAGAAGGGCGCTTGTCCGGATAAAAGTCTTTAATGTCTCTCAGAGTAAAACCGTCTTTCAGACGTAGGTCGCGGCGAAAACCAATAAGGACGATACGTTCACGGTGCTGGGGTCGGAAATGACGGCCATCGATGACTTTAGGATCATCCGCGCCCGTGCTTTCGCTGTTTGCGACGTCGTAGCCAAGCTCATCGAGCGTTTTCATGATGATGTTAAAGGTATTACCCTTATCGTGACTCTTCAGATTTTTTACGTTTTCCAGAACAAAAATTGCAGGTTGTTTTGCCCGGATGATCCTGGCCACATCAAAGAAGAGCGTACCCTGAGTGTCGCACTCGAAACCGTGTTTGCGACCCATAGAGTTCTTTTTACTGACACCGGCGATGCTGAATGGCTGGCATGGAAATCCCGCAAGAAGAACATCATGATCCGGGATAGAGGCATCGATAAATTTGTATGCCTCGTCATCAGTAACCTCGGGCCGGTTGCTAAGAGTGATGTCACGGATGTCTGAATTGAAGCGGTGCTCGTTCTCATCGCAATACCAGTTCGCCCGGTAAGTACGGCTGGAATAAGTATTCCATTCGCTCGTGAAAAGACATTTACCACCGATGGCATCAAATCCGCTTCGCAGTCCACCTATCCCTGCAAACAGATCGATAAAGCTAAAGTGCCTGTCCTCATAATCAGCAGGTCGTGAAGGTATTAAAGTCTGTAGATAGCGTCCATCTGCGATACTCAGATCACAATGCTCAGGTATGCATGTAACCTGACGTTTAAGGGATGCACGGGACCAATTACTGCCATTTTCATCATTTAATACCTGAGCCAGATATTTCAGGTCATAAATAGTCGAAGCTGTTAACAAAGTTTTGTGGATCAGAGATGGTGTTTTATCCACATCATTCAGGTCTGTCTCAAGATCATGAGTGTAACGTTTCATCCAAACTCTCTCAGGAATAATATCTTTGAGATAGATTAACACGCTTAATTTGGATTATTTTTTGGTTCAGGTTCTAAATTTATTGTGATTATTCTGCCTTTAAGTTGCAAAAAGATTGGTTTTAAGCCCGCCCATGAAATAATGACTTGTTAAAATACTGCCTGTAAATAGGCTTGTGGATACATGTCTGTACTCAACAAATCCAGGTGAAATGATGTTTTTTTTAACAAAGTTACTTTTGCCCATCATGATTGTTGTATTCCCAGTGGCGTCCTGGGGGAACTCAACAACTTTTGAGGCAAAGGTGGTTAAGATTGTTGACGGTGACACCATAACTGCGTTGGATGCTCAAAACACAACCATCAAAATACGGATGTATGGTATAGACGCTCCTGAATCTAAACAGGCTTTTGGCCAAAAAGCAAAACAGGCCTTAACCACAGCTATAGCAACTAAAATCGTTACCGTGATAGACCATGGTACGGATATCTATGGCCGTATGTTAGGTACCATCTGGTTAGATGGATATGATATCAATGCCTCTATGGTGGACAGTGGATATGCGTGGGTTTATCGGTTCGAAGATAACGCCATTGTCCCTGGCTATATCAAATATGAATCCGCAGCACAAAAGGAGGCAAAAGGGTTATGGGCAGACACCAACCCTGTCCCACCATGGCAGTGGAGACAGGCAAACGAAAAGCCCAGAAAGGTGAAAGGGAAGAAATAACCATGATGAAAGAGCCTCATCCGTTACTTCAGTTGGTACTAAACGATTCCGGTCGTCTAACCATGCCTGTTTATTATAGAGATCAACAGTATTGCCCGACTTGCCTTACAAAGGTGTTGAAGAGTGAGGATGGAAGTTTGGCGCACCTCGGGGAAATAAATCAAAATACATGTATACCTTCTATTTCAGTAGTTGTGACAAAAGCAATTATTGAAATGTTATGTGACGGGGAAAAAATATTTGTAAATCCAATACGATACCGAGGCCGGGTGCTGGCACCCTCAGTAATTTTTTCTCCCGACACTCACACTTTCAAACCGTTTATAAATACAGACTATCAGCCTGTGGGAGCAAACTGGAAAAGTGAAAAGGGATATAAACTCGGTCTGTTTTATCTCAAAGATCGAGCCAACTCTATCAATAAAGAGGAATTTGATTTCATTGCCGTTATAGACCCTAAGGCAATGCAGAAAGAATTTATTTCGGCCTGGTCTGAGGTTGATGAAAAAAATCCATTGGAAACACTGAAGCAGATCTTACGATCTAAAAACAACTCTTCTTTATGGGTAAAATGGCCTGGCAAAATTGAGCATGCGCAAAAAGGAAATTACAACGAAAATTACTGGTTCGATTATCAATCTGATAATCAGGAAGTGAACTGTACGGTCTCTGTTGTAGGTATCGAAGGTAACAGTTCCGGTGAGACAATTTATAGATTGCAAACTTTGCTAAAGCG
>Ga0247725_1001203_pt1 | contig 13890 bp, 12 predicted proteins | sample OKSTACKMCFT3sol_FD_183021 | JGI IMG/M metagenome (GOLD analysis project Ga0247725, IMG submission 183021) | Subsurface sediment microbial communities from gas well in Oklahoma, United States - OK STACK MC-FT3-sol | ecosystem: Environmental > Terrestrial > Deep subsurface > Rock core/Sediment... | reverse complement strand
GATGGCCGAGCACCTGGACGACGCCTCCGCCCTGGTGCGCTTCCGTGGCGGCGTGTTCAAGCCGGGCGATGCCTACGGCAGCGGCACCGACTCGCTCATGCACCGCGCCTTCGTCGACTTCATCTGGCGCTTCTGATGCCAGCGAGCCCAGGGAGAACAGCCATGCCCAACCTCCTCGCAACCCCCCGGCCGCTCAGCGGCCTGGTGCTCGGCGCGCTGCTGGCCAGCGCCCCGTGGGTGCACGCGGCCGAGCCGGCCAAGGGCCTCAAGGAAACCCAGAACTACACCGTCACCAGCGCCCCGGTGGACCAGCTCCACCTGGACCCGCCCGAGCTGCCCGACCTCTCCGGCTACACCCGCCAAGCCATCGAGGCCAAGGTGGACCGCCGCACCGCCGGCAAGGTGGTGGTCCGGCGCATGCTCCAGCAGGACGCCCTGAAGGACTTCATCGGCGGCAACGAGCGCATGCGCGAATGGGTCAGCCGCCAGCGCGGCATGCCCCAGGCGATCTTCATCGAAGGCGGCTTCGTCACCCCGGCCGACCTGGCCAAGGCCCTGCCCGACAGCCAGTTCGCCGAAACCGCACCGGGCGTCTACATCGCCCGCCTGCCGGTGGTGGTGGCCCAGGGCGCCAGCCTGCGCATCGGCGAAGAGACCCGTGACTTCCGCCTGTCCCAGGAGCGCGGCGCGTTCCTGGTCAACGACGGCAAGCTGTTCATCACCGGCACCAGGCTGACGGCCTGGCGCGAGCAGGACGACACCCCGGCCTGGTTCCGCAAGCCCTCGGAGTTCCGCCCGTTCCTGGTCTCCTGGGGCGGCAGCGAGCTGTACATCGCCGACAGCACCGTCACCAGCCTCGGCTACGACAACTCCAAGTCCTACGGCGTCTCCATCACCCAGTACACCCCCGGCATGCACGAGCGCCTCAAGCGCCCGGAACCCACCGGCTGGCTGGTGAACTCGGAGTTCGTCGACCACTGGTACGGCTTCTACTGCTACGAAGCCCGCGACGTGGTCATCAAGGGCAATACCTACCGCGACAACATCGTCTACGGCATCGACCCCCACGACCGTTCCCACGGCCTGGTCATCGCCGAGAACACCGTCCACGGCACCAAGAAGAAGCACGGCATCATCATCTCCCGCGAGGTGGACGACAGCTGGATCATCAACAACAAGACCTACGACAACAAACTGTCGGGCATCGTCATCGACCGCAACTCGGTGAACAACCTGGTGGCCTACAACGAGGTCTACCAGAACCATTCCGACGGCATCACCCTCTACGAGAGCTCCAACAACCTGCTGTGGGGCAACAAGATCGTCGGCAACCAGCGCCACGGCATCCGCCTGCGCAACAGCGTCAACATCCGCCTGTACGAGAACCTGTCCATGGCCAACGGCCTGACCGGCGTCTACGGGCACATCAAGGACCTGTCCAACACCGACCGCAACATCGAGCTGGACCCCTTCGACACCAAGGTCTCGATGATCGTGGTCGGCGGCAAGCTCGCCGGTAACGGCTCCTCGCCCCTGTCCATCGACTCCCCCCTCTCCGTGGAGCTGTACCGCGTGGAAATGCTCGCCCCGAGCAAATCCACCGGCATCAGCTTCGCCGGCGTACTGGGCGAGAAACAGGAGGAAATCCTCGACCTGATGGTGCGCCGCAACAAAGCGGTGCTCATCGACCCCGTCGAAAGCCAGGCCGAACTCCAGGATTGAGGCACACACCACCATGCACAGACACCCCATGAAATGGCTCGCCCCCTCCACCCTCGCCGCCGCCCTGCTGGCCGCGTCCCAGGGGGCCTGGGCCGCGCCCGAGTACAGCGTGCAGCGCACCGGCCCCCTGTGCGCCGTCGCCCAGGACCCGAGCGTGTACAACACCAAGTACCTGAGCTTCTTCACCGCCCTGGTCCAGGGCCGTGGCGACTGGCTGTTCCGCACCCGCTACGACCTGCGCACCGACTTCGGCACCAGCGCCTTCGGCTACAGCGAGTTCAAGCGCCTGCGCGACGCACTCAAGGCGAAGGGCGTCGAGCTGATGGTGGTCTACCAGCCGACCCGTGGCCTGGTGAACCGCGAGCAGCTCACCGAAGCGGAAAAGGCCCGCTTCGACTACGACCTGGCGAAGAAGAACTACCTCAAGGCCGTGGACGACTTCCGCAAGACCGGCATCTGGGTCACCGACCTCTCGCCGCTGTTCGACGAGAAGGGCGTGGACACCGACTACTACTTCAAGGCCGACCACCACTGGACCCCGGCCGGCGCCAACCGCACCGCCAAGCTGGTGGCCGAGACGCTGAAGCAGATGCCCGGCTTCGACGAGATCCCCAAGAAGACCTTCGACAGCAAGGTCGTCGGCCTGCTGCCCAAGGCCGGCACCCTGCACAAGACCGCCGGCCAGCTCTGCGGCACCACCTACGCCACCCAGTACGTCGACCGCTACGAGACCGAAGCCTCGGGCGACGGCGCCGCCGGCGATGCCCTGTTCGGCGACGAATCCAACCCGCAGATCGTCCTGGTGGGCACCAGCAACAGCGGCCCGGCCTACAACTTCGCCGGCTTCCTGCAGCAGCACAGCGGCGCCGAGGTGCTCAACATGGCGGTCAGCGGCGGCGGCTTCGACAGCGCCCTGCTGCAGTACATGAGCAGCCCGGAATTCCACGAGCACCCGCCCAAGATCATCATCTGGGAGTTCGCCACCCACTACGACATGGCGCAGAAGAGCTTCTACCGCCAGGCCCTGCCGCTGGTGAACAACGGCTGCGAGGGCCAGCCGGCGGTGATGCACCGCAAGGTGCGCATGAAGCCCGGCGCCAACGAAGTCTTCGTCAACGGCCAGAACCAGCCGATCAAGGACATCCGTGGCGGCGACTACCAGGTGGACCTGACCTTCAGCGACCCCACCGTGCACGAGTCCAAGGCCACCGTCTGGTACCTCAACGGCCGCCGCGAGAACTTCAAGATCGAACAGAGCGACCGCGTCGACACCGGCGGCCGCTACGCCTTCGAACTGCGCAACGACCCCGACTGGCGGGACCTCAACGTCCTCGCCCTGGAAATCCACAGCCCCGAAGAGATGCCTGAGAACCTCAGCGTCGACGTGACCCTGTGCAAGCGCCCGGGCCACTCGGGTGAACACCTCGCGGCCAAGGCCGAGTGAGGAAGGAGGTCATCATGAAACCCCGACTCCGGTTGCTCGCCCCCTGCCTGTTCAGCGGCGCCCTGCTCGGCCCGCTCGCCCACGCCGGCGACCTGGTCCCGCCCTCGGGCTACTACGCCCCGGTGGAGGTCGACGAGCACAAGGCCGACAGCTGCGAAGCCCCGCCGCCGCCCTACACCGGCAAGCTGGAGTTCCGCAGCAAGTACGAGGGCTCCAACCAGGCCCGCGCCACCCTAAATCTCACGGCGGAACGGGCCTTCCGCGACAGCACCGCCGACATCACCCGCATGGAGCGCGGGGTCAACAAGATGGTCATGGCGTACATGCGCGACGGCCAGCGCGCGCAACTGGAGTGCGCCCTGCAGTGGATGGGCAGCTGGGCCCAGGCCAACGCCCTGCAGAGCACCGAGTACAACCACACCGGCAAGTCCATCCGCAAATGGGCCCTGGGCAGCCTGTCCTCGGCCTACCTGCGGCTGAAGTTCTCCAACTCCCACCCGCTGGCCGGCTACACCCAGCAGAGCCAGCAGATCGAGTCCTGGTTCTCGCGCCTGGCCGACCAGACGGTGCACGACTGGAGCGGCCTGCCGCTGAAGAAGATCAACAACCACTCCTACTGGGCCGCCTGGTCGGTCATGGCCACCGCCGTCGCCACCAACCGCCGCGACCTCTTCGACTGGTCCGTCGCCCAGTTCCGCGTCGCCGCCAGCCAGGTGGACAAGGACGGCTTCCTGCCCAACGAACTCAAGCGCGAGCAGCGTGCCCTGGCCTACCACAACTACAGCCTGCCGCCGCTGGCCATGATCGCCGCCTTCGCCCAGGCCAACGGCGTGGACCTGCGCAACGAGAACGACGGCGCCCTGCGCCGTCTCGGCGAAAAGGTCATCGCCGGGGTGGATGACCAGGAACCCTTCGACGACAGGACCGGCAAGGACCAGGACATGGAGGACCTGGAAAAGCGCGCCAAGTTCGCCTGGCTCGAACCCTGGTGCGCCCTCTACGGCTGCAAGCCCGAGACCCTGCGCTGGAAGGACTCCATGGCCCCCTACAAGACCTTCCGCCTGGGGGGCGACATCACCCAGGTGTTCCACCCGAAGAAGGAGGGCGGCAGCGGCAGCTGACCCGGTGCCCTCCCCCACCGGGGGAGCCACCTGACGCAACGAACCGACCGCGCAGCAGACGCGGCGGCGCAAGGATTTGAACGCCACACCCTGGGGAGGGAATGGCGGGTCGCACACCGGGCTGGAACGTCCGGCGGCGGCCCAGAAAGTTACGTACAAGTGGAGAGACTCGGATGGTCTTTTCTTCAAACGTGTTCCTGTTCCTGTTCCTGCCGATCTTCCTCGGCTTGTACTACCTGGTCGGGACACGCTATCGAAACCTGCTCCTGCTCATCGCCAGCTACGTGTTCTACGCCTGGTGGCGGATCGACTTCCTGGCCCTGTTCGCCGCCGTCACGGTGTTCAACTACTGGATCGGCCTGCGCATCGGCGCCGCCGGGGTGCGCACCAAGCCCGCGCAGCGCTGGCTGCTGCTCGGCGTCGCGGTGGACCTGTGCGTGCTGGGCTACTTCAAGTACGCCAACTTCGGCGTGGAGACCTTCAACGCGATCTTCACCCAGTTCGGCATGGAGCCCTTCGTCATCACCCACATCCTGTTGCCGATCGGGATCTCGTTCTACATCTTCGAGTCCATCAGCTACATCATCGACGTGTACCGGGGCGACACCCCGGCCACCCGCAACCTGGTGGACTTCGCCGCCTTCGTGGCGATCTTCCCGCACCTGATCGCCGGCCCCGTGCTGCGCTTCCGCGACCTGGTGGACCAGTTCAACCACCGCACCCACACCGTCGACAAGTTCGCCGAGGGCTGCACCCGGTTCATGCAGGGCTTCATCAAGAAGGTCTTCATCGCCGACAGCATCGCGCCCATCGCCGACCACTGCTTCGCCCTCTCCGACCCGACCACGGGCGACGCCTGGCTCGGCGCCCTGGCCTACACCGCGCAGCTGTACTTCGACTTCTCCGGCTACAGCGACATGGCCATCGGCCTCGGCCTGATGATGGGCTTCCGCTTCATGGAGAACTTCAACCAGCCCTACATCAGCCAGTCCATCACCGAGTTCTGGCGGCGCTGGCACATCAGCCTCTCCACCTGGCTGCGGGACTACCTGTACATCAGCCTGGGCGGCAACCGCGGCACCACCTTCCAGACCTACCGCAACCTGTTCCTCACCATGCTGCTGGGCGGTCTGTGGCACGGCGCCAACTTCACCTACATCATCTGGGGCGCCTGGCACGGCGCCTGGCTGGCGGTCGAACGCGCCCTGGGCGTGGACGCCGCGCCGAAGGTCATCAACCCGCTGCGCTGGGCCTTCACTTTCCTGCTGGTGGTGATCGGCTGGGTGATCTTCCGCGCCGAGAACCTCGATGTCGCCTGGCGCATGTACGCTGCCATGTTCAGCTTCGGTGACTGGAGCCTCTCCGAACTCAACCGCGCCCAGCTGACCAGCCTGCAGATCGCCACCCTGGTACTGGCCTACGTGGTGCTGGCCTGGTTCGGCATCCGCCAGTTCCACGCCAAGCCGCTGACCGGCGCGCCCAAGGCCCGTGCCGACGAACACGTCGACGCCAACGGCCCGGCCACCGCCCAGCCGCGCAGCCCGCAGGCCGCCGCCGACGACCCGGCCGCCATCGCCTACTCCCCCAGCGGCGCCCTGGTCTGGCAACAGACCTGGATGACCCAGCTGCCGGTGCTGGCCACCCGCGTCGCCCTGCTGCTGCTGTTCGCCGCGTCGATCCTGAAGCTCTCGGCGCAGAGCTTCTCCCCCTTCCTCTACTTCCAGTTCTGAAGGGAGCGCACACATGAGCAGAACTGCAAACACCCTCTACATCGTGGCCTTCGCCGGCATGCTGCTGGCCCTGAGCCTGTGGTCCATGCGCGGCATCGTCGGCTTCAGCGTCGCCAAGGAAACCACCGTGCTCAACGGCAAGCTGGCCCACGCCTTCGAGAAGCACTACGACGATGAATTCCCCATCAAGCAGATCGGCACCAACCTCTGGGCCCTGGTGGACTACGGCCTGTTCGGCGAAGGCCGCCAGGGCGTGGTGATCGGCCAGGACGGCTGGCTGTTCTCCGACGAGGAGTTCGACCCGGTGGCCGAAGGCGAGCGCCACCTGCAGGAGAACCTGGCGCTGATCCAGGGCGTGCGCGACGAGCTGGACAGCCGGGGCATCAAGCTGGTGCTGGCCATCGTCCCGTCCAAGTCGCGGATCTACCCCGAGCACGTCGGCGAGGCCCGCCCCACCGCCCTGCGCCAGGACCTCTACGCCCACTTCCGTGGCGCCGTGCGCAAGGCCGGGATCATCGCCCCGGACCTGCTCGGCCCGCTGGAACAGGCCAAGAACAACGGCCAGGTGTTCCTGCGCACCGACACCCACTGGACGCCCCAGGGCGCCGAAGTGGTGGCCCAGCGCCTGGGCCAGGTGGTGCGCGAGCGCGTCAGCCTCTCCGGCAGCGACCAGGCCTTCGTCACCGAAGCGGTGAAGAACGAGGACTACAAGGGCGACCTGACCCGCTTCCTGCCGCTCGACCCGCTGTTCGCCGACCTGATGCCCGCCCCGGACACCCTGCAGAAGCGCGAGACCCGCGCCGCCGGCGAAGAGGAATCCGGCGACCTGTTCGGCGACAGCAGCGTGCCGGTGGCCCTGGTGGGCACCAGCTACAGCGCCAACCCCAACTGGAACTTCGCCGGCGCCCTGCGCCAGTCCCTGCAGCGCGACCTGGTGAACCACGCCGAGGACGGCCACGGCCCGATCCTGCCGATGCTCAAGTACCTCAAGAGCGACGAGCTGAAGGACGCCGCCCCCGAGCTGGTGATCTGGGAATTCCCCGAGCGCTACCTGCCCATGCCCAACGACCTGAGCGAGTTCGACCCGCAGTGGATCGCCCAGCTGCGCAAGGGCGCCCCCGGCGAGCGCGTCGCCGCCACCCATTAACGAACGGGCCTTCGGGTCCCAAGCGCCATGCGCATTGCACCAAAGGAGGAAACACCATGAACCGACAGAAGCAACGCACCTGGACGTCGTACGCCTGCGCCCTGGCCCTGGGCGTCAGCGCCTTCTCCGCCCTGGCCGATGAAGGCGGCCTCTACGGCCCGCAGGCGCCGAAGGGTTCGGCCTTCGTCCGCGCCTACAACGCCGGTGCCAGCGAACTGGACGTCAGCGTCGGCAACACCGCCCTGAACGACGTCGCCCCGCTGGGCTCCAGCGACTTCAAGTTCCTGCCGGCTGGCAACTACAACGCCCAGGTGGGCAGCGCCAGCGTCCCGGTGAAACTGGAGTCCGACCGCTACTACACCCTGGTCAGCCAGCCGGGCGCCGAGCCCAAGCTGGTGGAAGAGCCGGCCTTCAAGAACAAGCAGAAGGCCCTGCTGCGGGTGCAGAACCTCTCCGACGCCAAGCTCACCCTGAAGACCGCCGACGGCAAGACCGCCGTGGTCGAGGACGTCGCGCCCCAGGGCCGTGGCGAGCGCGAGATCAACCCGGTGAAGGTGGGCCTGGCCCTGTTCGACGGCAACCGCAAGGTCAGCGACCTCAAGCCGGTCTCCCTGCAGCGCGGCGAGGTGGTCTGCCTCTACGTCACCGGCAGCGGCGGCAAGCTCTCCCCGGTCTGGGTCAAGCGCCCCGCCGAGTCCTGATCCGCCCCGCCCGGGGCCGACGCCCCGGGCCACGCTTCGTACCCGCCGCACGAGACAGTGGGACTACAAGACAGAAACCAGTGATCGATGTGATGAGCAACCTCACAAACGGACAAGCTTCTTAGGAGAAACACCATGATCCCTGTAATCCTTTCTGGCGGTAGCGGCTCCCGGCTCTGGCCCCTTTCGCGCAAGCAGTACCCCAAGCAGTTCCTCGCCCTGACCGGTGAGAAGACCCTGTTCCAGCAGACCCTGCAGCGCCTGGCCTTCGACGGCATGCAGCCGCCGGTGCTGGTGGCCAACAAGGACCACCGCTTCATCGTCCAGGAGCAGCTCGACAGCATCGGCGTCACCCCGCAGGCCATGCTGCTCGAACCCTTCGGCCGCAACACCGCGCCCGCCGTCGCCATCGCCGCCATGCAGCTGCTGGCCGAGGGCCGCGACGAGCTGATGCTGGTGATGCCCGCCGACCACGTGCTGGAAGACCAGCGCGCCTTCCAGCAGGCCCTGGCCCTGGCCACCATCGCCGCCGAGAAGGGCGAGATGGTGCTGTTCGGCGTGCCGGCCCTGCGCCCCGAGACCGGCTACGGCTACATCCGTGGCCAGGCCAGCGGCGAGCTGCCCGAGGGCATCAGCCGGGTCGCCCAGTTCGTCGAGAAACCCGACGCCGAGCGCGCCCAGCAGTACGTCGAGGCCGGTGACTACTTCTGGAACAGCGGCATGTTCCTGTTCCGCGCCAGCCGCTTCCTCGACGAGCTCAAGCACCACGACGTGGACATCTACGACACCTGCCTGCTGGCCCTGGAACGCAGCCAGCGCGAAGGCACCACCGTCACCATCGACGCCGCCACCTTCGCCTGCTGCCCGGACAACTCCATCGACTACGCGGTGATGGAGAAGACCGCCCGCGCCTGCGTGGTGCCGCTCTCCGCCGGCTGGAACGACGTCGGCAGCTGGAGCTCCATCTGGGAAGTCCACGACAAGGACCCCCACGGCAACGTCACCAAGGGCGACGTGGTGGTGCACGACAGCCGCAACTGCCTGGTACACGGCAACGGCAAGCTGGTGTCGGTGATCGGCCTGGACGACATCGTCGTGGTCGAGACCAAGGACGCCATGATGATCGCTCACCGCGACCGCGTGCAGGACGTCAAGAAGCTGGTCAACGACCTCGACGCCCAGGGCCGCGCGGAAACCCAGAACCACTGCGCCGTGTACCGCCCCTGGGGCTCGTACGACTCGGTGGACATGGGCGGCCGCTTCCAGGTCAAGCACATCACCGTCAAGCCCGGCGCCCAGCTCTCGCTGCAGATGCACCACCACCGCGCCGAGCACTGGATCGTCGTCTCCGGCACCGCCGAGGTGACCTGTGACGACAAGACCTTCCTGCTCACCGAAAACCAGTCGACCTACATCCCCATGACGTCGGTGCACCGCCTGACCAACCCCGGCAAGATCCCCCTGGAGATCATCGAGGTGCAGTCCGGCAGCTACCTGGGCGAGGACGACATCGAACGCCTGGAGGACGTCTACGGCCGCAGTGACAGCGGCGTGCGCGTCAGCCAGGTGTCCACCGCGCGCTGAGGGGCCACGCCCCGGAGCCTCCCTCCCCCATCGGGAGGCTCCCGGCGCCTGTGCCAGCGGGTGCCACCGCGCGCACCGCCTCACGGGGCCCGGGCCAGGAACGGCCAACGGCCCCGTGCCTTTTACCCCTGCCTGATCACGGATTGCGCTAGCATTGCAGCCTTTCCGTCATGGGCCCTCCTCATGCTCCTCGGCGCCATCCTCCTCTTCGCCTGGCTGATCCTGGTCATCCGCCACCCGACCAAGGCGCTGCCCATCTCCCTGGCTGCGGTGCTGGTCATCGGGCTCATGGCCGCCTGGGTGCTGTGGGAAGAGCGCCTGGTGAACGAACAGCTGGCCCGCCTCGACGTCCGCCTCGCCTACCAGCCCGACCAGTGCCCCGCCGACCGCCCGCTGAAGATCAGCGTGCACAACGGCAGCAGCACCACCCTGCTGGACCTCGCCTGGATCGTGCAGGCCTACCGCCCGGGCGACGACCTCAACCTCGCCGAGTCCCCCTACGAGGCCGAGCGCAGCCTCGGCCCGCCGCGCCTGCAGGCCGGTGCCGACTGGCAGGACTGCCTGCCGCTGCCGCCGCTGCGCCGTGGCTATCGAGCCGACACGCTGGAGTTCCGCGCCGAACGATTGCATGGCAGATTCGCCGACTGATCGACTTCCACCACAACAAGACCAACAAGGAAACTCGCAATGAGCCAACCCGTTGCCCTCATCACCGGCTGCTCCAGCGGCATCGGCAGGGCCCTGGCCGACGCCTTCAAGGCCGCCGGCTACAGCGTCTGGGCCTGCGCCCGCAAGGCCAACGACGTGGACGCGCTGAACGTCGCCGGCTTCACCGGCGTGCAGCTGGACGTCAACGACGAAGCCGCCGTGGCGCGCCTGGGTGAGCGCCTGCAGCAGGAAACGGGTCGGCTCGACGTGCTCATCAACAACGCCGGCTACGGCGCCATGGGCCCGCTGCTGGACGGCGGCACCGAGGGCCTGCGCCGGCAGTTCGAAACCAACGTGTTCTCCCTGGTCGGCCTCACCCGCGCCTGCTTCCCCGTGCTGCGCGCCAGCCGTGGCCTGGTGGTCAACATCGGCAGCGTCTCCGGCGTGCTGGTCACCCCCTTCGCCGGCGCCTACTGCGCCTCCAAGGCCGCCGTGCACGCCCTCTCCGACGCCCTGCGCCTGGAACTGGCGCCCTTCGGCATCGAGGTCATGGAAGTGCAGCCCGGCGCCATCGCCTCCAGCTTCGGCGCCAACGCCAGCCGCGAAGCCGAATCGCTGATCGCCGAAGGCTCGCCCTGGTGGCCGCTGCGCGACGGCATCCGCGCCCGGGCCCGCGCCTCCCAGGACAACCCCACCCCCGCCACCGAATTCGCCCGCGACCTGTTCAACGCCATCCAGCACCACCCGCGCCCGCGCCTGCTGCGCCTGGGCAACGGCAGCCGCGCCCTGCCGCTGCTGGCCAGCCTGGTGCCCAAGGGCCTGCTGGAGGCGGTGCTGAAGAAACGCTTCGGCCTCAACGTGGCCCTGGAGCGCTCGTGAACGCGCCCCGCCCGCTGGCCCTGCGCTACGTGGTGATCGGCGGCGTGGCCCTGGCCATGCTGCTCAATCTCGCCCTGCGCAGCCTGGTGCACCTCGGCGGGCTGCTGGCCACCCTGGTGATCGCCGGCGCCACCGCCCTGCTCATCGCCCTCGCCTTCCGCCTGCTGTACAAGCGCCCGCCGACCCGGGGCGAAGCCTGGCGCATCGTCCTCGGCTACGGCGCCCTGCTCGGCGTGCTCTACCTCGGCCTGCTGGGCATGATGACCCTGCAGAACGCCCCCGGCCCCATGGCCATCGCCCTGTTCGTCCTGCACTACCTCTGCTACCCCGTCCTCGCCGGCCTCGTGCTCCTGCACCGCCGCTGACCCGCGTTGCACCTCGCTCGGTCCTCATCACCGCGATGCGGTTCGCCGAGCTCACCGCATCCTGCGGCCCCGCTCCGTCCGTAGGATGGGCTGAGCTGCGCGAAGCCCATCGTGACGGGCTCATAGGCCGCTGGGGTCTCATGCATCCCGGTCGGCGATGCGGTTCGCCGAGCTCACCGCATCCTACGGCCCCGCTCCGTCCGTAGGATGGGCTGAGCTGAGCGAAGCCCATCGTGACGGGCTCATGGGCCGCTGGGGTCTCATGCATCCCCGCCAGTGATGCGGTTCGCCGAGCTCACCGCATCCTACGGTCCCGCTCCGTCTGTAGGATGGGCTGAGCCGTGCGAAGCCCATCGTGACCGGCTCATGGGCCGCTGGGGTCTCATGCATTCCCGCCAGTGATGCGGTTCGCCGAGCTCACCGCATCCTACGGTCCCGCTCCATCCGTAGAATGGGCTGAGCTGTGCGAAGCCCATCGTGACGCGCTCATGGGCCGCTGGGGTCTCATGCATCGCCGCCAGTGATGCGGTTCGCCGAGCTCACCGCATCCTACGACCCCGCTCCGTCCGTAGGATGGGCTGAGCTGTGCGAAGCCCATCGTGACGGACTCCGGACGAAGGGCTTCGGGATTCCTGGGCACGCGAATGGAAGCCCGCCCCACGCGCCGTGAAAACGTCGGAACCCTCACCCCCGCTGCCTCACTAAACAGGAGAACAAGGGGGGATTCGATGGACTACCTCGACCTGCTGCAATGGCCGGCCATGCTGGTCACCGTGGCCGCCGCCTGGCTGATCGGCTCGAAGACACCCGCCCGGCGGCACATCGGCTTCTGGGTGTTCCTGGCCAGCAACGCCCTGTGGATCGCCTGGGGCCTGCACGCCCACGCCTGGGCGCTGATCGTCCTGCAACTGTGCCTGGCGGCGATGAACCTGCGCGGCGCGAAAAAGGCCGACGAAGCCAGCAGCTAGCGGCTGGCCATGCCGGGCAATGCCAAGGCCAGCACCCGACCGTAGCCCGGACTTCAGTCCGGGAACACCCGGCACCGCTCCCGGGCTGAAGCCCGGGCTACGGAACTGGCGGCGATGAACCTGCGCGGCGCGAAAAAGGCCGACGAAGCCAGCGGCTAGCGGTTGGCCGTGCCGGGGAATGGCAAGGCCAGCACCCGACCGTAGCCCGGACTTCAGTCCGGGAACACTCGGCACCGCTCCCGGGCTGAAGCCCGGGCTACGGAACGGGCAGCGATGAACCTGCGCGGAGCGAAGAAAGCCGACGAAGCCAGCGGCTAGCGGTTGGCCGTGTCGCGTAACGGCGCGGCGAGCACCAGGATCGCCAGGACCACCGCCCCAATCCCCAGCCCCTGGGACAGCCCCAGCGGCTCCCCCAGCAGCCCGGCCGCCAGCGCCACTGCCGTAAGCGGGGCCACCGCCGTGAAGGTGGCCGCCTCCCCGCCGCTGACCCGCGACGAGCCGGCGTACCAGAGCAGGAAGCCCGCCGCCGTCGGCACCCAGGCGTACCACGCCAGCGCCCCCAGGGATGCCGGTGAAGGCCAGGCCAACGGCCCCTCCAGCAGGGCCGCCGGCGCCGACACCAGCAGCCCGAGGACGACCATGGCCGTGGCCTGCTGCACCGCCCCCAGCGGCTGGCGCATGCGCTTGTTGAGCAGGATGAACGCGCTCTCGCACAGCACCGCGCCGAACACGCAGAGCATCCCGAACCCGCTGCCCGGCCCGCTGGCCTTCCAGGCCACCGCCATCACCCCCAGGGTCGCCAAGGCCACGCTGGCCACCTGCCGCAGCCCCGGCCGCTCCCCCAGTACCAGCACCGAGAACAGCGCGGACACCGCCGGCAAGGTGCCGATGATCACCCCCGCATCCGCCGCCGGCAGGTGGGCCAGGCCCATCACCAGCAGCACCGTGTAGCCCACGCTGCCGGCGGCGGCCTGGAGCACCAGCAACACGCGGTCCCCCGCCCCCAGGCGCGGCCACGCTGCGCCCTGGCGCCGCAGCAGCCACAGCATCACCGGCAGGGCCAGGGCGAAGCGCAGCGCGGTGGCCTGGAACGGCGGCACGCTGCCCGCCAGGACCTTGGAAGCGATGACCGTGGTGCCCACCGTCATCATCGCCAGTGACAGCAGCAGATGGCCTTGCGCACGTCTCGACACCCCAACCTCCCGAATAGCGTCTCGCTGGATTGCGAGGCCCCATTCAGGCGCATCCGCCGCCTCGGTTCTTGAACGAAATTGATCTGCCAGGGCCCGTGCCCACCCTGGCTATACTGCGGGCTCGCACACGACCGGGAGCCGCACATGGCCGGCGGGACGCACACCGAAGCCTTCGACATCCAGCCCAGCCGCCTGGCCGGCGTGCTGGCCGTGGAAGCCACCTCGCAACGCGCCTTCGGCCGTCACACCCACGACGGCTTCGGCATCGGCGTCATCCTCCACGGCGCCCAGGACTCCGCCAGCGGCCGCGGCGAGGTGCGCGCCGAACCGGGCAGCCTGATCTCGGTGAACCCCAACGAAGTGCACGACGGCCGCCCCGTGGCGGACG
>Ga0247725_1001201_pt1 | contig 13901 bp, 14 predicted proteins | sample OKSTACKMCFT3sol_FD_183021 | JGI IMG/M metagenome (GOLD analysis project Ga0247725, IMG submission 183021) | Subsurface sediment microbial communities from gas well in Oklahoma, United States - OK STACK MC-FT3-sol | ecosystem: Environmental > Terrestrial > Deep subsurface > Rock core/Sediment... | reverse complement strand
ATATTGGCTTCGCGCATCTTGTTGTCCAAGTGTAGTTTTTGGAGAAACCATTTGATCATGCAACAAGATGCGCTTCCACCCTAATTTGATGATTTATTTGTAAATCATCAGGGGATTCTTCAGCCTTTAGTGTCCATCGATTTAGTGGTCACCAATGCCAATGGCCAAGTGTTAGTTGGCCAGCGCTTAAATCGCCCAGCTAAAGATTACTGGTTTGTACCCGGTGGCCGCATTTTAAAAAATGAACCGCTTGCTCAAGCCTTTAAGCGGTTAACACGTGATGAGCTTGGGCAAGAATTTACTATCGACCAAGCGACGTTACTTGGGCCCTTTGACCATTTTTATGCTGATAATGTGTTTAGTGACATGCTTGCCAGTGGCGAAATTACAACTGACGATGCAAGTAGTACCGATGCAAGCACCCACTATGTAGCAATCGCTTTTACTTTGAAGCTTGATTGTCCTTTAGCTAATTTGCCCCTTGCTATCCAACATGGTGGTTACCAATGGTTTGATGTGCCCAGTTTACTGGCAGACCCAAAAGTCCATCTACATACAAAGTGGTACTTTGATAAAATATACACCGAGTTAATTAAGGAATAATGATGATATTACCTGTAATCATGGCAGGAGGCTCAGGCACCCGTTTATGGCCTCTATCTCGTGGCAATTTCCCTAAACAGTTTTTATCGCTTTCTGGCAAAGCAACCATGTTGCAAAATACTATTAGTCGGTTAGCGGGTATCGACCATGCGCCGGCAATGTTGATTTGCAACGAAGAACATCGTTTTATTGCAGCAGAGCAGGTACGCCAGTTAGGTGTTAAATATAACGGTATTTTGTTAGAACCTGTTGGTCGTAATACAGCACCGGCTATAGCTTTAGCTGCTTTTAAAGCAGTTGAGTTAGGTCAAGATCCTTTACTGTTGGTGTTAGCGGCAGATCATGTCATAGAGAATGTTGATGCTTTTCAACACTCAGTAAACCAAGCTGCTGAGTTAGCGCTCGCTGGCAAGTTAGTGACTTTTGGTATTGTGGGTGACAAACCTGAAACGGGTTACGGTTATATTAAACGTGGAAAAGCATATCAGCATGGTTATGTGGTTGATTGTTTCGTTGAAAAACCCGATTTAACGACAGCTCAAAAGTATATTGAGAGTGGTGATTATTACTGGAATAGCGGTATGTTTTTGTTTAAAGCTAGCCGTTATCTTACCGAATTAAAAACTTACCGCCCCGATATCTACGCTGCCTGTGAACTTGCCATGCAAGTTCAAAATAATGACAGCGATTTTATACGAATTGATAAAGCCGCGTTTGAAGCCTGTCCAGACGATTCTATTGATTATGCCGTAATGGAGAATACAAAAGATGCTGTGGTAGTGCCCATGGATGCTGGTTGGAGCGATGTAGGCGGTTTTGCGGCTTTATGGGAAGTCTCTGACAAAGATGCGGATGGAAATGTGTTCAATGGTGATGTTAAAGCTGTTGTTACTAAAAACACCTTAGTTTTTGGTGGCAATAAGCTCGTTACCACAGTGGGTGTTGAAGATTTGGTGATTATCAATACTAAAGATGCCGTATTGGTTGCTCATAAAGACCAGTCACAACATGTCAAAGCGATTGTCGGCCAGCTTAAAGCTGAGCAACGTAGCGAGGTAACTTTCCACCGTGAGGTTTACCGGCCTTGGGGTAAGTATGACTCCATTGATAATGGTGAGCGTTTTCAGGTTAAACGTATTACCGTAAAGCCGGGTGCTAAGTTATCGGTACAAATGCACCATCATCGTGCGGAGCATTGGATTGTAGTATCAGGCACCGCCAAAGTAACAAACGGTGATAAAAATATTCTGTTAACAGAAAATCAATCTACCTATATACCTGTAGGTGTCATTCATGCGTTAGAAAATCCTGGTAAAGTGGATCTAGAGCTAATTGAAGTTCAATCCGGTTCGTACCTTGGTGAGGATGATATTGTTCGTTTTGAAGATAGATACGGACGAGTAGAAGGGAAGTAGTCGATGCCGAGAATCAGCTCAGTTTTATCGCAAAGTGGTGTTGCTTTTGGTACTAGTGGTGCGAGGGGTTTAGTAACCCAGTTAACTCCACAGGTTTGCATGGCTTTTACGCAAGCCTTTGTTGGCGTGATGAAGCAACAATCTTCATTTGAGTGTGTTGCTATTGCCATCGATAATCGCCCTAGCAGTGAAGCAATGGCGCAGGCTTGTGCCAGCGCCTTGATAGCATTAGGCCTGCAGCCTATTTACTTTGGTGTTGTGCCAACGCCAGCATTAGCTTTTATGGCAATGCAGCAAAATATTCCTGCAATTATGGTTACGGGTAGCCATATTCCATTTAATCGTAACGGTCTTAAGTTTTATCGCCCTGATGGTGAAATCACTAAAGCCGATGAGTTAGCCATTCTCGCAGCTGACGCTGACCTGGTTATAACTGTCCTGTATGAGTTACCCGTTGTTTCTGATGTAGCAGCAAAGGCTTACATCGCTCGTTATCTTGATTTATTTAGCCCTACTTTACTATTTGGCAAACGAATAGGGATTTATGAGCATTCCAGCGCAGGGCGTGATTTGTATGCACCGCTTTTTGAAAAGCTGGGTGCAGATGTTGTTAGTCTTGGTCGTAGTGATCAATTTGTGCCGATAGATACAGAAGCTGTGAGTTTACAAGATATTAAAATGGCGCAACGTTGGCAAAAAGAGTATCAACTTGATGCAGTGTTTTCTACTGATGGTGATGGTGACAGGCCTCTACTTGCTGATGAAACCGGAACTTACCTCCGTGGCGACATTTTATGTTTACTAGCTGCGCAGTATTTAGGAATTGAAGCACTTGCTATACCAGTAAGTTGTAATTCTGCGGTTGAAGCTTGCGATTCTTTTAAGCAAATAATGCGCACAAAAATTGGATCGCCCTATGTGATTGAGGCTTTTGCTGCATTGCAGCTTCAATATTCTCGTGTTGCAGGTTTTGAGGCTAATGGTGGTTTTTTACTCGGCACAGAAATTGAGGTAGGCGGCGTAAATTTAAGTGCGTTGCCTACTCGAGACGCGCTGCTGCCAGCCCTTGCAGTGTTAGCGATGGCAGGTAATGGCCCTATATCGAGCTTAGTTGCTAAGCTGCCAGCTATTTTTACCGCAAGTGATCGCATTCAGAATTTTGCAAGAGAACGTAGTCTTGCGCTGATTGAACAAGGTATAGCATCACCTAAAGATTTTTTAACTAAGTTATCTCTTGGCCAATTTGATGTGAGAACAATTGATACTACGGACGGCCTGCGTATGACGCTGTCTAATGGTGATATTGTTCATCTACGCCCTTCAGGTAATGCCCCAGAATTACGTTGTTATGTAGAGTCGGATTCGATTGAGAAGGCAATTGCGTTGGTGAATGATACTTTGGGCCGTTTAGTTGATCTTTGATTGATAATTTTACACATTTATACGAGTTGATAATGAAAATTGCCATTGCAGGAACGGGTTATGTCGGCCTCTCAAACGCTGTGTTATTAGCCCAGCATCATCAAGTCTTCGCGGTAGATGTTATCGCTGATAAGGTTGCGTTAATTAACGATAGAAAGTCACCCATTGTTGATAATGAAATCGAAGAATTTCTAACAAGTCGGGAGCTTAATTTAACTGCAACCTTGGATAAGCAACTTGCGTATCAAGATGCTGAGTTTGTGATTATCGCAACTCCAACTGATTATGATACTAAAACTAATTACTTTAACACCGCTTCGGTTGAGTCGGTGATTAAAGATGTGTTAGCTATTAACCCTAATGCTGTGTTGGTGATTAAAAGCACCGTACCTGTGGGCTTTACCACTAAAGTTAAGCAAAAGTTTAATTGCGATAATATTTTATTTTCGCCTGAGTTTTTGCGCGAGGGTAAAGCGCTTTATGATAATTTGCACCCATCACGGATTATTGTTGGTGAGCGTAGCGAGCGTGCTAAGGTATTTGCCAATTTATTAGTTGAGGGTGCAGTTAAACAAGATATCGAAGTGTTGTTTACCGATTCGACTGAGGCCGAAGCGGTTAAATTATTCTCTAATACCTATTTAGCTATGCGGGTCGCGTACTTTAACGAGCTCGATACCTATGCCGAAACCCACGGTTTAGATGCGCGGCAAATTATTGAGGGAGTGTGTTTAGATCCGCGTATTGGTAATCACTACAATAATCCCTCTTTTGGTTATGGTGGTTACTGTTTACCTAAGGATACTAAGCAGCTGCGGGCCAACTATGCCGATGTGCCTAATAACATTATTGGTGCGATTGTTGAGTCTAATACCACTCGTAAGGACTTTATTGCTGAGTCTATTTTGAGTCGCGCTCCTAAGGTGGTGGGTATTTATCGCCTGATCATGAAGTCCGGCTCGGATAACTTTAGGGCATCGAGTATCCAAGGGATAATGAAACGCCTCAAAGCCAAAGGTATTGAGGTGATTGTGTATGAGCCCGTGCTTAAAGAGAAAACCTTTTACAATTCCCGTGTGGTGACCGATTTAACCGCTTTTAAAGCGGTTGCCGATGTGATTGTGACTAACCGTATGGCAAAGGAATTGACTGATGTGGCAGACAAGATTTATACCCGCGACTTGTTTTGTAATGATTAGTTCGGTGGAAATGGTTTGATTTTAACGATTACTTCTGCATGGTTTATAATTAGTTTTAGTGAATCATATTTAATATGGTCTAATAGAGTATTTGTGTAATGCCTTTAATTAGCATCATTATGCCTGCTTTCAATGTATCAGAGTTCATTGAGCGATCTATTGTGAGTGTTTTACATCAAAGTTTTCAAGATTGGGAGTTGTTAATAGTCAATGATTGTTCAACTGATCCTACTGTGTCAGTTGTGGAACTTTATTTGTCTGATGAAAGGATTAAACTCATCAATAATCCAACGAATCTTGGAGGGGCTGGTTCACGAAATGTAGCCATAAATAAAGCTGCAGGCAGGTATATTGCATTTTTAGATGCAGATGATCTTTGGTCTGATGATAAGCTGGAAAAGCAACTTTCATTTATGCAAAAAAATCATATCGGCTTCAGCTTTACTGGTTATACAACAATTAGCGAGAATGATGAACTTATAGATATGATTAAGGTGCCTCAAAGGGTTAGTTTTCGTAAATTACTTAAGCATAATTATATTGGTTGCCTAACTGTAATTTACGATACAAATCCTTTTGGGAAGATTTATATGCCAATGGTGAGGAAGCGCCAAGACTTTGCTTTATGGTTAGAATTGTTAAAACGCTTTGATTTTGCTTATGGAATGAATGAAAATCTCGGTTTTTATCGAATACGGTCAGGTTCATTGTCTGCAAGTAAAATAGACGCATTTAAATATTATTGGCGTGTATTAAGAGAGGTGGGCGGTTGTAATGTTTTATTGGCATCATATAACATTTTTTGCTATTTGATTATTGTTGCTTTGAAAAAAAAATGTGTGTTGCTTTATAATCGATTCCTAGTGAGTTAAAGTAATGAATAGTAAGAATATATTTGTCACAGGGGGGAGTGGTTTTGTTGGGAAAGCTGTTCTCGAACATTTGAATGATATCGATGTACAATTTGTAGCTCCGGTAAGGTCTGTCAACACTAAATTTGCTTCCTCAATTAAAATGCCGGTTATTAAGGGAATTTCACATTTAACTGATGCTTTGTTAGCCAGTAAAGATGTCGATACTGTGATTCACATTGCAGCTAAAGCACATGTTGCTGATGTGTCCTTACTTGAATTTAAAAAAGTTAATATTGATGCAACCTTAAATTTATCAAGAGTTGCTGCATCTTGTGGAGTTAAACGATTTGTTTTCGTCAGTTCTATAGGTGTGAATGGTCATGTTACGCTAGAAAAGCCATTTTCCATTTTCGATGAACCCAAACCTCTTAATTCTTATACCAACTCTAAGTATGATGCAGAAATTGGCCTTAGGAAGATTGCGGCTGAAACAGGTCTTGAAGTTGTTATCGTTCGACCTACGCTTGTTTACGGTCCTAATGCGCCAGGTAATTTTGGTTTATTGACTAAACTTGTAAATAAACTCCCTTTGTTACCCTTTGGTCTAACTAATAACAAACGTGATTTTATTGCTGTTCAGAATTTGGCTGACTTACTTATCACTTGTGCAAGTCACCCCAACGCCGCTGGTCATACATTTTTAGCTTCAGATATGGAAACTGTATCTATAAAGCAGTTTACAAGCGCTATTGCTGAAGGACAAGGCAGGAAAGTTTTTCAATTGCCAATACCTGTTAGCTTGATGAGATTAGCGGGTAAGTTGATGGGGAAATCTGCAATGGTTGAGCAGTTAGTTGGTAATTTACAAGTTGATTCTTCCAATCTAAAAGAAGTTCTTGGTTGGACGCCTCCCTACACTATGAAACAAGCTATGGCTACACTACGTGATTCAAGTAAATCTAGTTCAGGTAAAGATTAAATATGATCCGTTTAATTGATTTTTTCGCAGCATTTTTTGGTTTGTTATTATTATGGCCAATATTGTTAATCGTCACCATTATTGGTCTGTTTGATACTGGCTCACCGATTTTTATCCAAACTCGGGTTGGTAAACATAAAAAGCCATTTAACTTAGTTAAATTTCGTACTATGACTAAAAATACGGCATCAGTTGCGAGTCATCTTGCCTGTAATGCCGCCATTACAAAGTTTGGCGGTTTTTTGCGCAAGACTAAAATTGATGAATTGCCACAATTGATTAATGTCTTAAAAGGTGAGATGAGTTTGGTAGGCCCTCGGCCAAACTTATTTAACCAAGAAGAATTGATTAAAGAGCGTGATGCACTTGGTGTGTATAATGTGCTGCCTGGTGTAACAGGGTTAGCGCAAGTGCAAAATATTGATATGTCCACGCCTAAATTGCTTGCGCAAACGGATAAGCAAATGATCGATACCTTAACCTTAGGTCGTTATTTTAAGTACATCCTGATGACGGCTACCGGCAGTGGTAGTGGCGATGCGGTAAAGTAGAACATTTACTGCTATCTATTTGTGCTTTAACGCTAGGCGGTTGTTTTGTAACGTTTAGCGTTTTTGGGATCTGTCTCAAATTTGATGAACGGCCGAAAAAACTGTCTCAGGGCTGTTTTGTGCTGCGATGTGTTCTGCCATGTTGCGCCGATTTCGGAGCCTATTTTCGCCGCGAGCTCTATGAGTCAGTCGGTGGCTGGTGCGTTGAGCGGTGTTTTTAGGTGGCAGGATCTGGTTGTGGTTTACTCGCGAAGGATGCATCCTTCCCTGCTTGGTTTGCGTAGCCAAAATGTTGAGTGTGGTAACGCTACATTCGACCCTTTTTAAGAAATGAATGTGGTGAACTGTTGAATACCTCTCAGACGGTACCACGGTGTTGCATCTTAAATCCTATCATGGTGCTATAATGCGGCTCCCTGATGTATCGGGCGGTGTCGTGTACACGACAGTGTTATTGGTTAACTTATGAAGAAAATGTCATTGGAGCAAAAGATGGAATTTTTGCAGTTTTTATTCTCGTTAAAACGGTCGCAAAAGCGTGTTGTCAGTGTCGCTATTGACTCTGTTTTTCTGCTGTTTGCCTTTTGGTTTGCGTTATTGGTGCGTTTAGACTCTGTTGAAGTATTACTCAAGGCCCAATATTGGGGGCTAATAGCATTAACAATACCCATTAGTATTGCTGGTTTTGTGCGGTTGGGGCTGTATCGCGCAGTGCTGCGTTATATCGGCTCGCAAGCGTTTACTGCTATCGTTGCGGGTGTAGTTATTTCTACCATAGCCCTTGTTTTACTAGCCTATTATGGCGGTGTTGATTTACCTCGTACCGTTCCCTTTATTTATGCTGCCTTTGCCCTCGTTTTTGTTGGCGGGGCGCGCTCGCTTATGCGGTCTTTAGTTGGTGCGGGTATGAATCGTCGTGGTGAACCTGTGATAATTTATGGTGCCGGTGTGAGCGGCCGCCAAACGGCAATTGCGCTAGCGCAAAGCCATGAATATCATCCAATTGCTTTTGTTGATGATGATGAATCGTTGCAAGGTACTGTGATCCAGGGCCTACATGTGCATGCACCACAGGAATTACGTAAGTTAATCAAACAAAAAGCCACTGCACGAGTATTGTTAGCGATGCCAAGTGCCTCACGCTCTCGCAGGCAAGAGATTATCAATCAGCTTGAGCCGCTTACGGTAAAAGTGATGACCTTACCCGCTATGGCAGATCTTGTTAGTGGGGATAAATTATTTAGTGATGTAAAAGAAGTAGAAATCGAAGATTTACTGGGCCGTGATTCTGTTGCACCTAGACAAAACCTATTGTCCGCTAACATCAAAAATAAAGTGGTGATGGTGACAGGAGCAGGGGGCTCGATTGGCTCTGAATTATGTCGGCAGATTTTAAAGCAGTCACCTAAAAAGCTAGTGCTATTTGAGTTATCAGAATTTGCACTTTACTCCATTGAACGTGAGCTTTCTGCTACTGCCCATGATTTGGGTATTGATATTGAAATTTTGCCCATGATGGGGTCTGTACAACGTGAAAATCGTGTACAAGCGGTAATGCAAGCCTTTAATGTACAAACTGTTTACCACGCAGCAGCCTACAAACACGTGCCTTTGGTTGAGCATAATGTGGTTGAAGGTGTTCGCAACAACGTATTTGGTACCTTGTATACCGCTAGAGCCGCAATTGCAGCAAAAGTTGAAACCTTTGTTTTGGTTTCTACCGATAAAGCCGTGCGCCCCACTAATATTATGGGTACCACTAAACGTATGGCCGAACTGGCATTGCAGGCGCTATCTAAAGAGTCGCAACAAACACGTTTTTGTATGGTACGTTTTGGTAATGTGCTTGGCTCTTCAGGCTCAGTTGTGCCTTTGTTCCGTAAACAGATTGCTAATGGTGGCCCTGTTACTGTAACTCATCCTGAAATCACCCGCTTTTTTATGACCATTCCCGAAGCATCTCAGCTGGTTATTCAAGCAGGGGCAATGGGTAAGGGTGGCGATGTGTTTGTGCTTGATATGGGCAAGTCAGTCAAAATTGTTGATCTGGCGGCTAAAATGATCCGTCTCAGTGGTTTTGAGGTTAAAGATGAAGATCATCCACATGGCGATATTGCCATTGAGTTTAGTGGCCTACGCCCTGGTGAAAAACTCTATGAAGAATTGCTGATTGGTGATGATGTAACAGGGACAGACCATGAGCGTATTATGACGGCTCATGAGATATTTCTGCCCTGGACCCAATTAGAGCAAATTCTTAATCGTTTAGATAAAGCTTGCCATGAGTTTAACCATGAGGCGATCCGTGAAATTTTGCTCTCGGCCCCGACGGGGTTTGCACCAACAGATGGTATTTGCGATTTAGTCTGGCAACAAAAGAAATCGTCTAAACCTATTGATGTTAAAGCTAAAGTAGTTAATTTGGTTTCTTAGTTTAAGTCATTTTTAAAAAGCCAAATCAGGTTTGATTTGGCTTTTTTCGTTTATGAGGTTTTTAAGGATGCAGTATGTCTAGGAAGTATTTTGGTACCGATGGTGTGCGTGGCAAGGTGGGTACATTCCCTATAACGCCTGATTTTGCGATGAAGTTAGGTTGGGCGGCTGGCACTGTGCTGGCGTCCACTGGCACTAAAGAAGTGTTGATTGGTAAAGATACCCGTATTAGTGGCTATATGCTTGAGTCGGCAATGGAGGCGGGCTTTTCGGCGGCGGGTGTGAATGTGGCGTTGATTGGCCCAATGCCAACACCTGCGGTGGCGTATTTGGCGTCGACGTTTCGCGCCGATGCGGGGGTGGTGATCAGTGCCTCCCACAATCCTTATTACGACAATGGGATTAAGTTTTTTTCAAACGCTGGCACTAAGTTAAATGATGCGCAGGAGCTTGAAATTGAAGCCTTGTTAGAGCAGGCACTGCAGCATAATGCGATGCAGTGTGTGGCTTCTGAAAAACTCGGTAAGGTTCGCCGTATTGATGATGCCGCAGGCCGTTATATTGAGTTTTGTAAGGGAACCTTCCCGAATCATTTAAGCTTGGCGGGATTAAAGATTGTTGTCGATAGTGCCCATGGTGCTGCCTACCATATTGCCCCGAATGTGTATCGCGAGTTAGGGGCCGAGGTGATTAGCATTAATGACAAACCCAACGGCGTGAACATTAACGATCATTGTGGCGCAACACATTTAGATAGCTTGCAATCTGCGGTGATGATCAATGAAGCGGATTTAGGTATTGCGCTCGATGGTGATGCCGACCGAGTCATGTTTGTTGATCATAATGGCCATGTGGTTGATGGCGATGAGATCTTGTTTATTTTGGCACAAGCAGCATATCAAAAAGGCGAAATGCAGGGCGGGGTGGTTGGTACGCTCATGTCAAATCTCGGATTAGAACTGGCACTCAAACAAATGGATATTCCTTTTGTGCGTGCAAAGGTGGGCGACCGTTATGTGGTTGAACAGCTCAAACAAACGGGTTGGCAACTGGGCGGCGAAGGCTCTGGGCATATTTTGAGTTTGCAGCATGCTTCAACTGGCGATGGCATTGTGGCATCTTTGCAGGTACTTAAAGCCATTTTAGAGTCAGGCAAACGTTTAGCCGAACTTAAAGCGGGCATGACAAAGTTGCCACAGGTACTTATTAATGTGCGTTTATCATCTGGCAGTGCCGATAGCATTTTGGCTAAAGACAGTGTTAAACAAGCTGTGCTAACCGCTGAGGAAGTTTTAGAAGATAAAGGGCGAGTATTATTACGTAAATCTGGCACTGAACCCTTAATTCGAGTGATGGTTGAATCCACGGACATTGCCTTGACCCAACAACAAGCTGAATATATCGCACAGGCAGTCAAAGCGGCATAAGCGAGGAGCGAGAATTTAGGACGGCCTTCGGCCGCAAGACTCTAGGGCGTTGCTTCGCAACTGCTAGAACGCAGCAAAAAGCGCTGCTGCTAGGAGGCCTTCGGCCCTAGGACGCTCGCAAGCTCGCTCTAGCTTCTACGCCGCTTTGCGGCTACGGAACGTCACTGCGTGGCGCGAGAATTTAGGACGTTGCTGCGCAACTGCTAGGACGCTCGCAAGCTCGCTGCTAGGGGCTAGGAATGCCGCTTTTTGCGATTACAGGTTACGGAACGGGCTGTGCCCTGACGGTGAGTTGAGCTTGGAGCGTTCCGTAATTCGTAATCTGTCAACCGTCAGCACGGCGTTAAGCGTTTTGATGTCTTTAGTCTTTTTTTAGTCTTTTTTTGGTCTTTAATCTATCGCATGATATGATTTTGGCTTAGTGAATGGGTTTTCTTATTTTCAATTAATCAACTAGGCATCAACCTATGAACATAGAAACAATCAGTTTTTTGAAGAAAAATGCCGCGAGCTTAACCCTCGATGAACCGATGATTATTACTCAAAATGGTGTACCTGCTTACGTTATCGAGTCGGTAGCGGATAGAAATCGACGTGATGAGGCGATAGCTTTACTCAAGCTAGTCAGTTTTGCAAAAAGCGATCAACAAAATGGCCGCACTATGTCATCAAATGCATTCAAGGAACGCTTGGCGGGTCGTAAAATGGCTTTAAAGGATAATAAGTAGTATGTCTGTGGTAAAACTTGAATATACCAAGACATTTGAAGATACCGTAGATAGTGCTATATCTCACTATTCCCAATGGCATGACGAGATCACTATTATTGAGAGAGTTGAGGCAGTTATTGAGGCATTTGAAGCATCTGTGACGCAAAATCCTTTGAGCCATGCATTATGTCAAGAGTTAGTTGAACTTGGCATTACTCAAGTAAGGCACGCGATAAAAGAGGATTTTAGAATACTGTACGAGGTTAGCTACATTAATGATGAGTCTCTTGTTACTGTGCTACTTTTTTTGAACCAACGACAAAGCATACAGAATCAACTGATCAATCATTGCTTGGTTTATAAGTAATTGCTTGCGGCAGTGAGAATCGAGGACGGCCTTTAGTCGCGAGAATCTAGGATACTCACAAGCTGGCTTTAGACTCTAGCTGCGAAGCGCTCTAGCGTTCTTCTAACGTCGCTTTGCTAAGGATGTCGTCACGTTTTTCGCTATTTTGGTATGCGAGTTTTGTACTTTGGGTTACTCGGGTTTGTAAACATTTCATCAAAAGAAAATATTTATGTCATTAATGAACATCATCAATACTTCGGCTTCAAGTCAATCACGTAACCGCTCGCAAACACTCGAAAAATTGTGGCAAGACTACGAAAAAAAACAATTAAGAAATAAACGTTATCAAACAAAATTAGAGGGTTTTTATCGCGAGTTCACCTCACAATTACTTGAAAAAGAGCAGGCCGTATGTGAAGCCTCAGCCCAATGGGTGCGTCATTTATTGACTTTTGTGCCGCGTAAATCCATTAAAGGTCGCCAACGGGAGGCGCTGCTAGAATGGATTGACGAAGAAATAAGTATTATTGAATCGAACCCGTTTAATCCTATCAATACTCACGAAATACGCGATAGCTTCACTAGCTTGCTTATGGCTTATCAAGCAACCTTGCCTAAGCAAGACATTGGTCAGCACGAGCTTGATGCTTTTCGTGAAGAGTTAGAATCTATGTTTGGCTTTGAGTTGGATATAGACGATGCGCAACTGTCTGAACTCATTGATGAACCGGCGAAGTTCCAGGCATTTTTTGATCAAAAATTGGCTGAGCAGCACAATAAGGCTTTTGATGACGGCGACGCTGAAAATGCGTTTGAGCAAGATGAGGCTGAGTATGATGCCCAAGAGGATGATTTTTTCTTTGAATCGAGTCAACCAGAGCAAGCATTAAGCCTTGAGTTATTTAGCGATAAAACCATGACCAAATTGTATCGACAATTGGCGAATCAATTTCATCCCGATAAAGAGCCTGAAGCTGCTAAAAAGGCGCGAAAAAAAGAGTTGATGCAGCAACTATCTCAAGCCAAGAAAAGCAAGGATGCTGTCGCCTTGCTGATGTTGGCTCTTGAATATCTGCCAGAGTATAAGCTTGAGGCCGATGCAGATATGATTAAACGTATTGAGGCTGCGTTGCAGGTTAAAATTAGTTTATTAAATCAAGATTATCAATCAATGCAGAATGGCGATGATATTAAAAGTATGATTTGGCAACGTTTTGGGGGTGGTTCAAAAGCATCACGCGCTAGGGAGTTGGCCCAATATGGTGATCATCTCACGATTGAAACTGAAGAGTTACTCGCAAAAGTGACTAAGATCAAAACAGTACAAGCGATACAAAAGGAATTAAACCAACGTAGCCGACGGGGGAGTTTTAACGACATTTTTGATCTTGCGATGTTTAATGACGAAACTTTTGATGAATTTTGGCAATACAAATAGCGCAATGATGATGCTTCGTAACGGCTAGGACGGCCTTCGGCCGCAAGTACGCAGCAAAAAGCACTGCTGCTAGGATGCCTTCGGCCCTAGGACGCTCGCCAGCTCGCTTTAGAACGCCACTACGTCGCTTTAGACTCTGGCAGCGAAGCGATAGCTTCTACGAACGCCGCTTTGCGGCTACGGAACGTCACTGCGTGACTTACGGATAACGGAGCGGGCTGTGCCCTGACGGTGAGTGAGCGCGCGAGCGTTCCGTAATCCTTCTCTTTTCTGTCATTCCCGCGAACGACTGCATGGTCAATTTTGTTCCATACAAAATATGACATTTCCACCCTCCATGGTAGTTAGATGCAGGAGGTACGAGCCCAGGGACGGGCGAAGGTAGAATAATGCAGGAGCAATTATCGAGAATAACGTAAGCGTCCGCCGAAGCACACCTTCATAACTTGACCATATGTCGCCATCCTTGTTCTTCTGAATCATAGGAGAACGATATGTTTGGTAACTGTAGTGGCTTGCAC
>Ga0247725_1001199_pt1 | contig 13937 bp, 14 predicted proteins | sample OKSTACKMCFT3sol_FD_183021 | JGI IMG/M metagenome (GOLD analysis project Ga0247725, IMG submission 183021) | Subsurface sediment microbial communities from gas well in Oklahoma, United States - OK STACK MC-FT3-sol | ecosystem: Environmental > Terrestrial > Deep subsurface > Rock core/Sediment... | reverse complement strand
TTCGGCATCCGCATGAAGCCGGCCACCCTCGCGCGGCTCTGGTCCACCGGCGGCGACGGTCCGCCCTGCCGCCACATCCGCGGCAAGCCGTTCTATCCGCGCGACGTGTTGCGGGCCTGGGCCGAGAGCCAGGACACCGGCCTTCGCAGCTCCTCCCGCGACCGAGGATCAAGGGGGCGATCGGCATGACCGCCGAAGCGCCCGACGCCGACCCGCGGCCCACCGTGCGCGCGCTGCTCGCGGACCCCACGGTCCGGCGGCCCCTGAAGGCGGTGCTGCGGCGCTGGGTGGAGCGCGATCCGGTCGATGCCGCGCAGGACGCGGAGCTGCTCGCCCTCGCGCTCGAGCGCCTGGCCGATGAGCGCTGCGCCGCCGCCTTCGTCCTGCGATCCGCCTGGCCGGCAGACCCTGGAGGGTTCGATGACCGCCGCCACCTTTGACGCCGGGGCAGCCTTCCCCGATGACCGCCTGCTGCCCTGGCCGAAAGTCCGCGACCTCACCGGCATCAGCCGCACCACGGCCTGGCGGCTGCAGAAGGCCGGCGACTTCCCGCTTCCGGTGGTGATCTCGCCGGGACGCGTGGGCTGGCGGGAGAGCGAGGTCCAGGCGTGGAAGGCCTCCCGCTCCCCTCGGGCGGCGCTGCCCAAGCAGGAGAAGAGCTTCCTGCCGTTCGCCGAGCGCGAGCTCCGGCCGGAGCCGGCGGCGCGGCCGCTTCCGCTGACGGCCCCGCCGCCGCCGCCGGCCGCGCCGCCACGCCCGCGCGTCGCACCGCGCAACGGCCGCAAGCGCCCGGCTTCCGACGGCGGTCAGATCACCTTCGACTTCGGCTGATGCTGGCGGCGCGCCGTCAGGCCGCGCGAAGCTCGAACCGCTCGGGGCGGACGCTTTGCAGGAGGCCGTCGGCGTCGGCCGCGGGATCGAGCCACTGCGTCCATTCCTCCGGCTCGAGGATGACCGGGGCCCGATCGTGGTAGCCCGACAGCCAGCCCGCCGAAGGTCCCGTCAGGATCGTGAAGCTGCGCACTTCGCCGGCGTCCGGGGTGGCGCAGCGGTCCCAGAGTCCGGCGAACCAGATCGCCTTGCCGTCCGCCCGGGCGAACCGGTGCTTCACCTTCGAGCCCTTGTCCCCCGTCCACTCGTACCAGGCGCTCGCCGGCACAATGCAGCGGCGCTTGGCGAAGGCGTCTCGGAAGGTGGAGGCGCTGTGACAGGTCTCGACCTTGCAGTTGAAGGTCGTGAGCTTGAAGCCGTCGTCGGCGCCCTTGGCCGTGTCCTTCAGCGGCTTGCCGTTGCGCCAGAAGGGCACCAGGCCCCAGCGCATCTTTTCGAGCACCCAGCCGCCATCCTCGATGCGCGCCGTGACCTGCGGCGTGGTCGGCCGCACGTCGTCGTTCGGCTCCAGGTTCAGCGGCTCGGTCCTCACCGGGATGAGGTTGGCCAGCTGATCGTGGATGTCCCGCCAGTAGAGGTGCGAGGTGTCGAACCGGCCGCACATGGTCCCGCTCCCGTGTTATCCGTCCTCTGGTTTACCCGCCGACGTCCGCCCTGCAAGGCGCCGCTCGACCCAGCCCGGCCGCACGTCGGGCACACGGGTGTCGATGGTCAGCGGATCGTGGCCGGCCATCCCCGGCGCCTTGGCCCAGAAGGTCACATATCCTGGACACAGCAGCCGCCGGCAGCGCGCCTTGCGATTCCAGAGGCTCACATTCGGGCCCCGCACGAACGCGATCAACTTCAGATCCGCCAGCATCATCAGCCCGCAGGTGTCGCAGCGGGAGATCACCTCCCACCGCTGGCGGACCATGTCGCCCACCGTGCGGCCGAGGTGAAAGCGCTCGCGGATGCCGACTCGGTCAGGATTGCGGCTCCCCACGGCTCACCACGGCCCGCAGGCCGCACATGCGGCGAGACTGATACATGACCCCGTTGACATGCGCCCTCTAAACCACGAACAAAGATGGAACATCCAGGGGGAGGCTGCAGATCCCGACGACAATTCGCAGTTCTATGCGCGACTGGGCGAGCAGAGCGGCCCGTCGGCCGTCGCGGGGCGTGCTGGCCGTGGCCGCGGCCTTCGGCGCCATGATGCTGGCAACCCCCGCCCTGGCCGATCCCTGCAAGGCGCCCCTGCCTAAGCGGGCCGGCGAGGTCTTCAGTGGTCCGGTTCGCTATGTAGGGGATGGCGACGGGCTCTGCGTCGGCCCCACTTCCGATCCGAACTCCTGGATCGAGGTTCGTCTGGCGGACTTCGACGCTCCGGAGCTGGACGGTTCAGGAGGTCGAGAGGCCAAGGCGCGTCTGGAGGCGCTAGTGAGGGGCCGGATGCTTCATTGCACGGCGCAGCGTGGTCGCCAGGGCAGAGTGGTTGTCCATGATCGCGTGATCGCCGCCTGCACGCTCGAGGGCCGCCCCCTTGGCCGCCTGATCCGAGAACGCGGGGGAATTGTGGGCGGGCGCTGACAACCGTCCGGCGAAGCCCACGACCGGTTCTGACGTGTCGGCGCGGCAGTGTCGAGGTTCAACGCGGCGGGGAGTGCGGTTGGCACTTTGCGCTGTTCGATTAGAGTGGGCAGGGGGGGGCTAATGCTGAAAACCATTCGAGAAGAGAAAGTGGGCGCAGTGACGCTCCGCCTGCTGCAATCCGACGACGGCTACGTCGGAGCGCTGATCGGTGGATCGCCTCAGCCACACGTCCATGGCGATGATCCGGAACAGGTTTGGGCGAAACTTCGTGCGGAGGTCGGAAAGGCCAGTCCCGCATACTTCGGGTACGACGGTGCGCGCAGCCGGTTCCTGAAGCTCTTTCCCGCAGGGTTCGCAGGCGCGCCGTACTGCTCACATGAGCGGGACTACAAGGTTGCTGCCGCCGAATACCTGAAAGAACACCTTCCCCTCGAGAAGGCCAAAACGGCGGCTGCCTCCGATTGGGAAGCTGCGGCGCGGGCGTTCGCGAAGACAAACATGCTGTCGACATTCGAGCACGCGCGAACACGGGACGTACTGAAAGGTAAGGACGGCGCCGCATTCATCCAGGCGGCCGCGGCGGTGGCGGCGGGGAACCTCGCCGCGCTCGAGGACATCGAAAAACTCTTCAAGCCGCACGGCGCGCCGTCTTGGCCCGCGGCGACGTACCTGCCCTTCCTCTGGCGTCCAGACGCACACATGTTCCTGAAGCCGGAGGTCACGAAGGACTACGCTGAGCGGGTAGGCCACCCATTCGCGCGAGCCTATGACCCGCATCTAAAGAGCGGGGTTTACGAGGCGCTGCTGGACCTTGCCCGAGAGACTGCGGCGCAGTTCAAGGATCTCGGACCCCGCGACAACATCGACATCCAGAGTCTCGTTTGGATCGTCGGGGCCTACGACGACGCCGAGGCGGTGGCGCAATGACAAGAGCGTTTCTCGCGCCGGGTAACGGCCACCAGACCGCAAATCGGCGCAAGGCCATGTCGTTCGTCGCCGAACGCCTCGACGGCGTTAGTGTGCTCGATGAGCGGACGGTGCAGTTCGCCCCCTACGGACTCTGTCACTTCTCGGCCTACACCCATCCTGACGGCGCGATGATCAGCACACCTGGGCGCGGCGACGAGGTGTTTGGCTCCGCCGATTGGCATGCTCGCGATCGCATAATGATGTTCCGAGACTTCGGCGACGGCCGATGCGTGATCTACGTCTGCCCAATCCGCCCGCTGTTCGAGCGGCGCACGATCGGCCACCATGGCGTTCGATGGGACGACGTGCTGAAGCTCGCCGACTTCAAGCAAGTCTTTCGAACCACCTAGCCGGAACGGCACAGGTGCGCTGGATCTCCGCTACATGGTGACGAACGCTCCTCCAAGAAAGAGGTGAACGGTCATCTGGCCTGTGGCTCCCAGCAGACGGCAACCGCTAGCCGAAGCTGTGGGTTCAGCCGGATGAGGCTCATGGACCTGTTGCGAGTTCGGCCGGGTCTCCTTTCCAACTCCGAATGATGCTGGCGATCTCCGGCGCAACGACGAGCCTAGCTTCTTCCCGCGTTAGCCGGTGGCGCCGAAGCAGGTGATCGTAGTCCGTCAGGCGATGTCGAACATAGACGGCTGCCGCGATGCCGACGGCGCCGCCGATAGTCACCGGCGGCTTGGGGGACCGCATGAGGCACGAGAAGGCGCAGTCGTTACTTCATCTCGCCAGAGTGCTGGCGGGATCGGCTGAGGGTCTGACCTTGGACGAAATGGCCGAGGTCGCCGGTACGGGTCGACGAACCGTCGAACGGATGCGCGACGCTCTCGAGCAGCTCTTCCCGCAACTTGAGTGCATCGAAGAGCCACCCTCTAAGCGGTACCGGATGACGGCGGGTTTGGACGGCCTGTTCCAGGCGCCCACAGCGGAAGAGCTGGTCGCCCTGGGCACGACGGCAGAAGCTATGCGCAACGCCGGCCATCACGACCGTGCCGCTGCCCTGACCTCGATTGAGACCAAAGTCCGGGCCTCCATGCGCTCTTCGGCGCTCCGCAAGCTCGTCCCGGACATGGAAGCGCTCCTTCACGCCGAAACGGTTGCCGTCCAGGCCGGTCCGCGTCCCTTTGAAGACGAAGCGGTTCTCGCGACCGTGCGCCACGCCGTCAAAGCCATGTGCGCCCTGCGGTTCGCCTACGATGGCGGTTCGACGCCGGGGCGGATTCGAGAAGTAGCGCCCCTCGGTCTCATGTTCGGCCGCACCAACTATCTGGTGGCCGCGGAACTCGAAACGACCGAGCCGAAATCCTGGCGCCTCGACCGAATTCGCGAGCTCACTCTGCTGGATCGCCCGGCACCGCCGCCGGAGGACTTCAGCCTTTCAGCTTTCGCCGGAAGATCATTCGGCGTCTTCCACGGCGATGCTGATGATGTGGTGCTGCGCGTCCGGCCGCACGGAGCCGCGGACGCTCTGGGGTGGCGCTTCCATTCGAATCAGCAGGTTGCGTCACAGCCCGACGGCTCGGTCCTAGTCAGCTTCCGCGCGTCGGGCATGCTGGAGTTGGCGTGGCACCTATTCACCTGGGGAGACAAGGTTGAGATCATCGCTCCGGCAAAACTGCGAAGCTTAATGGTCTCTGAGCTCCAGAAGGCGCTGTCAGCTCACCAGTCACACGCTGGTCCGCCGCTCCCGGTCTGAAAGCTGCGTCAGATCACCCGACCGATTCTGTCGGGAGCGCACGGTAGCCTCCGCACATGGTGGCGAATGAATATGGCGGGGGGAACCGGCATGGACTTGATCTTTGGGCTCGCGTGCGATGGGCGCGCCTATCCGGACTTCCCCGGCGAGGGCGCGGGCGCGCTGCACGCGGCCTTGGTCGGTCCGAGCGGCCTCGTCGAACTTCTGGAGGTGCATCTGGGCCTGACCGGTCCGCGCAGCGCCGAAGCGGTCCGGATCGCCGCCTATGCGGCAAAGCTGCGGGCCGCCCTTTCGTCCGACACCCCGCCCTTCTTCGCTGCGTCCTTCTCTCGTGACCCCTGGGCCACAGCCAAGGCCCTGCTTGGCTGGCGCGATCAGCTGGTCGCGGCGGGGTGGAAGGGGCAGGCGGTCGGCGCGTTACGGATCGATGACCTGGCGCGATCGAAACCGACGCGGGTTCTTCCGATCCCTTGCTGCTTGCGGTGGCCGGCGCCGCCCGCGCCCTCGCCCAAGCCATCGATATTCTCGGCCAGGATCCGCTGCCGGCGCTTTTGGTTGAGCGCATGATCGATCAGGTTCTGGCAGATGGAGCCCAGAACCCCGCTCACATCGCCACCGCCGGCGGACTGCGTTGCGTAAAGAGCCCGGCGGCGATCTGGGGGCCTGTAGATCGCCTGGTCTGGTGGGACTTCAAGGGCCCCGGCGAGCGCGTACCGACAAGTCCGTGGAGCCGCGCGGAGACGGCCGCCTTGGCCGCGGCTGGCTGCGGGCTCGAAACCTCGTCGGCCGCTGCAGCCCGCATCGGTTGGGGCTACGCCAACGCGCTTCACCAGACCCGGGGCCGGGCGATGCTGATCCGCGCCGCCCTCGCCGGGGGAGAAGAGACGGTCAGCCATCCGCTCGCCCACCAACTCAATCCGCTGACGCAACCGGCCGGTGCCGCCATCCGCTGGAGCGCGGAGCGCCTGCTCGAGGACGCTGCTCACGATCTAGCGGGGCGGCGCCTGCCGCGAGAACTCGCGGCACTCGTATCGCCGCCGCAAGCTCGCGCGCACTGGCCGCTCCCCGCCATGGCGGTGGCCAAACTGGCTGACCGAAAGGAGAGTGCGACGAGCTTCGAGCGGCTGACCGACTGTCAGATGCGCTGGATGCTGCTCGACGTCCTTCGGCTGTCTCGCGGTCGCTTCGCGGAAATCCCCGGGCCGGATCAGTTGCTCGGCAACCTCGCTCACGAGATCGCCAATCGCGTCCTGCGGCCCGGGCCGGTGGCCGACGCCGATGAAATCCTGCGCCAGGTCGACGAAGTGTTCGACACCCTGCTCAGCGCCATCGCCGCCCCGCTGCAACAACCCGAGTTTGCGGGAGAACTCGCCGCAGCCCGGACGCGGGTCCCCGCCGCTCTGGCCGAACTTTCCCGCCTGTTGCGCGAGAAGGGTCTTGAGGTGGTCGGCACCGAACTGGAGCGCGAAGCGAGCTTCGCCAACGGCCTGTCTGTTCTCGGCCGTCTCGATCTCGTAGTCCGCCACCCGACGAAGGGTGCCGGCGTTATCGACCTCAAGTGGACGCGCAGCGTCAACCGGCGCCGCACGGAGCTCGCCGACGGCCGCGCCCTGCAGCTGGCCACCTATGGCGCAATCGCCGACCCCGGGGCCGGCACCCCAGCGCCGGGTGCCTATTACCTGTTGAACCAACGTCGTCTGATCGGGCCGGCCGGCACCTTCGTCGCCGACGAGGAGATCGAGACGGCGCGCTCCCTCGCCGACACCTGGGCGGATCTCATGGAGACCTGGCGACTCTGGCGCGAACTGGCGTCGCGAGGCTCTGCCGTGGGTACGGGCCTGCCGGAAGCCGCCGACCATTTCCCGACGGGGCTGGGGATCAGCCCCGGTGAGGAACCCTGCCGCTACTGCGAATTGACCAGCCTTTGCCGCGTCACTGAGGAGGCGAACTGACCATGAGCGCCCCCAAGATCAACACCGTGGTCGCCTCGGCCGGAGCCGGCAAGACCACCCGCATCGTTCGAGACATCGCCGGCGAGGTCGAGCGCCGCGAGCCGGAGCAGATCGTCGCCACCACCTTCACGGTGAAGGCCGCGGACGAACTCATCGAGCGTTCGCGCGCCCATCTCTTCCGTGCGGGCCAGGCGGAACACGCCGCCCGGCTCCTCGGTGCGCGCTTTGGCACGGTCAATTCGATCTGTGGCCAGATCGTCGGCGAGCACGCTATCGACCTCGGCCGTTCGCCGCGTGCGGAAGTGATCCCGGAGGAGGGCGTCTCGCGGCTCTTCGCGATCGCCGCCGACGCTGCAATCGAACGCCACGCTCCGGTCCTCAATGCCTTGGCGGACGCCATGGGTTTCTTCGAGCCCAAGCGAGCGGCCGACGCCGAGCGCTCCGACTGGCGCTCCACCGTGCGACGTCTGATCGAACTCGCGCGCTCAAACGGCCTCGGCGCCGCCGGCCTGGCCTATTCCGCAGACCGGTCCGTCGAGACCTTCCTGGCGCTCCTGCCGCCGTCCAGCGTCAGCGCGGAGGCGCTGGACCGCGCTCTGGTCGACGCTGTGGCGGCCGCGCTGCACGCCTTCCCGGAGGTCGTGGGCAATGACGGCAAGGCTGCGCTGAAGTTGTTGCGGCCGATCCATGCCGCCGCGCAGCGCGGGGAGACGGTGAGCTGGCCAGACTGGGCCCGGCTGTCGAAGGTCAAATGCGCCAAGAAGGACGGTCAGGCGCTGATCGATGCGCTGGAGGCGGTGTCCCGCGCCGCGGCCCGCCACCCTGAACATCCGCGGCTCCGCGCCGACTGCGAAGCTTTCATCCGCACGCTGTTCACCTGCGCGGCTGAGGCGCTGGACGCCTATCAGGCGTACAAGTCCGAACGCGGCCTGATGGACTTCATCGACCAGGAGGCCCTCGCGCTTGAGGTGCTGCGAGACCCGGCCATGGCTGGGCGCTTGGGCGAGCGGATCAGCCGCGTGTTCGTCGATGAGTTCCAGGATTCCAGCCCGCTGCAGATCGCCATCTTCACCGCCATGGCGAACCTCGTGGAGGCCAGCACCTGGGTGGGCGATCCGAAGCAGGCCATCTACGGCTTCCGCAACGCCGACTGCACCCTAACCCAGGCGGCGTTCGATGGGGTGGCGGCGACCTCGACCGATCCCCAGGAAGTGCTCGCCACCTCCTACCGCAGCCGCGAGGGGATCGTCGGCTTCGTCAACGCCGCCTTCGGCCCGGCCTTCACCGCCATGGGACTGCCGGCGGCCGAGCACGCTTTCAGCGGCACCGCCCGCCAGGAGGACGGCTTTACGCATTCGCCATTCGCGGTCTGGTGGCTGGAGGGCAAGCTCGACATCCAATACGCCGCCTTGGCCGCCGCGATTCGCGACGCCATCGCCCAAGGCGCCGACTGGACCGTGGGCGACAAGACCGCCGGCGGCGTGCGGCCGCTCAAGCCGGGCGATATCGCCGTCCTCTGCCGCAGCCATGCGGATATCCTACGGGTCGCCACCTCGCTGAACCGCCTGGGCGTCAAGGTGGCCGTCGAACGCGACGGCCTGGCTCGCACGCCCCATGTCGAGCTTGTCATGGCCGCGTTCCGGTGGGTCGCCGACCCGACCGATCGCCTGGCCCTGGCGGAGCTCGCCCGGTTCTTCAGCGACGATCCGACATCCGACCTTTGGCTCCAGGCGGTCAGCGCCGAGGATCAGGACAGCGCCCTGCAGGCGGCTGTGCCGATCTCGGCCGCGTTGGCCGAGCTGCGGGAGTCCGTGCTCTCTCTGACCCCGGCCGAGCTTGTGGACGCCGTGATCGCGCTGCCAGACGTGATCCGCCGGATCGAGACCTGGGGCGACGTCGCCGGCCGGCTTGACGACCTGGAAGCGCTGCGCGGCTTTGCGCGCGCCTACGAGGCCAACTGCGCCAGCTCAGGGGCGCCGGCGACGCCCTCGGGTCTGGTTCTGGCGCTGGCCGCAGACGTGCCCCGTCGGCCGAAGAGCCTGCAAGCTGACGCGGTGAAGGTGATGACCTATCACGGCGCAAAGGGCCTCGAATGGCCGTTGGTCGTCCTGACCGGGCTCAATCGTGAGCCCAAGCCCCGCCTCTTCGAGCCGGTCGCGGAAGCAGAAGGCGCCTTGGACTGGCGCAATCCGCTGGCCGGCCGCTGGATCCGCTACTGGCCCTGGCCCTACGCCAGCCAGAGCAAGGATGTCGGTCTGGACGAGGCGGCCTTGACCTCGCCCCTCGGCCAGCAGGCAGCCCTTCGCGCCAGGCAGGAGGAGACGCGGCTGCTCTATGTCGGCGTCACCCGGGCCCGGGACTACGTCGTGTTTGCTCCCCCTGCCAAAGGCGAGCTGAAGTGGCTGCAGGTGCTGGACAGCGCCGCGCCCGCCCATGTCGAGTTGCCGTCTGGAGCAGGCAACGTCCTGATAGCGGGCGGGGAGAGCTTCCCGGCCAGGGTGAGCCCCCAGGCGGTCGATGACGCTTTGGCCGCTCCGGTGGTGCGTCCGCCCTATGTGCGCGTCACCCGTCGAGTCAGCGATCGCCCGCCCTTGCATCGGCGCCCAAGCGGCGAGACCGCCGCGGGAACCTACGTCGTCGTGGAGAAGGTCCAGCTCGGCCCGCGCCTGCCCTTCGTCGGCGCCCCCGACATGCTGAGCCTAGGTGAGGCCGTTCACGCCATCTTTGCGGCCGACCGGGCGGACACGCCCCACCCTGATCGCCTGGCGAAAGCCACCCGCATCCTCGAGCGCTGGGGCGTGCATCAGGTGCAGGCCCAAGACGTCCTCGACGCCGGCGACAGGCTGCATCGTCACCTCGGCGGCCTTTGGCCACGCGCCCGCCTGCACCGGGAGACGCCGGTCTTTGCACGCCTGGGCGAGCAGCTGGTTTCGGGGCGCATCGATCTGCTGGCCGAGCACGAAGCCGGATTTGCGGTCATCGATCACAAGAGCTTTCCCGGCTCACGCGACACCTGGGAGACGCGTGCAGTCAGCTATGGTCCGCAGCTGGGTCTCTATGCCGAGGCGCTGGAAGCCGCTGCCGGCCGACCCTGCAATGAGCTCTACATCCACATGCCAGTCGTCGGCGCCTTGCTGCGCGTGGCGCGCATGACGGAGGTCCCGGCTTGATCCGGCTACGTGTCATCGACCTTGAAACCACCGGCACGGAACCCCCCGCCGAGATCATCGAGTTCGGCCGGGTTGATGTCGTCTTGGAGGAGCGCGGCGCCACCGTCGAGGCGCCGCTGTCCTGGCTCTATCGACCCCTTCGCGGCATTCCGCCCGAAACCAAGGCCGTGCATCACATCACCGAGGCGGACCTCCGACCGGACACGCCGGTATGCACGCCTGAGTATCTGCATGCTGCGGTCTGGAGCGGTCCCTCGCCGGCGGCGTTCGTCGCGCACAGCTGCGCCTTTGAGCAGCAGTTCGTCACCGCAACCACGACCGGGCAGCTCCCCTGGATCTGCACCTACAAGGTCGCCATGCACGTCTGGCCGGATGCGCCGCGGCACTCGAACCAGGTCCTGCGCTACTGGCGCAACCTCACCCTGGACAACGCCTTGGCGATGCCGCCGCATCGCGCGGGGCCCGACGCCTGGGTCACGGCCCATCTCCTGGCGGAACTCGCCCAGTTCGCGTCGTTCGACCAGATGGTCGCGTGGACCAAGGAGCCGCGTCCGATGCCGGCCCTCACGTTTGGCAAACACCGCGGCCAACGCTGGGCCGAGATCCCGACGGACTACCTTCATTGGATGGTTCGCCAGTGCGACATGGATGCTGACACGGTCTGGCATGCTCGCGCCGAATTGGCCCGCCGCGCAAGTTGAGCTGGATCGTGGAGCTTATCTGCACGGGACTGAGTGACCACGACACCTGGGCAGTTCAGCCGGCTCTCGGGCTGAGCTGGGAGCGAACAGAGCTGCAGTGATGAAGACGTTGGAGGATATCACCGAGGAAGAGCTGATCGCATTGGAGCACCGTCCAGGTGACGGACGGAAGATGTATGCGGACACTGCGCTCTATCGGCTAACCACCCTCGACGAGAACCCGGATGCCGATAATCAGCGTCGGCCTGGAACACTGCGGGGAGAGGCCGCCACCATCATCCGAGAGGCTGGCGGCGTCGTCGCAGGACGTGTGCTTCACTACCACATGCTGCTGCAGACCTCGCTGGGCAAGTGGGACCACGGCTACATCCACATGGTCTCAAACAAGAACCTCGTGAAGCGAGGGGCGAGCCGCGATTGGCTGCGGCGGGTCGATGGACAATCGCTCGGGCAGGTTCCGTCAGCTGGGAAGCTCCCCGTTCGGGCTACGCGCATGGAGCGCGCGCCGTCGAGAGCAGTGACGGCCGCCGCTTCGCCAAAGCCGGAGCAGACAAATTTGATCCTGCAGCGGCTGACTTTGCCGACGGCTCTTGTGGAAGCACGGGGCAACCCCCGGCTGCTTGCCTATCGCTCCGCCGAACGGACTGGAGCGCGCTTCGTGGCGCTGCAGAATGCCGAACACGTCTGGCTCTGGGATCGTTGGGCAGGAAGGACGTACGAAGAGCAGTTCGCAGGACGATTCGTCGTCGATGATTTCGAAGCGGCCTTCGCCAAACTGGCAGGCGCTGGCCGGACGCCGGCGCTGCCTCCGTCCGGCCTAGAGGACGGTAGCGCAGTTTGGGCGCTCGCCGACTTCCAGGACCGCCTTGCTGATCTCGTGCGCGGCGTGGCGCTGCTGCGAGCGGATCCTGACCACGTAGAGCGCGCTCATGAGCGACTGGTGGACCATTTCCTCATTCGATTGGGCTTCGACGCGTACTCGGAGATCGGCTTTCGGAATGGCCGGATCGACATGACCGTACAGATCTCGGGAAGCCCGCGGCTGGCATTCGAGGTCAAGCGGAACTGGCGCCTTCAGGAGCATGGCGTTCTGGACCAGGCCTACAACTACGCCCTGGAGCATGGCATTCGCTTCTTCGCGATCACCAACGGCGACGACTACATTTTCCACGACTGCTGGCGGAGCCTGACGCGCCATGAGAACGAGCTCGGCCGGTTCCGAATCTCGGCGCTGCGCGAGGCGGATGTGCCAATCCTGGAGTGGCTCCGTACCAAGCGCTTCGCACTTAGCTGAGCAGTGTGGATGAGCGCTTGGATGCTTCGGAGGAGTTAGCTGAAAGGGCAGACAACGGCTCACAGTCGCATGGCCTGGGACAAGCGATCAGCCGTCCGGTTGGCGACCTGCTTCACCGGATCATCGCTGAGGTGCGCGTAGATCTCGGTCGTGCGCGCCTGCTTGTGGCCCAGCACCTTGCCCACCATGAACAGCGAGGCGCCGTCGGCGATGGCGAAGCTTGCGAAGCTGTGCCGCAGGTCATGCAGCCTCACGTCGGCCAGCGTCGGCACGTCGTCCGGATGCTCGCCGGCCTCTTCAGCCCGCTTGCGCGCGATGGCGTCCGCCCGCAGCCGCACCTTCTCCCAGTGGTGGCCCAGTCCAATGTAGTGGCCTTCGCCCTTCATCGCCGGCAGCACGTAGGGTGACCGCCGCTTCGGCTCGGGACGCTCGCCGGAGTTATGGCCCCGCATGTCGGGCTCGGGCCGGCCAGCTTCCCAGCGTCGCTTCAACAGCGCCACCGCCGCATCGGCCAGGGGAACCACCTTGGCGCCCGTCTTCGAGTCCGGCAGCCGCAGGCAGCCCTTGCGCCAGTCGACCCACGACCACTCCAGCGTGAGGATCTCGCTCTTGCGGCAGCCCGTGAGCATCAGGAGGCGCACCGCGTCCGCCATCACCTCCATCCTGGGATCCTCACGCTCCCACTCGGCAATGGCCTCACTGAAGCAGGCCACCTCCTTCTCCGACAGGTAGCGCTCCCGCCGGTTGATCTTGAAGGCCTTCACGGTTTTCGTCGGGTTGTGGCTCACCCGGCCGGTCTCGATCCCCCACTGGAAGCAGGCGCCCAGCACCGCCACGGCCATGGAGGCGATGCGCTTGCCGCCCTTCACCACCGAGCGGCGGCGGGGACCGGTCTTCTCGTTGCGCGCCGTCTTCCCGCGCGAGATGTCGAGCTGCATCGTGGCGACGTCCACCTTCGTCACCTCCCGCGCCAGCATCCGCCCGATCAGCGGCTTGACGTGGTTCCTGAAGAGCCCGCGGTCGGTGTCCCAGCTCGACTGCTTCTTTTCCGGCTTCAGCGCCGGTCCCAGCTCCAGGTAGAGGTCGGCGAGTTCGGCGACGCTCAAGGCCTGGCGCTCCTCGGCCTTGGCCTCCTGCGGGTCGACGCCGTCCCGCAGGCCCTTGAGGAGATCCTTCGCCCGCTCGCGGGCCTCCTTCACGCCGTAGCCCACCCGCAAGGCGCCCATGGTGTGCTTGCGCTTCTTGCCGCCGCGCCGGTACATCAGGATGAAGCTCTTGGAGCCGGTGCGCTGTACGCGGACCCCAAGGCCGATCACCTCGCTGTCCCAGACCACGTATTCGCGGTCCTGCGGCTCAAGCGCTTCGACGGATTTTTCAGTCAGTTTCGGCATCGGCGGGCTCGTTTTGCGGTACCACCCAGGTACCAAACGGCGCGTTTTCCGCCGCTTTTCGCCTGGGCTCACACTGTCGCGAAAACTCGCCCTTTCTTCAACTCCGACAATGACTTAGGAACGGATTGAACAGGCGTGGAAAGGCCTGAAAAACACCCCCCGGGGCACATGGCATTCAAGAGGTCAGCGGTTCGACTCCGCTTAGCTCCACCATCAAGGCCCGGACGGAAACGTCCGGGCCTTGTCCATTTCTGGATCTGAATTTCCTGGCCTGAGCTAAAGCGGGCTCGGCCCA
>Ga0247725_1001198_pt1 | contig 13948 bp, 13 predicted proteins | sample OKSTACKMCFT3sol_FD_183021 | JGI IMG/M metagenome (GOLD analysis project Ga0247725, IMG submission 183021) | Subsurface sediment microbial communities from gas well in Oklahoma, United States - OK STACK MC-FT3-sol | ecosystem: Environmental > Terrestrial > Deep subsurface > Rock core/Sediment... | reverse complement strand
TCGTTGAAGTGTTCCCAGGTGGCCCAGTGCGGCACCAGGTTGGAGTTGGCGATCAGCACGCGCGGGGCGTTGCTGTGGGTCTTGAACACGCCGACCGGCTTGCCGGACTGCACCAGCAGGGTCTCGTCGTCGTTCAGTTCTTTCAGAGTCTCGACGATCTTGTCGTAGCACTCCCAGTTGCGCGCGGCGCGGCCGATGCCACCATACACCACCAGCTCCTTGGGGTTCTCGGCCACATCCGGGTCGAGGTTGTTCATCAGCATGCGCAGCGGCGCTTCGGTCAGCCAGCTCTTGGCGGTGAGCGTGTTGCCGCGCGGGGCGCGGATTTCGGTATCGCGGAACTTGGTCATCTTGCGGGCTCCTGTGGAGAACGAGTTGAGGGTGGGCGGTCAGAGCCAGCCCAGAAATTGTGCGAGGTAGGCCAGGGGAATGGCGAACAGCAGGCTGAGCAGGGTGCGCTGCAGCCAGATCAGCAGCAGGTGGCCCAGGCTCAGGGGAATCCGCGTGGCCAGCACGCAGGGAATCGAGGCGGAGAGAAACAGCACGCTGCTGACCGAGACGATGGCGGTGACGAACTTCACCAGCACGTCGGCGTCCTTGAGCAGCATCGCCGGCAGGAACATCTCCGCCAGGCCGGCGGAAATGGCGCGGGCCACCTGCATCGGCTCGTCCAGGCCGAACAGCCAGGTCAGCGGGTAGAGCAGCACGCCGAGAGCATCGAACAGCGGGGTGTACTTGGCCGCGAGCAGCCCGAGCAGGCCGACGGCGAGAATGCTCGGCAGGATCGCCGCGGTCATGCGCAGGCCATCGCGGAAGGTTTCACCCAGGGCCGAGCCCAGCGACGGCGCGATGCTGGCCTGCTCCATCCCGGCGCGCCAGGCGCTGCCCAGGCGGCTTTCACCGGGCTGCAGCGGCGCCTCGGGCGTGGACTCGGACGGCAGCCGCGACAGCGGGTAGATCCGTGCGCTGACCGCCGTGACGGCGAAGGTCACCGCCATGGCGCCCCAGAAGTACAGGTTCCACTGGCCCATCAGGCCCAGGGTCTTGGCGATGATCACCATGAACGGCGCCGACACGGTGGAGAAGCCGGTGGCGATGATCGCCGCCTCGCGCACGCTGTAGTGCCCCTGCTGGTACATGCGGTCGGTGATCAGCAGGCCCACCGAGTAGCTGCCGACGAAGGAGGCCACGGCGTCGATCGCCGACTTGCCCGGCGTGCGCCAGATCGGCCGCATCACCGGCTGCATCAGCACGCCGATCAGCTCCAGCAGGCCGAAGCCGATCAGGAACACCAGCGCCAGCGAGCCCAGCGGCACGATCAGCGCCAGGCTGAGCACCAGTTTCTCGAACAGAAACGGCAGCATGTCCGGCTGATACAGCGCCTGCGGGCCGAGCTGCAGCAAGTAGGCGGCACCGATCAGCAGGCCGAACACCTTGAGCACGCTGAACACGCTGTGGGTCAGGCTGCGACGCCAGCTGCCGTCGAGCCAGGGCGCCAGCGCGCCGTAGAGCATGAACAGCAGCGCCACGCCGATCACCAGCGGCCGCGCATGCAGCTGCAAAGCGCTGGCGGCGTGGTCGAGGAGAATGGTCGAGCGCCCGCCGATCTCGAACGGCACGAAGAACAGCAGCAGGCCGATCAGGCTGTAGCCGAGCAGGCGCGCCAGGGCCCGCGAGCGCGACACGCCGGCGCTCAACGGCAGGGACTCAGACATGGCGCGGCTCCTGGCCGCCGTGGCGGGTGGTGAACATGGTGGTTTCCTCGTAGTTGTTGTTGTGCGGGAAAGCGTCGGGCTCAGAGGCTGAGCAGGTGGATCAGGCGCGCCGCCGCCTTGGCGGTGCGCTGGTCGATGTCGTGTTCGGGGTTGAGCTCGGCGAAGTCGACCAGGCGCAGCTTGCCGCTGGCCTTGAGCCGTTCGAGCAGCGGCTCCAGTAGCTCCAGGCGCACCCCGCGCGCCGCCGGGGCGCTGACCCCGGGGGCCTCGCAGGCCGGCAGCACGTCGATGTCGAAAGTCAGGTAGAGGGCGTCGCAGCAGGCGGCGAAGGCGTCCAGTTCGGCGCCGATGGCGTCCAGGGTCGACTCGCGGATCTCGCGGTCCTCGCGCACCAGCACGCCCAGTTCGGCGGCGCGGGCGAACAGCGCGCGGGTGTTGCTGGCGCGGCTTATCCCTAGGCAGGCATAGCGGAACGGCCAGCCGCGGGCGGCGCTGGCCTCGGCGATCTGAGCGAAGGGGGTGCCGGAGGAATGCACATGGGCCGGATCGCGCAGGTCGAAATGGGCGTCGAAGTTGACGATGCCAATCTTCGGGGCATGGTTGCCGGACAGGTGTTCGGCCAGCCCGGACCAGCTGCCGAAGGCTACTTCGTGGCCGCCGCCGAGGACGATGGGCAGGTGGCCGGCATCCAGCAGCGCGCAGACGTTGTGCCCGAGGCGGGCCTGGGCGCTCTCCAGATCGCCATCCTCGCAGCTGACGTCGCCGGCATCGTAGGCCGGGGCCTGGCGATGCCAGGCCAGGTTGGCCAGGGCCTTGCGCAGCGCCTGCGGCCCGCCGGCGGCGCCGACGCGGCCGTGGTTGCGGCGCACGCCCTCGTCGCAGGCGAAGCCGAGCAGGGCCAGGCCCGGCTCGCTGTCTTCGCTCACGGAGCGAATGCGCTGGTGCCAGCGCGGGCTGTCCGGCTCGGGGTCGATGCGGCCGGTCCAGGCCTCCATGGAATGGCGATCAGCGTGCATGGGTGATGGCTCCGTCGAAGATGCGTTGGCGCAGGCGGCCCGGCTGCACGGCATAGGCCAGCTCGGCCGGGTGCTGGATGTCCCACAGGCAGAGGTCGGCCGGCGCGCCGACGGCGATGCGGCCCAGTTCCGGCAGGCCCAGGGCGCGGGCGGCGTGGGCGGTCATGCCGGCCAGGGCCTCGCGTGGGGTGAGACGGAACAGGGTGCAGGCCAGGTGGGCCATCAGGGTGGGCAGACAGATCGGCGAGGTGCCGGGGTTGGCGTCGCTGGCCACGGCCATCGGCACCTGGTACTGGCGCAGCAGCTCGATGGGCGGCAGCTGGGTTTCACGCAGCACCTGGAAGGCGCCGGGCAGCAGCACGGCCACCGTGCCGGCTTCTGCCATGGCGCGTACGCCGGCCTCGTCGAGGTATTCGATGTGGTCGGCCGACAGTGCGCCGCAGCGCGCGGCCAGGGCACTGCCACCCAGGTTGGACAGTTGCTCGGCATGCGCCTTGAGCGCCAGGCCATGGGCGCGGGCGGCCTGGAAGATGCGCTCGCACTGCGCCGGGGAGAAGCCGATGCCCTCGCAGAACACATCCACCGCGTCGGCCAGGCCCTCGGCCACGGCGGCCGGGATCATCTCGTCGCAGACCAGGCTCACATAGTCGTCGGCGCGGCCGGCATATTCCGGCGGCACGGCATGGGCGCCGAGCAGCGTGGTCACCACCCGCACCGGGCGCAGCTGGCCCAGGCGCCGGGCCACGCGCAGCATCTTCAGTTCGTCCGCCAGAGTCAGGCCGTAGCCGGACTTGATCTCCAGCGTGGTCACGCCATCGGCCAGCAGCGCATCCAGGCGCGCCAGGCTGGCGGCGACCAGCTGGTCCTCGCTGGCCGCGCGGGTGGCGCGCACGCTGCTGAGGATGCCGCCGCCGGCGCGGGCAATCTCTTCGTAGCTCGCCCCTTCCAGGCGCTGCTCGAACTCGCCGGCACGGTCGCCGGCATACACCAGGTGGGTGTGGCAGTCGACCAGGCCGGGGGTCAACACCCCGCCGCTCCCTGCCTCCTCGGCGCCGGCAGCCAACATCGGGTCGAAGTCGCGCTCGGGCCACAGGCCGGCGATGCGATCACCCTCCACCAGCAAGGCCATGGGCTCGGTCAGCACCTGCAGGCCATCGAAGACGGTCAGATCACGCCAGAGCAGGCGCTTGCGGGAAGACTGGGACATTGCGGAGCTATCCTCGGCTTTAATGTATATACATTTAAACCGTGACCGCCGGGTCGTCAACCCCTCGTTCTGCCTTTTATACCCAACCCGCCATGAATTCGCACAGAGACAGCATCAAGTGGTGGACGGAAAGCAGCGCTCCACCCGAATATGTATATACATTATGGAGAGAAGCCCATGCCCATCCAGCTCATCGACCTCGACCGCCTGCCCGCCAGCCCCTGGAAAAACGGCGGCGGCAGCACCCGCCAGCTGGCCATCGCCCCGGCCGCTGCCAGGCTGGATAACTTCGCCTGGCGCATCAGCTGCGCGCGGGTGAGCGGTGCCGGCCCCTTCTCCGTCTTCCCTGGCATCCAGCGCAGCCTGGCGCTGCTGGAGGGCGAGCTGGTGCTGCAACGGCAGAGCGGCGCGATGACCTTGCGCGCCGGCGGCGAGTCGCTGGACTTTTCCGGCGAGGAGTCGATCAGTGCCACGCCGCTGGCCGGCGAGGTGCTCGATCTGAACCTGATGAGTCGGCGCGACGACTGGCAGCAGGTGCTGAGCTCTCTGCAGCTGCATGGGGAAATGCCACTGGCCGAGCTCGCCGAGGTACGTCTGCTGCTGTGCAGTGCCGGCGCGCTGCGGGTGCGCCTGCAAGACGGCCACGAGTTCGTCCTGCGCCCCCGTCAGGCCTTGCTGCTGAACGACGAGCCGGGCGAGCTGCACCTGCACGGCCAGCAGGCGCACTTCTATCTGGGCCTGCTGCGCCGGCTGAACTGAGCCCTGAAGCGCCGGGGCGGCTCTTCGCTCGAGCGCTTACGGCAGAAGAATGCTCCGCCCAGAACGACAAGACCCCGCCGAGGCGGGGTCTTGTCTGTCAGCACCTGACGCTTACTGCGGCTGGGCCGCCAGCATGCCGTTCTCGTTGCGCTTGAACTGCGGCAGCAGGGTACCGATGACCATGCCGGCGATGCTGAACAGCAGACCGGCCAGCTGCGGCGGCCAGAAGGCCTCCTCGGTCCAGGTGAACTCCAGGTAGATCCAGGACACCAGGCCGAAGGCGATGGCGAACAGGGCGCCCTGGGTGGTGGCACGCTTCCAGAACAGGCCGGCGAACAGCGGCACCACGGCGGCGACCAGGGTCACCTTGTAGGCGTTGCCGACCATCTCGTAGATGCTGGCATCGGAATACAGGGCGAAGGTCAGGGTGGCACCGGCGCAGACCAGGATGGTGCAGCGCATCAGCAGCAGGAACTGCTTGTCGTTGAGCTCCGGCAGGAAACGCTTGAGCACGTTCTCGGTGAGGGTCACCGACGGCGCCAGCAGGGTACCGGAGGCGGTCGACATGATAGCCGACAGCAGCGCGCCGAAGAACATGATCTGGGCGAACAGCGGGGTCTTCTCCAGGATCAGCAGCGGCAGGATCATCTGCGAATCCTCGGCCAGCCACTTCTGCACCAGCGCCGGGTCGATCATCGAGGCGGCGTACACCAGGAAGATCGGCAGCATGCAGAAGCCCAGGTAGAACACGGCGCCGGCCATGGAGGCACGGGCGGCGATGTTTTCAGTCTTCGCCGACATCACCCGCTGGTACACGTCCTGCTGCGGGATGGAGCCGAGCATCATGGTCACCGCCGCGCCGATGAAGGCGACTATGTCCTTCGGCTCGAAGCTGTGCATGAAGGTGAACTTGCCCTCGCTGGCCGCCTTGCTGATCACCAGGTCGGCGCCGCCGGCCATGTCGCTGAACAGCCAGACCAGGTAGACCAGGCCGACCACGATGATGATCATCTGGAAGAAGTCGGTCAGGGCGATCGACCACATACCGCCGAACAGGGTGTACAGCAGCACGATGAAGGTCCCCAGCAGCATGCCCTGGGTGGTGCTGATGGCGCCGTCGGAGATCACGTTGAACACCACGCCGAGGGCGATCAGCTGGGCGGCGATCCAGCCCAGGTAGGACAGCACGATCACCAGGCTGACGATCAGCTCGACCTGCGGACCGAAGCGCTTCTTGAAGTAGTCGCCGATGGTCAGCAGGTTCATCCGATACAGCGGACGGGCAATGATCAGACCGACCAGGAACAGGCACCAGAAGGAGCCGAAGGGGTCCTCGACGATGCCGGCGAAGCCTTCCTCGAGGAAGGTGGCGGGGATGCCGAGCACGGCCTCGGAGCCGAACCAGGTGGCGAACACCATGGCCGCGACGATGGGGAAGCCCATGCTGCGACCGCCGGCGGCGAAGTCACGGGTGTTGTGCACCCGAGTGGAGGCATAAAAACCGATGGCGACTGTGGCCAGCAGGTACAGCGCGACGAACCAGATCAGCATGTTTTCCCGTTCCAGTGACATCGGTCCGCCGCATGCTGCCCCGCAAGGCGGAGGGGCTGGGACGGCGGACAACAGGTTTTTGTTATGGCCGTCCTGGCCTGTACCGAGCCCGGGGCTCGACCAGCCCGACAGGCTCGGCCGCGCAGTCTGGCAAAACCGTAAAATATGTCAAACAAAAATGACGAAATGCCTGCACATTTTTCCCAACACTTATCGGACAGGCCAGATAAGCCGATGACCAACCGGTCTTTTTTACGGGAGCGGCAAGCCAGCCAGTTTTATATTTTTGACACTCCGACGAATGGACAACCCGGTCAGCGACTCACCTCGCCCCCACTTCCGTCGCGCCTGACGGCGCCAGCCCGCCTGTAACAGCCGGTTACGCCCACCCGCGCCGTGCAACTTGAGCCCGACGCCCGGCTCCGGGATACTGCACGGCGATTTGCGCGCCGCATTGCCTGCCAAGCCCGTTGTACTCCGCGGTCAGCGCCCTCCCCGAAGGCCAAGGGATTTGCCGGCGCCGGGAGCGTGACGGGTTCAAGGAGTCATCCTCGATGATGAAAAGAAGCGACTGGATCTGGACCCTCATCGGTTTGGCCGCAGTCGTGTTTTCCTGCTTCCTGCTCTACAAGGAGATCCGCACCATCTCCCTCGACGAGCTGCAGGACAGCCTCCATGCCATTTCCCTGCACAACTGGCTGCTGGCCGCCGGCGCGACCCTCGGCGCCTATTTCGCCCTGGCCTGGTACGACCGCATCGCCATCGCCCACCTGGGCAAGAAGATTCCCTGGCGCTTCATCACCCTCTGCTCCTTCACCACCTACGCCCTGGCCCACAATATTGGCGCCTCGGTGTTCTCCGGCGCCGTGGTGCGTTTTCGCGCCTACAGCAGCAAGGGCCTGACGCCGTCGGAGATCGGCATCCTGATCTTCTTCTGCTCCTTCACCTTCGCCCTCGGCACCCTGCTGTCCGGCGGTGCCGTGCTGGTCTGCCAGCCGGACCTGATCAAGCGCGTGGCCGATGTCAGCCCCTGGCTGTCGGTGGCCATCGGCCTGCTCATGCTCGGCCTGGTGGCGCTCTACGTACTCGGCTCCTGGCGCCACTTCAAACCCTGGAAATGGGGCAAGCTGCACGTCGAATACCCGCGCCTGGGCATAGTCGCCCGCCAGCTGCTGGCCGGCCCGCTGGAACTGCTGTGCGCGGCAGCGATCATCTATTTCGCCCTGCCGGCCGAGGGCAACCCCGGCTATCTGGTGGTGCTCGGCGTGTTCCTCGCCTCCTTCTCCCTGGCCCTGCTGTCCCACGCCCCGGGCGGCCTCGGCGTGCTGGAGGTGACCTTCCTCGCCGCCCTGCCCGAACTGGCCACCGCCGACGTGCTGGCGGCGCTGATCGTGTTCCGCGTCTTCTACCTGCTGCTACCCTTCGCCCTGTCGCTGCTGGTGGTGCTCGGCTTCGAGTGGAGCCAGTGGCGACAGAAGCGCCAACGCCTGGGCTGAGCGCATGGCGCCGCCCGGCGCCCGAGCATCCGGGCCACTGCACAGGATGGGCAGCATGCACAGCATCGAACGGATCTACCCGAAGGACCTGGACCCGCACAGCGCGGCCGACAGCGAGACACTGCGTATCCACCTCGAGCGCTACGCCTTCGCCGCCGAGCACCTGAGCGGTGAACGGGTGCTGGACATGGCCTGCGGCTGTGGCTACGGCACCGCCCTGCTGGCCGAGCGCCACCCGGACAAGCAGGTGACCGGGGTGGACATCGACCCGGCGGCGATCGCCTATGCCCGCCAGCACTATCGCCTGCCCAACCTGCGCTATGTCTGCGCCGACGCCGAATGCTTCGAGGCCGAGGACGGCTTCGACAGCATCGTCAGCCTGGAAACCATCGAGCACCTGCCGCATCCGTCGCGCCTGATCGCCAACTACGCGCGCCTGCTGACCGAGCGCGGCCGGGTGATCGCCTCGGTGCCGATCACCCCGACCCTGGATGGCAACCCCCACCACCTGCACGACTTCAGCCGGCGCAGCTTCCTCGCCCTGTTCCGCGGCCAGCGCCTGTGTGCCGTGCAGCAGCTCGAACAGGTCCAGCCCTGGCAGTTCAAGGGGCTGTTCTCGCGGCGCCGCGACCACGCCAAGCGCCACCGCAGCGAAGGCGTCGGCAATGCCGTGCTGAGCTACTACCGCGCGCACCCCTGGTACCTGTTCGCGCGCCTGGCGGCGATGCTGCGCTACGGCTTCAGCAACCGCTACCTGACCTGCCTGTTCGCCCGCGAACAGGCCCGCTAAGGCTCGTTCCAGAGCGCCTCGCCACCTCCATCGAGAGCGCTGATGGTTACTATCAGGAGGGTCAACTTTTGTCTTGGCGCGGCGCCGGTAGTATGGCCTCCGTACTCACTGACGCCCCCACGAGGAGCCCAAGATGAAAAAGCACATTCTCGCCAGCCTGATCCTGGCCACCCTGACCACCAGCGCCTTCGCCCTGCCGGGTGACGAACAACCGCCGCTGACCGAACTGCAGCACATCAGCGCCCCGGCTACCGTCGCCGAAGGCGGTTCCGACCGTCTCATCGAAGGCCGCAACGTGGCCGAAAACGGCAGCGAGCGCACCAAGGCCTTCCGCATCGCCGAAGGCGGCTCCGACCGCCTGATCGAAGGCCGCGACCTGGCCGAAAACGGCAGCGAGCGCACCAAGGCCTTCCGCGTCGCCGAAGGTGGCTCCGACCGCCTGATCGAAGGCCGCGACGTGGCCGAGAACGGCAGCGAGCGCACCAAGGCCTTCCGCGTCGCCGAAGGTGGCTCCGACCGCCTGATCGAAGGCCGCGACCTGGCCGAAAACGGCAGCGAGCGCACCAAGGCCTTCCGCATTGCCGAGGGCGGTTCCGACCGCCTGATCGAAGGCCGCGACCTGGCCGAAAACGGCAGCGAGCGCGTCGGCCGCCATACCGCCTGAGGTCGGCACAGCCCACCCAGCCCGGCATCCGCCGGGCTTTTTTATGGCATCGCCGCGGGCGCCGGCAGGCGATGGATCCAGATGCGCCGCAGCACGCTGGCGAACTGTGCAGAGAGCCGGCCGCTGTTGTAGACCTGGCCGTAGCGCGCGGCGATCTCGCGCACGCGCGGCGCCAGCTCGGCGTAACGCCGTGCCGGCAGGTCGGGGAACAGGTGGTGCTCGATCTGGTGGCTGAGGTTGCCGGTGAGGATGTGGAACAGGCGGCCACCCTCCAGGTTGCTGGAGCCACGCAGCTGGCGCAGGTACCAGTGGCCACGGCTCTCGCCGGCCACCGATTCCTTGGCGAACACCGCGGCGCGCTCGGTGAAGTGGCCGCAGAAGATCACCAGGAAGGTCCACAGGTTGCGCAGCAGGTTGGCCAGCGCGTTGCCGGCCAGCACCGCCAGGGCGTTGGCACCGAGCAGCAGCGCCAGCAGCGGGAACAGCAGGTAGTCCTTGCCCCACTGGCGCAGCAGCTTGGCGCCCAGCTGGCGCAGCAGCGGGTGCACCTCGGCCGCGCCGATGCGGCCCTTGTACCACTGGTCCAGGCGTAGGTGCTGGATGGCCACGGCGTACTGGAACAGCAGCGCCTGCAGCGTCACCCACAGCGGCTGCCAGCGGTAGAAGGGCTTCCAGCGCTGCTCGGGGAACAGCCGCACCAGGCCGTAGCCGACGTCGTCGTCCATGCCGATGACATTGGTCCAGGTGTGATGCAGGTGGTTGTGGGTGTGCCGCCAGAAATCGGCCGGCCCGGCGATATCCCACTCGTAGCGGGTGCCGGCCAGCTCGGGATCGTTCATCCAGTCGTACTGGCCGTGCATCACGTTGTGGCCCAGCTCCATGTTCTCGAGGATCTTGCCCAGGCCCAGCAGCAGGCTGCCGAGCAGCCAGGTGGGCGGGAACCAGCCGCACATCAGCAGCGCCCGGCCGCTCCAGCAGCACAGGCGCACGGCGCCGCGCACGCGGCGGATGTAGCGCGCATCGGCGGCACCGAGATCGGCCAGGGTGTGCCGGCGCAACTCGTCCAGTTCACTGGCGAAGGCCTGCAGTTCGGCGGTATTCAGTTCACGATCCACGCGCATGACGGTTTCCTCAGAGATCGATTTGCACATCGCCCAGCGGCACGCTGACGCACAGGCGGATCGCCTGGCCGGGCTCGGCGAACGGCGTGCCGCTGCGCAGGTCGCGCACCGCTCCCGCCAGCAGGGTGCAGGTGCAGCTGGCGCAGATGCCCTGGCGGCAACCGTGGGCCGGGCGCAGGCCGGCGGCCTCGGCCAGCTCCAGCAGGCTGCGGTTGCTGTCGCCCACCGCCTCGACGCGACTGCGCACGAAGTCCAGGCGCACCGCCCGCCCCGGAGCGGCGTCGCGCACCGGGGCACTGAAGGCCTCGGCCTGCAGCGCCTCGCCGTAGCACCCGCGCAGGTCCGCGACGAACCCCGCCGGCCCGCAGGCCAGCAGCGCCAGGCCGTGCATGTCGGCCAGGTGCTGCGGCTGCAGGCGCCCGTCCTGCCCACTGAGCAGCCAGCGCACGTCCAGGTTGGGGTGGCGACGCATCAGTTGCTGCAGCTCTTCCACGTAGGCGCGCTGGCCGGCCCGGCGCACGCAGTGCAGCAGCCGGATCGGCGCCGCGTACCCGCGGGCCAGGGCCTCGCGCAGCAGGCCGAGCAGCGCGGTGATGCCACTGCCGGCGGCTAGCAGCCCGACACCGGCACTGCCCTGTGGCCAGTGCAGCTCGCCCTGGGCCTGGCCCAGCTCCACCAGCGCCCCCACCGGCAGGTGATCGAGGATGCGATTGGACAGGCGCCCGCCGGGCTGACGACGGCCCCCTAGCTCGACCCGCCCGCCGGCGCCGACCCGGGTCAAGCTGTAGCTGCGCCCGTGGCGCACCCCGTCGATCTCCAGGTACAGCTGCACATGCTGGCCGGCGCGCCAGCCGCGGGCATTGCCGTTGCAGCGCAGGCGCAGGGCGAGCAGGTCGTCGCTGACCCACTCGCGCCCCTCGACCCGAGCGAATACCCGATTCAGGCGCCAGGCCGGATGCAGCCAGGCGAGCACGGCGTCCACCTCCGCCTCGCGCAGCCAGGCATGCGCCACCAGGGCCCGCAGCGGCCGCAGCAGGAACGTCAGGCGACGAACGAGAAGCAGCGGCAACAGGGACATGGCGACACTCCAGTGAACACTTGTACACAGAATGGCAAACCATTCGCCACTCAGTCAACACTTGTTCACTGAGTCCGGTTCGACGCCGCCGAAGGGCTTTTGCTAGAGTGCGGCGCAATTTCCGCTGCCAACCTAACGCCATGTCGCCACGCGCCGAACAGAAACAGCAGACCCGCCAGGCCCTGATGGATGCCGCGCGCGGCCTGATGGACAGCGGGCGCGGCTTCGGCAGCCTGAGCCTGCGCGAGGTCAGCCGCACCGCCGGCATCGTGCCGACCGGCTTCTACCGGCACTTCCAGGACATGGACGAGCTGGGCCTGGCGCTGGTCGCCGAGGTCGACGCCACCTTCCGCAGCACCCTGCGCGAAGTGCGCCGCAGCCAGTTCGAGATGGGCAGCATCATCGAGGCCAGCGCACGCATCTTCCTCGATGCGGTGAGCGCCAACCGCAACCAGTTCCTCTTCCTCGCCCGCGAGCAGTACGGCGGCTCGCAACCGGTGCGCCAGGCCATCGGCCGCCTGCGCCAGCAGATCACCGACGACCTGGCCGCCGACCTCAAGCTGATGAGCCGCACCCCGCACCTGGACGACGCCGCGCTGGACGTGGTCTCCGACCTGGTGGTGAAGACCGTGTTCGCCACCCTGCCGGAGCTGATCGACCCGCCCAGCGCCAGCCTGCCGGCGCACCTGACTCCGGAAGCCAAGATGATCCAGCAGCTGCGCTTCATCTTCATCGGCGCCAAGCACTGGCACGGCCTGGGCCAGGGCCGCGACTAGACGCACCAGAACGGCCCGCGCGCAGCGCGCGCGCACCACAACAAAGCACCCCCAGCCCCAACTTCAGGCACGGCGCCGCCAGCCATGGGCCGCGCCAGGCTTGGCAAGGCCCTTGCTCTGCCGACAGGTAACTTCCTGGCCGGACTAGCCCAGCATGCTGGTGATTCACCACCGCCTCGCCCCCCAACCCTACTGGGACGAAGAACTGCACCTCAGCCACGAGGCGCGCAGCAAGAGCCGCCTGCGCTGCTTCAGCGCCGCCGGCGAGGACGTCGGCCTGTTCCTCGAGCGCGGCCAGCCGCCGCTGCGCGACGGCGACTACCTGCGCGCCGAGGATGGCCGCATCGTGCGCGTCTGCGCGCGCCCGGAACCGCTGCTGCACGTCACCTGCGCCAGCCCCTTCGAGCTGATGCGCGCGGCCTATCACCTGGGTAACCGCCACGTCGCCCTGCAACTGGGCGACGGCTGGCTGCGCCTGCTCGACGACCACGTGCTCAGGGCCATGCTCGACCAGCTCGGCGCCAGCACCTGCACGGTCGAGGCGCCCTTCCATCCCGAACATGGCGCCTACGGCGGCGGCCACCACCACTCCCATCATGGCGATGCCGAGTTCAACTACGGCCCGCGCCTGCACCAGTTCGGCGTGCGCCTGTGAATCCGGCCTGGCAACTGCTGCGCCTGGCCAGCCCGCAGCTGCCGATCGGCGGCTACAGCTACTCCCAGGGTCTGGAAATGGCGGTGGATAGCGGCCTGGTGCGCGACCCGGAGAGCGCCCGGCGCTGGATCGCCGACCAGTTGCTGCTCAATCTGGCGCGCTTCGAGGCGCCGCTGCTGCTGGCCCACTGCCGCGCCGCCGCGGCAGGTGACTGGGCCAGCCTGGCCGACCTCACCGAGCGCCAGCGCGCCAGCCGCGAGACCCGCGAACTGGCCCTGGAGAGCCGGCAGATGGGCTACTCGCTGAAGCAGCTGCTGGAGGGCCTGCCGGAACTGGATGCGCCGGCCCGCGCCTTCCTCGCCGCGCAGCCGGAGCTCGGCCTGGCGCCGGCCTGGGCCCTGGCCGCGCGCGCCTGGGCCATCGACGCCGAGGATGCCCTGGCCGCCTGGCTGTGGGGCTGGCTGGAGAACCAGCTGGCGGTGCTGATGAAGACCCTGCCGCTGGGCCAGCAGGCCGCCCAGCGCCTGACCTCGGCGCTGCTGCCGCTGCTGGAGCAGGCGCAGCGCGAGGCCCGCGACCGGCCCACCGAACACTGGGGCAGCGCCGCCTTCGGCCTGGCACTGACCAGCATGGCGCACGAGCGCCAGTACAGCCGTCTCTTCCGCTCATGAAAAAAGGAAACACCCCATGAACAGCCAACCCCTGCGCGTCGGCATCGGCGGCCCGGTCGGTTCCGGCAAGACCGCCCTGACCCTGGCCCTGTGCCGTGCCCTTCGCGAGCGCTACAACATCGCCGTGGTGACCAACGACATCTACACCCAGGAAGACGCCCAGTTCCTGGTGCGCAACGAGGCCCTGGCGCCCGAACGGATCATCGGCGTGGAAACCGGCGGCTGCCCGCACACGGCGATCCGCGAGGATGCCTCGATCAACCTGGAGGCGGTCGAGCAGCTCAACCGGCGCTTCCCCGGCCTCGACCTGATCCTCGTCGAGTCCGGCGGCGACAACCTCTCAGCCACCTTCAGCCCCGAGCTGTCGGACCTGACCCTGTACGTGATCGACGTGTCGGCCGGCGACAAGCTGCCGCGCAAGGGCGGCCCGGGCATCTGCAAGTCCGACC
>Ga0247725_1001197_pt1 | contig 13950 bp, 9 predicted proteins | sample OKSTACKMCFT3sol_FD_183021 | JGI IMG/M metagenome (GOLD analysis project Ga0247725, IMG submission 183021) | Subsurface sediment microbial communities from gas well in Oklahoma, United States - OK STACK MC-FT3-sol | ecosystem: Environmental > Terrestrial > Deep subsurface > Rock core/Sediment... | reverse complement strand
CGATTCATGGACCCCACCGACAGCGGCGATGGACTTGCTCACCGAGCTTTGTCCGGTGCTGGAGAGACTATTGGCTTCCTCAATCAACCGAGCGGTATCGCTGGCATTGTGGGCCACCTCGCGGATTGACTGTGCCATCTCGGTCACAGCCGTAGCCACCATATCGGTCTGGCTCAGCTGCCCGGACAGGTTGTGGGTGATGGATTCGGCATTGCGCACATCCTGCTCCACAGACGCCAGGATACTCTGGGTGGTCTCGGTGGTTCGCGCGACCACGGCACGAAGCTCCGCTCGCCGCATCTGCATGGCCAATTCAATTTCGGCTAAGCTGTCCACTCGGCCAATATAAATCAACTGCATCAAGGGGTTATCAAAATCATGGCGCGCTTGGGCCCGCAGTCTGCCGAGTCGTTGCCAGAATAGGCGGCCACAGGCTAACAAACAGCCGAGCGCCGCCCACATCAGTCCCTGATTCCAGACGTTGGCCCCAGTAATCCCCAGCCAGCCCAGAGCCAGGATCAGCACAGTGCATGCCGCCCAGATCCCACTTTCACAGTTCAACCAACGCTGACGCAGCGCGCGCGGTGTGGTGCCCTGTTGCAGTTGGGCGTAGACGGCTCCGGCGCGTTGTTTTTCCTCCTCGCTCGGCAAGGTGCGTACCGACTGGTATTCGATGGTGCGGCCCTGTTCATCCTGGATGGGCGTCACAAAGGCACTGACCCAGTAGTGATCACCATTTTTGCAGCGATTCTTGACCAGGCCCATCCAGCTTTTCTTGTTCTGAATGAATGACCACATGTTGGCAAAGGCGGCAGTGGGCATATCGGGATGCCGTACCAGATTGTGGGCTTGCCCCACCAGCTCATCATGGCTAAAGCCGGCCACGGCGCAGAAGGCCGCATTGGCGTCTGTGATGTGGCTGTGCAGATCTGTGGTGGAAATCAGGCTCTGTTCCGAGGAAAACAGGCGTTCTTTTTGGCTTACCGGCTGATTAACTCTCATAAAACAGCTCCTGGGATAAAACAGATTAAGGTTGGAGCAACGGGCTACCATCTGCGCGTTGGACGATAGGAGCCTAAGCAGGGAACATGCCAGCAACAGACAAGCAACAATACGCCAACATCTGACGATTCTACTCAGGTATTTTGCGATTTCGATAAGAATTATTCTCAGTTTGCGAAATAGCCTTGCACCCTGCAGTCGCAAAATGAGAAATCGATTCAGCACTGGGCTCGTTGGAAGCTATTGCCAGCCAGAGCAAAAAAAAACGACCCTCAGGTCGCTTGTATAACTCGCTCAACTTGTTCATCGGCAACCATGAACCGGAGCCTCCGCGGCCGGATCCGGCGCGAGCTAACCATCAAGGCGCGACGTTAAGCCAAAGAAGGAAGAGAGCGTGATACGCAGCGCTCGGTGACAAACTCAGCGCGCATTGAGCTTGGTCCAGACCTCATTTTCGGTCAGCTTGGGATTCTTGTTGCTCAGCTGAAGTTTGCCGCCGGAGCTGATGGCCTGTGCCCAGCCGACGATGCTGGTCACTGAGCGCGAGGGCCAGTGGTTGGCGACCAGCCAGGGCTCAATCTCGGCCGGATTGATGGGGATCCGATTCTTATGCAACACCTTGAGAGTCAGCTTGATGCGATCCTCATCGTTGGCTTGCAGCATGGTTTTATTGCAGGTCGCAGAAAACGACTTCAGGGCTTTTAACAGCAGACTATTCATCATCATATTCTCTAATTAGTTACATGCTACGACGGTCGCTACCCCACATGCGCTCCTGACGGCGATCCACATCGCCGCTTGAGTGAGAAGGTCGTCACGGGTTATCCCCGCTCGGGGATCATGACGTCATTGCGGCTAAACAGCTGCTTAAACCAGTCGACCGGATTATCCGGTTGAGCATCGCCGCCGCTGCTGCACGCCTCGGTTGGGCCCAGCAGATCCAGTCGCGCCGGGAGCGCCAGTGAACCGGCACATCCGCTGGCCACCGGCTTGCCGCCACGGGAGAAGTTGGCCCAGACGATACCTTTGGGCACCGCCAGTTGCAGCGAGTTGACGCCGCGGCGATCGAGATAATCCCCGAACAGTTGCAGCGCCCCATTGGCGCCCGTGAGACCTGCGGGTTGATTGTCATCGCGGCCAACCCAGACGCTCACCAACTCGTCATTGTCCAGACCGCTGAACCAGGAGTCGCGCAGATTATCGGTGGTGCCGGTCTTGCCGGCCAATATCGCCCCGGGGAACCGGGCCGCCAAAGAGCGCGCCGTACCCTGGCTTGCCACCTTGGTCATGGTAAACAGCGTCAGATAGCTGACCCGTGCATCCACCCGCCGTTCAGCCTTCACATCCTTCTGATACAGACTCTGATTCCCGGATCCGAGCACGGCTCGCACCGTGGTCAGCGGCTGATACAAGCCTTCACTGGCAAGAGTCAGATACATCTGGTTCACCTCGAAGGGTGACAGCGCCACAGTGCCGAGAAACAAGGACGGGAAAGCCTGGATCGGCTGGGTAACCCCGAGCGCCCGCAGTGTGTCCACCACTTTGCCGACCCCGACATCCATCCCCAAGCGCACGGTTGGCAGGTTCAGAGACTCTGCCATCGCCTGATACAAGGGCACCTGACCGCGATACCCCCTGTCGTAATTCTGCGGCTTCCAGGTCTGACCGCCCTGATTGCGCAGGGTCAGCGGCGCATCGCGCAGCGGGGTCGCCAGGTTGTAGCCCTTCTGCAAGCCGGTGAGATAGACAGCGGGCTTGACCAGGGAGCCAATCGGCCGCCGGGCATCCAGCGCCCGATTGAATCCAGCATAGCGAGCATCCCGCCCCCCGACCACGGCGGAGATCTCGCCGGTACGCCAGTTGGAAATCACCATGGCACCTTGCAGATCGGGGCGCTTGCGCTCCTTCTCGATGCGATCCAGCTGGCTGGTCACCGCCTGCTCGGCCGCCAGTTGCGCTACCGGATCCAGACTGGTGAAGATCTTGAGCCCGGATTGGCTGAGAAAACTGTCGCCGAATTTATCCTTCAGCTCGCGTTTGAGCAGGCTCATGAAGGCCGGAGTCCGACCATAGCTCATCTGGCCACGCTCCAGCAGGGTCAACGGCTTGGCCAGATAGACCTGATAATCGGGCGGCTCGATCTTCAGGTTATCGAGCAACAGTCGCAGCACCAGATCCCGCCGCTCCTTGGCCCGCTCCGGATAACGCCAGGGATCATAATAGGAAGGACCGCGCACCATGCCGACCAATAGTGCCATCTGATCCTGATCCAGCTCGTTGAGCGGCAGGCCGAAATAGAAGTAGGACGCCAGCCCGAAGCCATACACTCCCTGCGCCTTGTTCTGCCCCAGGTAGATCTCGTTGATATAGGTCTCGAGGATCTGCGCCTTGCTGTAACGGTAATCCATGATCACCGCCATATAGGCTTCTTGCACCTTGCGCCACAGACTGCGCTCGCGCGTCAGGAAGAAGTTCTTTGCCAACTGCTGGGTCAGGGTGCTGCCACCCTGCACAGCACGACCCGCCTTGAGGTTGGCAAAGAAGGCGCGGCCGATGGAGAGCAGGGAGACGCCACCATGGTTGTAGAAATCGCGATCTTCGACCGTCAGCAGGGTATCGATGAAACTCTGCGGCACTTCATCCAGCCGCAACAGCAAGCGATCCTCAATCTCCTCCCCGGTCAGACGATCGAGCAGTACCGGATCCATGCGCACATAGCCTAAATCCTTGAGGGTATCGGCATTCTGGATACGCTTGAGTCGTTGCCCATCAAAGGTCAACAGCAGGGGCCGCGTCTGTTCTCCGCCATCGGAGAAGGTGAAGGCACGGCGGATCAGCACCAGCTTGTTGCCCCCCGAGGCATACTGGCCAGCGCTGGTTGGTTTGCTGCTCGGCCGATAGTTGAGCAATTTCAACTCGTGCAGCATTTGCTTCTGCGACAAACGTTGCCCCGGATAGAGCTCCAGCGGGCGGCTATAAACCAGGGCTGGCAGTTGCCACTTCTGGCCATCGAACTTATCGCGGATCAGGCTATCCAGATAGATACCGGTCACCAGCAGACCGGCGAATAACACCAGCCCCAACTTGAAGGCCAGCCAGCCCCAACGGCGCCAGTTCACCTGCTGATACCAGGCTTGTTTTTTCTTTGCTCTGGGTTTACGCGCTGCCATTGTCTTGGTTCATCCTGTGCTTGGTATATCGGGTCGGCATCGCCTCGGAAGGGTCATCCGGCCAGTAGTGTTTGGGGTAACGCCCCTTCATCTCTTTTTTGACCTCACCGTAACTGCCTTGCCAGAAAGCGGCCAGATCCTGGGTCAATTGCAGGGGGCGCTGAGCCGGAGAGAGCAATTCTATCAGCAGGGCAACGGTGCCACGAGCCACAGTCGGTGTCTGTCGCTGTCCAAACATTTCCTGAATGCGTACCGGCAGCACGGGGGCTTGTCCGGGCTGATAGCGGATGCGCAAACGGCTACCGGTCGGCGCGGTAAAGTGACTCGGCAGCAGAGCATCCAGCTCCCGGGGCAACGGCCAAGGCAGCCACTGTCGCAGTATGGTACTCAAATCCAACCGTTTGAGCTGCTCCAATCGACTCATACCTTGCAGGTGGGGCAGCAACCAGCTCTCCAGCTGCGCCAGCAGACTGTCCTCATCAGCCGCCGGAAACCTCAGCTCAGGCAGCCATTCTGCAGCACATCGCAGCCGGGCCAGATACTGCTCGCTCTCCTCATCCCAGGGCAGACACCCCAGCCCCTTGCTGCGAATACCCTCCAATAGGCAGTTCGCCTTTTGCTCGTCGCTCAGGTTGGCCAGCGGTTGGCGCTCCAGCACTATGCTGCCGAGTCGCAGTTGCTGCTCGGCGCGGACCCGACTTTCTCGTTCATCCCAACCCAACCAGCTCTCGCGGCTAAACAATGCCGGTAGATAACGCTGCAACACCGCCAGATCCACGGCTTCGGCCAGATAGAGTCGGATCCCCTGAGCGTTGAGCATGGGATCAATCGCCACCAGCCAGTCCCGGCCGGTCAGGGAGTGATCTGGCGCCAGATCGGCGCTCTGGCCGCCAGATAATTGATAGCGACTGCCACTGCGCAACTTGCCGATGCGATCCGGCCAGGCCAAGGCAGCCAGCAGTCCGAGCCAGTTTCCGGCACTGGCGGTCCCCACGGTTTTTCTACTCAGTGCTGGCAGCAATTGTCCGAGCCGCTCACGCCAGCGTTGCGCTTGGGGCTTGAGCGCGGTGCCGTAACGGACCAGCAAGCTGCTCACCCGATCCGCGCCACGCTTCTCCTCTTCCAGTAACGCAACCAGGTAACAAGCCTCATCGAGTGCCCCCGCCAATCCCTGATTTTCCAGATCGGCGGCGCACAGCAACAGATGAGCCAACCGCGGATGACAGGGGAGCCGGGCCATCAGCCGCCCGCGCGGTGTCAGATGATGCTGATCATCCAGCGCTTCGAGTTGTTGCAGTAACCGGCGCCCCGCCAGCAAGTTCGCCGCCGGGGGCAACTCCAGCAGCGGCAAGCCTTCCGGCTCGCAGCCCCATAGCGCTGCCTCTAGCAGCAGGGAACTGAGCTCCACCACCCGGATATCCGGTGGGCTCTGCTCATCCAGCCGATCCTGCAGCTCGGCACTCCACAGGCGGTAACAGGCCCCGGGACCCAGACGACCTGCCCGCCCCGACCGTTGGGTCGCTGAAGCATTGGCGATCTGTTTGAGCTCCAGGCGCTCGATGCCACTGTTGACATCGAAGCGTACCCGTCGCTCCAGACCGCTATCCACCACCACGCGAATGCCTTCGATGGTCAGCGAGGTTTCCGCCACATTGGTCGCCAGTACGATTTTGCGCTGCCCGGCGGGAGCCGGCAGTATGGCCTTTTGTTGTTCGGCAAACGACAGCCGACCATGCAGCGGCGCTACCCGCACCTCAGGGCTATCGGCCAAGCGCTCTTGCAGCCATTGCGCCAAACGCTCAATTTCTCCCGCACCGGGCAGAAACACCAGCAAGCTTCCCGTCTCGCTCTGCAGCGCCTCCAGCACCACGGCGCCACATTGCGGCACCAGGGGCTGTTGCCGGTTGCCGGGTCGATAGTGATGGGTGATGGGATAGGCGCGCCCGGCACTGTGCAGCAGCACGGCATCGGGTAGCAGGGTGGAAAAATCCAGGCCATCCAGAGTGGCGGACATCACCAGCAAGCGCAGATCCGGGCGCAGAGCACTACGCGACTCGATACTCAGGGCCAGCGCCAGATCCGCATGCAGGCTGCGCTCATGAAATTCATCGAAAATCAGCAGACTGACGCCGGGCAACTCCGGATCGGCCTGCAGCATGCGGGTCAGGATCCCTTCGGTGACGATCTCCAGTCGTGTGGCCGCACTAACCCGACTCTCGCCCCGAACCCGATAACCAATCTGCTGACCGACCTCCTCACCCAACTGCTGCGCCAGATAACGGGCAATATTGCGCGCCGCCAAGCGACGGGGCTCCAGCATGATGATGCGGCCGCTGACGGTATCGGATTGCAACAGGGCCAGAGGCAAAGCAGTGGATTTACCGGCACCGGGGGGAGCCTGCAGGATCACCGGCTGACCTGCGGACAAAGCCGCTTGCAGGGCAGGCAAAACGGCCAGTGCAGGCAAGCGTTCAATTTCCAGCGGCGTAAATGGCCGGGAAGAAGAAGGTAAAACAGACATGCCGGCTCCCTGACATATGCGGCGCAAGGGCCGCATTGTGCCAAAGCTGGCGGCCGTGACCAAGCGCTGGCGAAGAAAGTTCAGCGATGGAGGCTGTGAAGATCCGGGCGACCAGCAGGTCAAGAGCGGGTCACCCGGAAAAATCAATACGCTTTCAAGAGGTGACAGCACGACGAGACAAACATCCGCGCCAGCGCAGCCAGGCACTATCCAGCAGCCAGACCAGTAACAAAGTGCCGCCCAGTAATGGAAAGAGTAACCCCAGTACGGCACTGATCACCAAGGCGCCTCGCCACAGCGATAACGAGTGAGGCAAAGGGGGAACGCCAAAGCGCCGGGCCGGACGGCGTTGCCACCACAACCACAAGCCGCTCAGGGATAACAGCAGGATCAGCAGACATAGCACCAGCATCACCAACTGATGGAGTGGGCCATACATCTTGCCCATATGCAGCATGACGCCAGTTTCCACCGCCTTGGCCACGGCGGAGTAATCCTGCCAGCGCACATCCGCCAGCACAGCCCCGCTGTATTGATCAATATGCAGAGTCGCATCATGACGGGGATCGTCGGCAAATAGGGACACAGTGTAAACGCCACGTTCGCCTTGAGGCAGCGAGATACTGTAACCAGGAGCCACTCCCCGGGATTCGGCGAGTTCAACAATCTGCTGCAATCCTATCTGGCCATGATGGCCTAACGTCGGATTGGTGGTATGGGTGTGATGAGCACCCGATTCCGGCAAAGGTGTATTTTCCAGAGCCCAGGGCACAGTCTGCTGATGGGGCTGGTTTAATTGGCGGGCCAGCGGTGCCGACTCGGGGACCTGATTCCACATGCTGGCCGGGAAGCGATTCCAGACATCGGCAAACTGACCGCCCCAAAAACCAGTCCAGGTCATGCCGCTCAACAGGAAAAACAGTAACCCTGTGGCCGCCCAGAAGCCGGTTGCGGCATGAAGATCGCGCCAGCCCCGTCGCCGCTTCAGACTGCGACGGGGAACCATGACGCCATTCACTCCGACCCCGGTGCGAGGCAACCACAGATAGAGGCCGCTCACCAGCAAGAGCAGCCCCCAACCGGCCACGACCTCCAGGATCCAGTCGCCAACCTTGCCCATCAGTAATTCAGCGTGCAGGCCACGCGCCACACCCTGCAGGGTCGATGCTGTTTCCTGCTCCCCCAGCCAACGCCCGGTATAGGGATCCACAAATTGCGACCGCTCCACACCCTGATCATCCAGTACGACCTCGACACTGCGATCGTCAGCGACGGCGGGTAAATATTTACTCACACGCGCTTCGGGGTAGTGAGCCCGGGCAACGGCCAGCAGTGGATCCGCAGGCAAGTGGTTGTGGGCCGGAGCCACGATCAGCAGTTCCGGGTAGAGCAGGCGATCCAGTTGCGGCTTGTACAAATAGACGATGCCGGTCACCGCGAGCAGGCATAAAAACGGGGCAACAAACAGACCGGCATAAAAATGCCAACGCCAGGCACGCAGATAGAAATGGGTCGGTTGGCTGGCATCAGCAATCATATGGGCTCCATGCACTCTGTTCGTTGGGAGCAATGTTGCCCCCGGAGGGGGCGCATGATAATAACCCCAAAAAAACCACACAATGGAAACGTTTTATTAACAAGCCAGATCTGTGAACTAACACGGGCGGATTTCAGCACTGTGGATCCGCGCCACTTTCCAGCTAGATGCGTAAAATCCGGATAAAAAGCAGGGATTTGTTAACTAGGGCAAACAAGCTGCCCCACCGCTGCGGCATGATGAAAACGGTTTACGACTGGAGTCATAAGCAGCCCTGCCGTCCCTGGCAACCGCGGTGCACTGCCTCCACACCTCATGTCTAGTTTATTGATGGGAGTCCCTATGTCGGTTATGCGTTTTTCCATTCCTCGCGACATCATCTACGGCGATAACGCCCTGGAGCACCTGAGCCAACTCAAAGGCCGCAAGGCAGTATTAGTCACCGGTGGCAGCTCGATGCAGCGTTTTGGTTTTCTGGATCGGGCCGAGGCATTGCTGCATCAAGCCGGTATGAGCACCATGCTGATTGATGGCGTCGAGCCGAACCCTTCTGTCGAAACCGTACTGCGCGGTGCCAAGGCGATGCAGGAGTTTGAACCGGACTGGATTGTCGCCATCGGCGGCGGCTCGGCACTGGATGCCGCCAAGGTGATGTGGTGCTTCTATGAACACCCTCACCTGCAATTTGCCGACATCATCACCCCGGGATCCATGCCGCCGCTGCGCAACAAGGCCCGTTTCATCGCTATTCCGTCCACCAGCGGTACCGCCTCGGAAATCACCGCCTTCTCGGTCATTACCGACACCGCCAACCATATCAAGTACCCGATTGTCGCCGCCGATATGGTGCCGGATATCGCCATCCTGGATCCCTCCATCCCGGCCAAGATGCCGCCCCATATCACCGCCAACACAGGTATGGATGTGCTAGCCCATGCCATCGAAGCCGTCGCCTCCACCGCAGCCACCTCGTTTACCGATCCCTATGCCATCGAGGCCATCAGCCTGGTGCTGAATAATCTGGAAACCGCCTTCCATGAACCGGATAACCAGACGGCTCGCTTCAATATGCACAATGCCTCGGCGCTGGCCGGTATGGCCTTCACCAATGCCTCACTAGGTCTGGTCCACTCGCTGGCCCACAAGATCGGTGGCGAATTCGGGGTCACTCACGGCTTGGCCAATGCCATCCTCATGCCTTATATCATCCGCTTCAACCGTCAGTTCAGTGACAAGTACGCACGGGTCGAGAAGTTGCTGGGCATTGCCGATCTACCGGCCGCCATCGAAGCCCTGAACCAGAAGCTGAACATTCCCTGCTGCTTCCAGCAGTGTGATGAAGTGGACTTTGACGAGAGCAAGTTCCGCGATGTTCTGGAGCGGATGAGCCAGAATGCGCACGCCGATCCCTGTACCTGGACCAATCCAGGCCAGCCGACCGTCAGCGATGTCAAGGCGCTGTATGAAGCAGCCTTTTATGGCGAGGCTTGTTGCGAAGCCTGAAACCAGCTCGCCAAAACCATGAAGATATGGGGGCGCTGCGGCGCCCTCTGCTTTGGCTATCCGCAGTGACAACAAACCCGGGCGACTGGCAGAATAAGCTTATGCCTCGCCGCCGCATCGAGCCCCCCATGTCACAGACATCAATAACGCCGCGGACATCAACATCTGTAAAACATCGACGCCTTTTTTTCGGACTGGATGCCTATTCGCAGAGCCAGGCGCTGCTGGGGTTGCAACAACAGTTGGCCTTGGCAGCTTCCCCGGTGGTGGCCAACAATCTGCATCTGACCTTGCTGTTTTTAGGCGCAGTAAATGAGGAGCAACTGCCCCGACTCTGTCAGCTGGGAGCCCAGGTGGCATCGCAACAGGCTGGATTCAGGGTAGTGCTTGATCAGCTGGGGGTGTTTCCCCAGGCCAAAGTGACCTGGATCGGGCCCAGCCAAGCTCCGCGCCAACTGCTGGAACTGGAGCAAGCACTGCGGGCCGGGGTCTTGGCGCTGGGGTTGCCATTGGATGAGCGTCCCTATCGCCCCCATCTGACGCTCTATCGCAAGGCCCGCCCCCTACCTCCCTCGGCGGGGCCCTGCTGCCCAATCACCCTGCCGGTCAGCGGGTTTCATCTCTATGAATCCTGCTCCACACCGGACGGGGTACAGTACTGCAAGCTCGCCAGCTGGAAATTGGCGGTTCCTGACTCATCTGCGGCAACGGGTTCATCTGCGAGATCCGGTTTAGAAGTAGACAGGTAACGGACGGGCCAAGTGAATAGAGTCTGGAGAGATGTCGGCACCATACGCCAGGATCTCCACTCCGGCTTGGTGCGCTTCAGCCAGTAAGGCACTGTACGACGGGTCGATATGGGTGGCTGGACGCACTTCGCGGATCCCGGTGTGTTGGACACAAAACAGGATCACAGCGCGCAAACCCGCTGCCTTCATGCGGATCAACTCGCGCAGATGCTTGCTGGCGCGCTCACTGGGCGCATCGGGGAAGAACCCCACCCCGGCGGCAGCCAGTTCGGGATGAGCATCCCATCCCAGCAGGGTGACACTCTTGACTTCGATATAGCAGTCGGCCGCGGCCCCCTGCTCCAGCAACAGATCGATGCGGCTGTTTTCCTCGCCATAGCGCACCTCCTGACGAAGTACGCCATAGCCTTGCAACTCACGGATAACGCCGGAGTGAATCGCCGCCGCCACCAGGGCATTAGCTCGCGCCGTATTGACGCCGATGAAGTGACCGGCCGTCGTTTCACTCAACTCCCATGTCCGGCTGTATTTACGTTTCGGATTGTCCGAAGCCGAGAACCAGACGCCCCAGCCTGGCTCGGCACAACCGGTCATGCGCCCGGTGTTGGGGCAATGCAGGGTCACCTCCTGACCATCCGCCAAGCGCACATCGGCCAGAAAACGCTGGTAACGCCGTAACAGGCATGCCCTTTGCAGCAGTTGCGGAGCGGGAACCTGTTCACCAACGACGGGCAGGGTCAGAACTGGGGATTTTATGTGATCGGTCTCATCGAACATGGCGGTTGTCTGCTATAACCAAAAAAGCAGCCGCCATGATAGCGCAGCCATAGGCGCAGACCTATCCGCGGCGACACAACGAATCGTTGAAAAAACCAGCAAACAGAGGGTATTCATGCTGGTCCCGTGGCCTGGAGTGGCTTTTTCTGTACATTTGTCGCGATGACACCTTGAAAGTGGCAAAAACGACACAATATAACGGTACCAAATCGTGGTACTCCGCGAGTTGTTTGACAGCGTGAGGCGGCAGAAGAATAAAAGCAGGTCTGGCTAACAAAAATAGTCAACGTATTTGCTAGGGCTAAAACCTTCTGATATAGATACCGGCCTCAAGATTATCAGTAGCCAGCACACCGTGACGTGCTGTGTTGTGCGAATTAGGAGATCAACATGCCAATGGGCGATACCAACAAATCTCTGGGTCCTCTGGCCATCGCCGGTGTGGAGCCTTACCAGGCCAAACCTGGTGAGGAATACATGAATGAGGTGCAGAAGACCCACTTCCGCAAGATCCTCGAAGCCTGGCGTAACCAGTTGCGTGAAGAAGTAGACCGTACCGTCGATCATATGAAAGACGAAGCGGCCAATTTCCCGGATCCGGTTGACCGTGCGGCTCAAGAAGAAGAGTTTGCGCTGGAGCTGCGGGCGCGTGACCGCGAACGTAAGCTGATCAAGAAAATTGAAAAGACCCTGGTCAAGCTCGAAGACGATGATTTCGGTTACTGCGAACATTGCGGTATCGAGATCGGCATCCGCCGTCTGGAAGCGCGTCCCACCGCCGAGCTGTGCGTGGACTGCAAGACCCTGGCCGAGATCAAAGAAAAGCAAATGGCGGGTTAACCCCTCCTACGCACTATCCAGAGGGAGCCAATATGGCTCCCTTTTGTTATGGCAATCCAGACTAGCTTGCAACTCTCCAGAGCCTGCCATACCGTCCCCCCAGGCCTTGAACGCAAATCTGTTTGCCGCCACTGGCCGGGCTATGTCAGACTCTGCCCCGTTATCACGCCGTCAACCTGAATCGTAGCTATCCATGCCTGCTTCTTCCTATCTGGGACGCTTTGCACCATCGCCCTCCGGCCCCTTGCATTTTGGCTCGCTGGTCGCGGCGGTAGGCAGTTATCTGCAAGCGCGGGCGTTGGGTGGACGCTGGCTGGTTCGCATTGAAGATCTGGATCCGCCCCGGGAAGTTCCGGGGGCCGCCGCCGATATTCTGCGCACGCTGGAGCGTTATGGATTGCTCTGGGATGGTGAGGTGATGTACCAGAGTCAGCGCCATGATCGCTATCAGGCGGTACTCGAATCATTCGCTCGTCGTGGTCTGACCTATCACTGCCAATGTAGCCGGGCACGCATTCAGGCCAGTGGCGGTTTTTATGATGGGCATTGCCGGGATCTCGGCCTGTCCGCCAAGGGCTGTGCTATCCGCCTGCGATTGACGGCTCCGGTCTACTATTTCGAGGATGGAATACGGGGCCATATCGAGGTGCCAGGTGCGCTGGCCACCGAGGATTTTATCCTCAAGCGGCGCGATGGCCTATTCGCCTACAACCTGGCCGTGGTGATCGATGACGCCGATTGCGGTATCACCCAGGTCGTTCGCGGTGCAGATCTGATCGAACCAACCGTCCGTCAGATCACGCTCTACCAATTACTGGGAGCACCGGTTCCGGAATGGCTACACCTGCCGCTGGCGCTGCAAGAAAATGGATTGAAATTATCCAAACAGAATCATGCCCCTGCCCTGAGCAGCGAGCAGATCAGCCAGACCCTGTGGCAGGCCCTGCACTTTCTCGGCCAGCAGCCACCGGCCGAGTTGGCAGGAGACAATAAAGAAGCGCTGTTGCAGTGGGCCATACGGCATTGGCAACAGCATAAAATTCCAACCCAATCGCAGATCCTGAGTCTTTCACGCCAAGGATAGCGATCGGTTTCTCATTTTTGCATGCTGCGCTATCATAGCGCCGCTGCAACAAGCGGGTGATATCCCGGAGGTGTACTATTTTTTCTCAGATTGCGAATTTCTGCCGTAAGGTACTCGGTAAGGATGAAGAGGACCAACCCATGGCAGACGAACGCCGCATACTGACGCGAGACCAGCACTCCATTTCTCGACGCCAGATCAGTGACAATGCCCTGAAGGTACTCTATCGCCTGAATAAGTCAGGCTATGACGCCTACCTGGTCGGGGGCGGTGTCCGTGACCTGCTGCTGGGAAAACAGCCCAAAGACTTCGATATCGTCACCGACGCCACCCCGGAGCAGATCAAGCGTCTGTTCTCCAACTGTCGTCTGGTCGGTCGTCGCTTCCGCCTCGCCCATGTGGTGTTCGGCCGTGATGTCATTGAAGTTGCCACCTTCCGCGGTCACCATCACAAGGTGAATACCAGCAAGCATATTTCCAGCCAGTCGGATGAAGGTATGCTGCTGCGGGATAACGTCTATGGCACCATCGAAGAAGATGCTGAACGCCGTGACTTCACCGTGAATGCGCTGTACTACAGCATCAAAGATTTCAGCCTGCATGACTTTCACGGCGGTCTGGATGATCTGGATGCCGGAACTCTGGAACTGATTGGTGACCCGGAAACCCGTTATCGCGAAGATCCGGTTCGCATGCTGCGCGCTATCCGTTTCGCCGCCAAGCTGGATCTGACCATAAGCCCACGCTCGGCTGCTCCCATTCGCGAA
>Ga0247725_1001195_pt1 | contig 13963 bp, 14 predicted proteins | sample OKSTACKMCFT3sol_FD_183021 | JGI IMG/M metagenome (GOLD analysis project Ga0247725, IMG submission 183021) | Subsurface sediment microbial communities from gas well in Oklahoma, United States - OK STACK MC-FT3-sol | ecosystem: Environmental > Terrestrial > Deep subsurface > Rock core/Sediment... | reverse complement strand
GCTCGCGAAGATCCAGAGACAGCGCTTTGCTCATCCGTGCTGGCCTCCGATCCAGCACGAAGCTTGAATCAGAAACCAGCCCTCGTGGGAATCCCAAACGATTCAATCAGATCGCTAAATGCTCTAGAGGGAGCGCCCACGCCGGCGCGGAAGGGGTCTCACCCGTTCCGCTCTGGTCAGCGCACAATAAGACGCCCTCGCCGAGCGATCGGCGAGGGCGTTCTGATTTTCAGCTTGGTGGGCGAGGACTTAAGCGTCTCGCGCCGACTCGGCGACGCTTACGCGCCGCCCGGGAAGCGGAAGGGAACCTTCACGGTGCCGGTCTTGGCGCCCATCGGCAGCTTTTCAGCGATGCACATGGCGGCCTTGTCGAAACCTTTGCCGGCCGCGCTGTTGTCGACGACCTTGCAGTCCGACAGCTTGCCGTCGGCGGCGTTGCATTCCAGCATCACCTGAGCCGCGTCGCGGGTGTTGGCGAACTGCTGCAGGCAGCGGCCCATCTGGTCTTCGAAACCACCGGCGGCCGAAGCGGCCTGAGCCACGAAAAAGCTGCCGGCGATTCCCGCGGCAATAGCGATCGGATATTTCATCCCGCTGCTCCTAGTAGTGTTTCTACGTCCTGTGGACGATGCGCCAACTGGACGCAGGAGCAGACTCTCAGAAGGCAGTTAATATATTCTAAGTCGCATAAGAATATTCGGGATTTACTTCCAGGTAACCATGGCGGCTGGAACGGCAAGAGCCATTGCTAGTTGGGATACTCCTTAGAATCCCGCTCGCGGACGCTGCGACCAAACGCCCATTTCGACGCTTTCGGGCGTATTTATCTCGAATTCCTTTTAACCAAGTCAGAGTCTGTTAGGACTCTATCTGGATTATCTCCCTTCAGTTTGGCGACCCGTGGGCACGGGCCGCTGGTTGGAGGGGACCTACGATGAAACGCCTTCGTCTCGTCGATCTGCCGTTGATCATTAAGATCGGCTTCGCGCCGGCTTTCGCGCTGCTCATGCTGGCCCTGATGGCCGGCGGAGCCATTATTGTTCAGAAGAGCCAGTCGGCTGCGCTGAAGCAGGTCGTCGAGAACGACATGCGCCAGAACATGGAGATCCAGAAGATCTCCAAGCGCATCTCGAACATCAACGGCGAACTGTTCGTCGTCATGACCCACAAGGCCGGCAATATCGACGTCGACAAGAACGACGCTCGGATGTCCGCCGTCCTGGCCGAGACCGACGCGGTCAAGAAGGACTTGATCGCTCTGAAGAGCAAACTGCCGGCCAACGAGCAGCCCAAGATCAACGAGCTGATCAAGTCGCTCGAGGAATGCCGCAGCGCCATCGACACCGTCAGCGGGATGATCGGCGTCGACTTCGGCATGGCCGCCGGCTTCATCGCCCCGTTCGAAGAACAATACGCCAAGATGACGGGGGTGCTAGACCAGGTGGTCGCCGCCGCCAACGCGCGCGTGGCCAAGGAGACGGCCAAGCGTCAGGCCGAAGCCACCGCCGCGATGAGCGTCACCATCATCCTGTCGCTGGTCACCCTGGCCGCCGTTGGCGCCCTGGCGTTCCTGACCGTGATGACGACCCGCAAGTCGATCAACGACATCGCCGGCGCCACCGACAAGCTCTCCAAGGGCGACAACAGCATCGACCTGGAAAAGATGACGCGCCGCGATGAGCTGGGCGCCATCGTGTCGGCCCTGAAGGTCTTCCGCGACAACCAGCTGCACCTTGAGCAACTGCGCGCCGAGCAGGAAAAGTCGGCCGCCCTGACCGCCGACGAGCGCCGCGCCAAGGAGGCCGCCGCCGCCGCCGCCGCTCAGGAAAGCGCGCTGGTGGTCACCAGCCTGGCCGAGGGCCTGGAGAAGCTGGCCTCGGGCGACCTGACCTTCCGCGTCAGCGCTGAATTCCCCGGCGACTATCGCAAGCTGAAGGACGACTTCAACGCCGCCATGGGCTCGCTGCAGGAGACGATGAAGGTCATCGCCGCCTCGACCGACGGCCTGCGCACCGGCGCCGACGAGATCGCCCACGCGTCCGACGACCTGTCGCGCCGCACCGAGCAACAGGCCGCCAGCCTGGAAGAAACCGCCGCCGCCCTGGACCAGCTGACCGCGACTGTTCGTCGCACGGCCTCGGGCGCGCGCCAGGCTTCGGACGTTGTCTCCACCACCCGTGGCGAAGCGACGCATTCCGGCCAGGTTGTGCATCAGGCAGTCTCCGCCATGGGGGAGATCGAGAAGAGCTCGGGCCAGATCAGCCAGATCATCGGCGTGATCGACGAGATCGCCTTCCAGACCAACCTGCTGGCCCTGAACGCCGGCGTCGAAGCGGCGCGGGCGGGCGAGGCGGGTCGCGGCTTCGCGGTCGTGGCTCAGGAAGTTCGCGCTCTGGCCCAACGTTCGGCCGAGGCCGCCAAGGAGATCAAGACCCTGATCTCCTCGTCGACCCAGCAGGTCAGCCAAGGCGTCAGCCTGGTCGGTCAGACCGGCGAAGCGCTGCAGCGTATCGTGGCGAAGGTTGGTGAGATCGACGCCCTGGTCACCGAAATCGCGGCCTCCGCCGCGGAGCAGGCGACCGGTCTGAACGAAGTGAACACGGCCGTGAACCAGATGGACCAAGTCACTCAGCAGAACGCCGCCATGGTCGAGCAGTCGACCGCCGCGACGCACTCGCTGAAGGGCGAGACCGCCGAGCTGGTTCGCCTGATGGCCCGCTTCCAAGTGGGCGCGGCCGCCTCGTCCTATTCGCGCCCGGCCCCCGCCGACGCGACTCAGCACGCTCCGGCGCGCAACCCGGTGGCCGAGCAGCAGGCCCGCCTGAACACCTTCGCCCGTCCGGGCCGGAGCAGCGGTTCGGCGGCGGTCGCTCAAGCCCCCGTCACGGAAGGTTGGGAGGAATTCTAATGGCCGCCATTGCGCTGCCTGAAAATCTGGACCTGAAGGCCGCGGCCCCTCTGAAGGCCGCGCTCCTGGAGCGCCGCGGCGCCCCGATCGAGATCGAGGCCGACCAGGTGCGCCGCTTCGGCGGTCTGTGCCTGCAGGTCCTCCTGGCGGCCCGCAAGGCCTGGGACCATGACGGTCAAACCTTTTCCATCAAGGGGCCTTCCGAGGCCTTCGTAGAAACCACCCGTCTGTTTGGCGCCGAAAAGGCGCTCCTGTCGGCGGAATTCCAAGGAGCTGAATCGTGACGCAGACGGTTCTTACGGTCGATGACTCCCGCACCATGAGGGACATGCTGCGCATGGCTTTGGCCGGCGCGGGCTTCAACGTGGTCGAGGCCGTCGATGGCGAGCATGGGCTCGAGGTCCTCTCGGCCCACCGTCCTGACGTGATCATCACGGACATCAACATGCCCAAGCTGGACGGCTTCGGCTTCATCGAGGCGGTGCGCGTCGACGACGACTATCGCGCCATCCCGATCCTGGTCCTGACCACGGAAAGCGACCCGGCCAAGAAGCAGCGGGCCCGCGAGGCCGGCGCCACGGGCTGGATCGTGAAGCCCTTCAATCCCGAGAAGCTGGTCGACGCCATCCGCCGCGTCGCCGCCTGATCGGGCGAGTAATCCGCCGCTTTGATTTGACTACCCGTTGCTAGACGCGAATTAGGACGTACGGGAATGGACGAGCTAGAGGCCATCAAGGTCACTTTCTTCCAGGAATGCGAGGAGCTTCTCGCCGACCTCGAAGGCGGTCTCCTGGCCATGCAGGAAGGGTCCGGCGACCTCGAGACGGTCAACGCCGTGTTCCGCGCCGTCCACTCGATCAAGGGCGGCGCCGGCGCCTTCGGCCTTGAGCCGCTGGTGCGCTTCGCCCACGTGTTCGAGACGCTGCTGGACGCCGTTCGCTCCGGCGCCGTGCCCAGCACGATCGAGCTGGCCGCCGTCCTGCTGCGCGCCTCCGACATCCTGGCCGACCACGTCAGCGCCGCTCGCGGCCTGGGCGATGTCGACATGGCCGCCTCGGCCGCCATGGCGACCGAGCTGGAGCATTGGACCGACCCGAACGCGAGCCCCGCGCCCGCCGCCGCGCCGGTCGCCGAGGCGCCCGCCGCCGAAGCGTCCGTCGAAGCCGCCGCCGCCCCGGCCGCCGCCGCGCCCGCGGACGACGACGCCATGGACGACGACGACCTCGGGTTCGTTTTCGTGCCGCAGACCATCACGGTGGAGGCCCAGCAGGCCGACGCCGAACTGGCGCCCGAGAATGTCTGGACGGTGTCGATCCGTCCGAAGTCGGACCTTTATCGCAAGGCCAACGAGACGGCTCTGCTGCTGCGTGAGCTGAGCCGCCTCGGCCCGATCAAGGCCACCTTGGACGACCGCCACCTTCCCGAGCTGGACGAGCTGGATCCGGAAGCGGCCTACGTCACCTGGAACGTTCGCGTCGAGACCGAGGAAGACGAGGCGGCGATCCGCGAGGTCTTCGAATTCGTCGATGGCGACTGCGATCTCGACATCATCCGCGGCGAGGCCACGGTCGAGCAACTCGCCGCGCTGATCCGCGCCACCGAGCCCTCGGCCGCCGAGGTCCATGCGCCCGCCCCGTCGCCAGAGCCCGTCGTGGCCGAAGCGCCCGCTCCGGCGCCCGTCGAAGCCAAGCCCGCCGAAGCGCCCGCGCCGACGCCCGCGCCCGCTCCGGTCGCCGAGGCTCCGAAGGTCGCCGCGCCCGCGGCGCCGGCCGCGCCCGCCGCCGCGCCGGCCAAGGCCGCCCCGGTCGAAGTGCCCGGTCCCGGCCAATCGGTCATCCGCGTCGATCCCGAGCGGATCGACCGCCTGATCGACCTCGTCGGCGAGCTGGTCATCAACCAGGCCATGTTGGCGCAGCGCGTCGGCGAATATGGCATCGCCCCGTCCTCCAACCTGGCCATGGGCCTCGACGAGCTGGAACAGCTGACGCGCGAGATCCAGGACAGCGTCATGGCCATCCGCGCCCAGCCGGTGAAGTCGGTGTTCCAGCGCATGCCGCGTCTGGTCCGCGAAGTCGCCAACATGACGGGCAAGCAGGCCCGCCTGGTGATGGACGGTGAGAACACCGAAGTCGACAAGACGGTCATCGAGCGTCTGGCCGAACCGATCACCCACATGCTGCGCAACGCCATCGACCACGGGCTGGAAAGCCCCGATGAGCGCAAGGCCGCCGGCAAGAACCCCGAAGGCATGGTCCGCCTGGCCGCGCTGCACCGCAGCGGCCGGATCGTCATCGAGGTCTCGGACGACGGCAAGGGCATCAACCGCGAGCGCGTCTTCTCGATCGCGGTCAAGAAGGGCCTGATCGCGCCCGACCTGCAGCTGACCGACGAAGAAATCGACAACCTGATCTTCCTCCCGGGCTTCTCGACCGCCGACAAGATTTCGGACGTCTCGGGCCGCGGCGTCGGCATGGACGTGGTCAAGCGCTCGGTCCAGGCCCTGGGCGGCCGGATCTCGATCACCTCGCGTCCGGGCCAGGGCTCGACCTTCACGCTCAGCCTGCCGCTGACCCTGGCCGTCCTGGACGGCATGGTGGTCGATGTCGCCGGCGAGACCCTGGTCGTGCCGCTGGCCGCCATCGTCGAAAGCCTGCGTCCGAAGCCGGAAGAGGTTCGTCCGCTGGGCCCGGTGGGCTCGGTGCTGGCCGTCCGCGACAGCTTCGTGCCGCTGATCGACGTCGGCCTGACCCTGGGCTATCGCGACGAAAGCCCGCCGCCGACCGACGGCGTCGTGCTGCTGGTCGAAGGCGAGGACGGTTCGCGCGCGGCCCTGGTCGCCGACGCCATCCACGGCCAACGCCAAGTGGTCATCAAGTCGCTTGAGCAGAACTACCAGCAGGTCGAGGGCGTGGCCGCCGCGACCATCCTGGGCGACGGCCGCGTGGCTCTGATCCTTGATGTCGACGCCACGATCAACCTGCGTCGCCGCGAAGGCGGCGCGCCTCGTCCCACCGAACCCACCCTCATCGCCGCGGAGTAAGTCATGGAAGAACATGCCGCCGCCATCGGCGCTGACCGCCGCGAACTGATCTCCTTCCGCGTGGGGGACCAGGAGTACTGCGTGGACATCATGGCCGTCCGCGAAATCCGCGGCTGGAGCCCGGCGACCACCCTTCCTCAGTCGCCCGGCTACATGCGTGGGGTGATCAACCTTCGCGGCGCCGTCCTGCCGATCATGGATCTGGCCTGCCGCCTGGGCATGCCGGTCCTGGAGCCGACCGTCCGCAGCGTCTTCATCGTGGTCAAGGCGGGCGACCGCACGGTCGGCCTGCTGGTCGATGCGGTGTCCGACATCCTGTCGGTCAATGACGACATGATCCAACCGACGCCCGACGTGGCCTGCGACGCGGTTCGCAGCTTCGTGCGGGGCATTATCTCCATCGAGGGGCGGATGATCAGCGAGATCTCGCTGGACCGCATCCTGCCGGAACGGGAGGCGATGGCCGCCTGATGACCGCCGCAGCCCTTACCGAGCGAGACGCCATCGTCGATGGCGAGTTCGCCTTCACCAATCAGGACTTCAAGCGCATCGCCGCGCTGCTGTACGACCTGGCGGGCATCAGCCTGCCCGACAGCAAGGCGACGCTGGTCTATTCCCGTCTGGCCAAGCGCCTGCGCGCCTTGGGGCTGCGCTCGTTCGCCGACTACTGCGCCTTCGTGGCCAGCGAGAAGGGCGCGGACGAGAGCCAGGAGATGCTCCGGGCGCTGACCACCAACGTCACGCGCTTCTTCCGCGAGCCGCACCATTTCGAGGACCTGCGCGTCAACGTGCTGGAGCCGCTGGCCGATCAGGTGCGCGCCGGTCGCCGCCTGCGTCTGTGGTCCGCGGCCTGCTCCTCGGGGCAGGAGCCGTACTCGATGGCCTTCACGGTGCTGTCGGTGTGGCCAAACGCCGCTGACCTGGACATCCGGATCCTGGGTACGGACATCGACACCAACGTGCTGGCGGCCGGCCGGGCCGCCGTCTACGACGAGGCGCTGCTGGAAGGCATCCCCGCCGCGACCCGCAGCCAGTTCTTCGAGCGCGATCCCAGCGACAAGCGCGCCTGGCGCGTATGCGAGGCCGCCCGCAGCCTCGTGGCCTTCCGGGAACTAAATCTCAACGGTCCGTCGTGGCCTATGAAAGGTCCCTTCGACGCCATCTTCTGTCGGAATGTCGTGATCTACTTCGATGAACCCACCCAGGAACGCGTCTGGAGCCGCTTCGCGCCGCTCGTCGCTCCTGGCGGCCGACTCTATGTCGGCCACTCCGAGCGCGTTGGCGCTTCCGTGACCGCGTTCGAAAGCTGCGGTCTAACCGCCTACAGAAAGGTGGGCCGCTAATGGCTAAGATCCGCGTACTCGTCGTCGATGACTCCGCCACGATGCGGAGCCTGATTTCCGCCGCCCTGAACCGCGATCCCGAGATCGAGGTCGTCGGCGGCGCGGGCGACCCCTTCGAAGCCCGGGGCATGATCAAGGCCCTGAACCCCGACGTCGTCACCCTCGACATCGAGATGCCGAACATGAACGGCATCGAGTTCCTCGAGAAGATCATGCGCCTGCGGCCGATGCCGGTGGTCATGGTCTCGACCCTGACCCAGGCCGGCGCGGAAATGACGCTGCGGGCTCTGGAGCTGGGCGCGGTGGACTGCGTGGGCAAGCCGGCCGATGCGACCGGCACCCAGGAGGCCCTGGCCGAGATCGTCACCAAGGTGAAGACCGCGGCGCGGGCCTCGGTGCGCACCAAGGCCGACGCCGCGCCCGCCCGGGCGCCGCGCAAGGATTACATGCCGTCCGGCGACCTGGTCGCGATCGGTTCATCGACCGGCGGCGTCGAGGCCCTGCTGTCGATCGTTCAGCAGTTCCCGGACACCTGCCCGCCCACGGTGATCACCCAGCACATGCCGGCGACCTTCACCGCCAGCTTCGCCGCGCGCCTTGACCGCGCCAGCGGCGCCAAGGTGGCGGAAGCCTCGGACGGCGCGGTGCTGGAGCCCGGCAAGGTCTACGTCGCCCCCGGCGGCGCCACGCACCTCGAAGTCGTCCGCTCGGCCGGCCTGCGGTGCCGCCTGGTCCAAGGCGACCCGGTCAGCGGCCATCGCCCCTCGGTGGACGTGCTGTTCAACTCGGTCGCCCAGACGCTGGGGGACAAGGCTGTCGGCGTGATCCTGACCGGCATGGGCCGCGACGGCGCTCAGGGGCTGCTGGCGATGCGCAAGGCGGGAGCCCGGACGCTCGGTCAGGACGAGTCCAGCTGCGTCGTCTACGGCATGCCCAGAGCCGCCTTCGAACTTGGCGCGGTGGAGAAGCAGGTTTCCCTGTCCTCCATGGGCCAGTCCATTCTCGATCTGGCCTCGGCGAGGCGCTAACCTATGCCCCAAGCAAGCACCATTTCCGTTCTCGTCGTCGACGACCAGCTGACCATGCGGGCGCTGATCCGCAATGCTCTGCAGCAGATCGGCTTCAAGGATATTCGCGAAGCGCCCGATGGCGAGGAGGCTCTGAAGAACCTCCTGGCCAAGCCGGCGAACCTCGTCATCTCGGACTTCAACATGCCGAAGATGGACGGTCTGGCGTTGCTCCGCGCGGTGCGTTCGCACCCGCCGATCCGCCAGACGGCCTTCGTCATGCTGACCGGCCGCGCGGACCGTGAACTGGTCCAGCGCGCGGTGCAGTTCGGCGTCAACAACTATTGCGTCAAGCCGTTCACCGTCCAGGGACTGCGCGACAAGATCGAACAGGTGTTCGGACAGCTGACATGACGCATCACAACCCTCCAGAAGACACCGAGCGGGCGATCAAGGTTCACGTCACTCAGGGCGAAAGCCACGTGACGACCGATCCCAACGTGGTGATGACCACGGTGCTGGGGTCGTGTATCGCCGCCTGCATCCGCGATCCGCAGTCGGGCGTCGGCGGCATGAACCACTTCCTGCTTCCCGACGCCGGCGACGGCCGCGGGACCGGCGGGGACGCGGTTCGCTATGGCGCCTACGCCATGGAACTGCTGATCAACGAACTGCTGAAGAAAGGCGCCCGCCGCGAGCGGCTGGAAGCCAAGATCTTCGGCGGCGCCAAGCTGTTCGACGGCCTCTCGGACGTCGGCGCCAGCAACTCCGCGTTCGCCGAGCGCTTCCTGCGCGACGAGGGCATTCCGATCGTCTCGTCCAGCACGGGCGGCGTGTCGGCGCGCCGGGTCGAGTTCTGGCCGGCCTCGGGCCGTGTGCGCCAGCGCCTGGTCGCCGTCGACAACGCGCCGCAGGACGTCCGCCGTCCCGCTCCCGTCCCGATGCCCGCCGCCTCCAGCGGCGACGTGGATCTGTTCTGACCGTATGCAACCTTCGCCACTGCCTTCGCCGACGACGCACACGACCGAGCATCTGCCGGTCAGTGAGCTATCGCGGCGTCTGGCGGCGGAGCTGGCTTCGGCCGCGGCGATCTGCCGGGACTGCGAGCATCTGGCCGGCGACCTCGCTAACGGCGGGGCCACCGTCGAGAACCTGGCGCGTCTGCAGGCCCTCGACGAGCTGAGCCAAAGGCTGCACGGCCTGTCGGAAGTGCTTGAGCGGATCGGCCATCACGCCTCCGGCGAATGGAGCATGTCGATCGCCCCGGTCCTTAACGGTCTTGGCCTGGCCGACATGGCCCAGCGCCTGCGCGCCGAAGAGCAGACCGAGGACCGCCAGGTCGCTGGCGAACTCGACTTTTTCTAGCGCCTATGAGCGACGCGCTTCTCCCCTCGACGCGGATCAATCTCGAGCGGGCGACGGTGCTCGTACTGGATGATAACGGTCCCTCGCTCGACATCCTGTCGCAGGTCGTCTCCGGCTTTGGCGTCAAGCAGCTGTTCCGCGCGGAAAGCGTCGCCGACGCCCAGACCCTGGTCCGCACCAAGACTTTCGATCTGATCATCAGCGACGTGCAGATGCCGACGACGGACGGCATCGAGTTCATTCAGTGGCTTCGCCGCGAAGGCGGCGAGAGCAATCGCTATATTCCCGTGATCCTGGTCACCGGCCACACCCGCACCTCGCAGATCTTCAAGGTCCGCGATGCGGGCGCCAACTTCATGGTGGCCAAGCCGATCACGCCCAAGGTGCTGCTGGAGCGCATCTTCTGGGTGGCCCGCGAGGACCGCGCCTTCATCGAGTGCGACACCTATGTCGGACCTGATCGGCGCTTCAAGCACGAGGGGCCACCGCCGGGGACGGACGGGCGGCGTAAGGACGACCTTCCGGCGGAGGTGGGCGAGGCGCAGACGCCCAACATGTCCGACGATGAAATCGCAAACCTGATGCGCCCAGCCAAGGTGCAGATATGAAAGTCCGCAAGTTCCGCCCAACCAATCGCCTGACCGCGATGATCAAGGAGCGCGGGGGCATCATGGCCAAGGATGCGATCGCCGCCGCCGAAGCTGGCGTGGAAAGCCTGCGCGAGTCGTCAATGGCGGCCCTGGACGAGGCTCTCGCCGAGATCGAGCGCCGGTTCGGCAAGGACGCGCCCGAGCGTGCGTCCGAGCTCTACGAGAGCCTTTACGTCCTCGGATCAAGGATCATCGACGTCAGCGCCTTCGTGTCGGACGCCGGGATCGACAAGGCGGCCGTGTCGCTTTGCACGCTCGTCGATAGCTGCGAAGGCTCCGGTAATTGGCGTTGGGACGCGATCGATGTCCATATCGACGCCCTCCGCCTGCTGCGCGCGCATGGCGCTCTGCTGCCCGCCGATCAGCGCGAGGCCATGCTGCAGGGCCTGTACCAGGTCAGCAATTACCGCCCCGACGAGGCGTAAGTCCAAGCTTCCAGAACGGCGCTATGTGTCGGAAACGCAACGGCGCGTCGCGTTCTCCGACTTGTGGCCACATTGCGGCCTTGTGGCGCGAGCTCGGCTTTGTTAGCACTATGCCACCGGTGTCAAAAACCTCGATTGGCTTCTGACACCGGTAACAAAAATCAAGACTTACCGGCTGGGGCTCGTTTCGCGAGGGAAGGTCGCGAAGCGGATCAAAGGCCAGACAGGGCGCAAGCGCCTATGGTCGACACGGGAGGAGGCTATATGTCCAAGAATTTCACGGCGCGGTCGCGCGCTCTGCAGTACGGCGTCTCGGTCCTGACGCTGATGATGGCGGGCGGCGCGATGGCGCAGACGGCTCCGACGGCGCCAGCCGCCGATCCGGCCGAGGCCGTCGTCGAGGAAGTCGTCGTCACCGGCTTCCGCAAGTCGTTGGACGCGGCTCTGAACGTCAAGCGCGACTCGGTCTCGTCGGTCGACGTGATCGTCGCCGAAGACATCGCCAAGTTCCCCGATCAGAACCTCGCGGAATCCCTGCAGCGCGTGCCCGGCATCTCGATCGTCCGTGACGGCGGCGAAGGCCGCGCCATTACCGTGCGCGGCCTGGGCTCGCGCTTCACCCGCGTGCGCGTCAACGGCATGGAGGCGGTCGCCACGACCGCCGACGGCGCCAGCGCCAATCGCGAGCGCGGTTTCGACTTCAACGTCTTCGCCTCCGAGCTATTCAGCTCGCTGGTCGTGCACAAGACCGCCGAGGCTTCGCTGGACGAAGGCTCGCTCGGCGCCGTGGTCGACCTGAACACCGGCAACCCCATGCGCGGCAAGGACGGCTTCACCATGGCCCTCAGCGCGCAGGGCCAATACAACAGCCTGAGCAAGGATCTGGGTCCGCGCGTGGCCGGCCTGGTCAACTACCGCGCCCCGAGCGGCTTCTGGGCCGCCTCGGTGTCGGCGGCCTATTCGCAGCAGAACCAGATCGAGTCGACCAACAACACGGTCCGCTGGGCGCAGGCGCGCTTCAACCGCGTTGGAACGACCAACTGCTTCACCACCCAGAACTCGGGCGGCAGCTACGTCCCGAGCGCGGCCTGCGATCAGGTCGCCCTGGCGTTCCACCCGCGTATTCCGCGCTATGGCGAGGTCAACCACGACCGCGAGCGCCTGGGCGTCACCGGCAGCCTGCAGTTCGCGCCGACCGATCGCACCAAGCTCTCGATCGACGGCCTCTATTCGAAATACAGCGCCGTCCGTAGCGAGAAGTGGGCCGAGGTTCTGTTCCGTTCGAACGAGCGCTCGATCAGCGTTCGCGACTATACGATCGACGGTAACAACAACCTGATCAAGGGTACGTTCGATAACGCCTGGGTTCGCTTGGAGTCCTATCAGCGGAAGCTGGATACGACCTTCCACCAGCTCAGCACGAACCTGACCCACGAGTTCTCGGACCGGTTCAAGATTCAGGCGCTGGCGGGCTTCTCGAAGTCGGACGCCGACATCCCCTACGAGACCACGATCATCTTCGACGATCGCGACGCGGCCGGTTACAGCTACGACTACACGAACATGAAGAAGCCGGTGCTGGCCTTCGGCACCAGCATCAGCGAACCGACGAACTTCCAATTCGCCGAGTTCCGCGATCGTCCGTCGAACAACACCAACAAGTTCAAGACCTTCGCCCTGAATGGCGACTGGTCGGTGACCGACGCCGTGACCCTGAAGGTCGGCGCCGTGTTCCGTCAGTTCGACCTGGACCTGCGTGAAGGGGCCCGTGACTCCACCTATTGCGCGGCCTTCACTTGCGCGGCCGGGACCTATGGCGCGCCGGTCACCTCGGCGCTGACCACGAACTTCTCCCTGACGGGCGCCGAGGCGCCCGCCGGCACGACGACCAGCTGGGCCGCGCCGAACCTGCAGGCCGCCACGGCCTTGATCAACCTGTACCAGCGCCCGCTGCTCGTTCAGGCCGGCAACACCCGTTCGGTCACCGAAAAGGACACCGGCGCGTTCCTGCAGATGGACGTGAAGAGCCAGATCGGCGATCTTGACTATGCGCTGAACGCGGGTGTTCGCTATGTGAAGACCGAGCAGTCCTCGACCGGCCTCAACAGCGGTCAGAACGTCACCGTGGATCGGACCTATGATGACTGGCTGCCGGCGGCCAATCTGGTCCTCTATCCCATGGACAAGGTCATCGTCCGCGCCTCGGCCGCCAAGGTCATGACCCGTCCGAACCTGGGCAATCTGACGCCGGGCGGCTCGGTGGACGGTTTCAACTACCGCATCACCACGGGTAACCCCCAGCTGAAGCCCTACCGCGCCAACGCCTATGACGCGGCCGTGGAATGGTACTTCGCCCGCGAGTCGATCTTCTCGGTCGCTCTGTTCAAGAAGGACATCGCGAGCTTCCCGCTCTCGAGCTCCGTGCAGGGCACCTACGCCTCGACGGGCCTGCCGCTGTCGCTGATCCTGGCCAGCTCGCCGGCCGCCGCCAATCCCGAGGCGCGGCCCTGGACGATCGGCACGACGATCGACGGCGAAGGCGCGTCGCTGAAGGGCGTCGAGTTCGCGGTGCAGGGACCGTTCAGCTTCCTGCCGGGCTTCTGGTCGAAGTTCGGCGGTATCGCCAACGTCACGCTGGTCGACTCCAACGTCTCCTACAGCGTCAATGGTCCGGCGACGGCCGCGCCGACGGCGACCGGCACCTTCCCGGTCCTGGTGCGTCGCACCGAGAACGGAAGCCTGTTCGATCTGTCGAAGCGCGCCTTCAACGCGACGCTCTACTACGAAGGCGACAAGTTCAGCGCGCGCGCCTCGGTCGCCTATCGTAGCGGCTATGTCGACGCCGCCAGCGACACCGGCAATGTGTTCGAGGGCTACAACAGCTCGGTCAATGTCGACGCCTCGATGCGCTATCGCGTGACCGACCAGTTCGAAGTCTCGCTGGAAGGCGTGAATCTGACGGACGAGTACCGCGATCGCTTCACCGATCTCGAAGCCAATCGCAACTACGAATACAACCACTTCGGCCGGACCATCATGTTCGGGGTCCGCTACAAGATGTAGTCCCGCCTAAACGCTGGAATGGAATGGGCCGCCGGGTGACTGGCGGCCTTTTTCTTTGCCGAGCTGGGCTAAGCGAAGCGCCCGTCGATCCAGGTTTTCGCGACGTTGAGGTCGTCGTCCAGCAGGCAGAGGTCGGCGGCGAGGCCGCGGGCGATGGCGCCG
>Ga0247725_1001193_pt1 | contig 13965 bp, 12 predicted proteins | sample OKSTACKMCFT3sol_FD_183021 | JGI IMG/M metagenome (GOLD analysis project Ga0247725, IMG submission 183021) | Subsurface sediment microbial communities from gas well in Oklahoma, United States - OK STACK MC-FT3-sol | ecosystem: Environmental > Terrestrial > Deep subsurface > Rock core/Sediment... | reverse complement strand
ATTGCCGCGAAAGCATGGTTAAACACCTGTTTTGCCCCATTGATCTGGATCAACAGCCAACAGCTAGCGGAGAAGTCCGAATGTTCCTGTGGGAGAGGCCGTCAGGCCCGACTGATAGCACCCTGATCCTGGCCCACGGCGCAGGCGCGCCGATGGACAGTCCGTTCATGGATGAAATGGCGCGGAGGCTTGCGCAGAGCGGCATTGCGACCGTGCGCTTCGAGTTTCCCTACATGGCTGCGAGGCGCGAAGACGGGCGTCGCCGTCCCCCCAATCCGCAGGCCGTATTGCTCGATTGCTGGCGGGATGTGCATGCCCAGGTGCGACAGCAGGTCACGGGGCAATTGGCCATCGGTGGCAAGTCCATGGGCGGGAGGATGGCCAGTCTGCTGGCTGATGAGCTGAAGGCCGACGCCCTGGTCTGCCTCGGTTATCCCTTCTACGCCGCCGGCAAACCCGAGAAGCCCCGGGTGGCGCACCTGGCGGATCTGCGCACCCGCACCCTCATCGTCCAGGGCGAGCGGGATGCCCTCGGCGACCGCGAAACCGTCGCCGGCTACTGCCTTTCCGACGCCATCCAGCTGCACTGGCTGGAAGCCGCGGACCATGACCTGAAGCCCCTCAAGGCGTCCGGTCATACCCACGCCGAGCACCTTCAAGCTGCCGCCGAGCAGATCGCCCACTTCCTCAAAGGGTGAGCGGAGTAGGGCGGGTCAGCGGCGCAGCAGGTCCAATGCGCCGCCGCCTTCCTTCACCGTCTGCAGGATGATTTCCGAACGGATGTCGGTCACCCCGTGGGCCCGGTTCAGGCGCGTGACGATGAAGTCGGAGAACTGCTTCAGGTTGCGCGCCTGCACCCGCAGCACATAGTTGCTCGCCCCGGTCACGATGTAGGCGCTGACCACCTCCGGCCAGCCCTGCAGCTGCTCCACGAAGCGCTCGTGCCAGTCCGCCTCGTCCTGGCGCATGGACACATGCACCAGCGCCTCCAGCTCCACCCCCAGGCGCTCCGCGTCCAGCACCGGTCGATACCCCCGCACGATGCCGCTGTCCTCCAGGTTGCGCAGACGCCGCAGGCAGGCCGACGGTGACAGCGAGACCCGTTCCGCCAGCTCCTGGTTGCTGATCCGGCCGTCGTATTGCAGGCAGTGGAGGATGCGGATATCGGTGCTGTCCAGGGTCATGAGAATAAAATTTCAGGAAAATGAAGATTGATAGAATTTACTGCGGCTGGATGACGCAAGCGTCGCAAAGATAGCACGATAATTCGAAGGCCTTTGCAGCATGATTTTTTCGCCCAACGAGGAAAAGACCATGCGCAATGAGCCGTTGCTGTGGGACATCAGCCCACCCCTGAACAGCCAGACCCCCACCTGGCCTGGCGACACCCCTTTCCAGCAGCACGCCACCTGGCAGATCGACGCGCACTGCCCGGTCAACGTCGGGCGCATCACCCTCTCGCCCCACACCGGCGCCCACGCCGACGCCCCGCTGCACTACGACCCGGCCGGTGCCGCCATCGGCGCCGTCTCGCTCGCGCCCTACCTCGGCCCCTGCCGCGTGATCCATTGCCTGGAGGCCGAGGGCCTCGTCGAGCCCCATCACCTGCAGCCTCACCTCGCCGGCGTCCCGCCCCGGGTGCTGATCCGCACCTGCCTGGCCGCCCCGCAGGACGGCTGGCCCGACACCTTCACCGCCATCGCCGCCGACGCCATCGCGCTGCTCGCCGCCCATGGCGTCTGCCTGGTGGGGACCGACACCCCGTCCCTCGACCCCCAGCACAGCAAGACCCTCGACGCCCACCACGCCGTTGCCGCCCACGGCATGGCGATCCTCGAAGGCCTGGTGCTCGACGAGGTGCCCCAGGGCGATTACGAACTCATCGCCCTGCCGCTCAAGTTCACCCAACTCGATGCCAGCCCGGTCCGTGCCGTGCTGCGTCGCCTGTCGACCTAGGAGCCGACCATGACAACAAGACAAGCCTGCCTCGACCTCGACGCCCGCGATGCCCTCGCGCCCCTGCGCGACGCCTTCGCCCTGCCCGAAGGGGTCATCTACCTCGACGGCAACTCCCTCGGCGCGCGCCCCAAGGCCGCCCTCGAACGGGCCCGGCAAGTGGTAGAGGACGAATGGGGCACCGGCCTGATCGGCAGCTGGAACGAAGCCGGCTGGCGTGGCCTGCCCGAGCGCCTGGGCAACCAGCTCGCCGGCCTCATCGGCGCCGGCCAGGACGAAGTGGTGATCACCGACACCACCTCCATCAACCTCTTCAAGGTGCTGGTCGCCGCCCTGCGCGTGCAGGCCCAGCGCGACCCCTCGCGCAAGGTCATCGTCACCGAGAGCAGCAACTTCCCCACCGACATCTACATGGTCGAAGGCCTCGCCGACCTGCTCCAGCAGGGCTACAGCCTGCGCCTGGTGGACACCCCCGAGGAGCTGCCCGCTGCCATCGGCAGCGACACCGCCGTCGCCCTCATCACCCAGGTCAACTACAAGACCGGCTACCTGCACGACATGCAGGCCCTCACCGCCCTGGCCCACGAATGCGGCGCGCTGACCATCTGGGACCTCTGCCACTCCGCCGGCGCCGTGCCCATCGACCTCACCGCCGCCAAGGCCGACTACGCCATCGGTTGTACCTACAAGTACCTCAACGGCGGCCCCGGCTCCCCGGCCTTCGTCTGGGTCGCCCCCGCCCTGCGCGAGCTGGTCTGGCAACCGCTGTCCGGCTGGTGGGGCCACGCCCGCCAGTTCGGCATGGAGCCCGCCTACGAGCCGGCACCCGGCATCGGCCGCTACCTCTGCGGCACGCAGCCGATCACCTCCCTGGCCATGATCGAGTGCGGTCTCGAGGTCTACGCCCGCACCAGCATGGAGGCCCTGCGGGAGAAGTCCCTGGCCCTCACCGACCTGTTCATCGAGCGGGTGCAGGCCCGTTGCGGCCAGCACCCGCTCACCCTGGTCACACCCCTGGAGCACGCCCGCCGTGGCAGCCACGTCAGCTACGAGCACCCCGAGGGCTACGCCATCATCCAGGCGCTGATCGACCGGGGCGTGGTCGGCGACTACCGCGAGCCGCGCATCATGCGCTTCGGCTTCACCCCCCTCTACACCCGCTTTGTCGACGTCTGGGACGCCGCCGAAACCCTCGGCGAAATCCTCGACAGCGAGGCCTGGCGCCAGGAGCGCTTCATGGCCCGCAAGCAGGTGACCTGACCCCATGCACCCGGCGCCCACCCGGGCGCCTCCACCTCTCACCCATAACCACAACAAGAGGTCGATGAGATGAACACCCCGCGATTGGCCCGCGCCGCTTTGCTCCTGAGCGGCATCACCGCCACCCCGCTGATGGCCGCCGACAGCCCCGAAGGCTTCCTCGAAGGCAGCCGCCTGCAGCTCAACCAGCGCAACTTCTACTTCCACCGCAACCTGCTCAACAACCCGGGCGGGCAGAACTACCGCGAGGAGTGGGCCCACGGCTTCACCCTCGACTACCAGTCCGGCTACACCCAGGGCACCGTCGGCTTCGGCCTGGACGCCTGCGCCAACCTCGGCCTCAAGCTCGACAGCAACCGCGCCCGCACCGGCACCGACCTGCTGCCGATCGACTCCCGGGGCCGCCCCGAAGACAGCCAGGCCGAAATCGGCGGCGCCCTCAAGCTGCGCGTCTCCCGGACCGAGCTGAAGTACGGCAGCCAGGCCCCCATGAACCCCGTGTTCGGCACTGGCAACGCGCGGCTGTTCGCCCCCATGCCCATCGGCTTCTCCCTCGGCAGCCGCGAGGTGGAGAACCTGCTGCTGGAGGCCGGGCACTTCACCGCCGGCAACGACGGCAACTCCACCAACCGCGACGGCGCCCTCAAGGCCCTGTTCGCCCAGGTGGAAACCCGCCGTGCCGACTACCTCGGCGGCCAGTGGACCCCCAGCGACGCCACTCACCTGTCCGCCTACGCCTCGCGCTATGAGGACATCTGGCGGCAGTACTACCTCGGCGCCGGCCAGCGCCTCGACCTGGCCGACCAGCAGGCCCTCACGCTCGACGCCAGCTTCTACCGCACCCTCGACCAGGGCCGCAGCCTGGCCGGCCGCATCGACACCATCGCCTGGTCCGCCTCCGCCCGCTACCGCTTCGGCGCCCACGCCCTGACCCTGGCGCACCAGCGGGTGAACGGCGACCAGCCCTTCGACTACCTCGGCTTCGACCGCCAGCCCGGCACCTCCATCTACCTCGCCAACTCCGTGCAGGTCCTCGACTTCAACGCCCCCAACGAGCGCTCCTGGCAAGTGCGCTACGACCTCGACTTCGCCCCCTTCGGCGTGCCCGGGCTCAGCTTCATGAGCCGCTACATCCGGGGCGACCACATCGACGACAGCCACCGCAGCAGCCCCAGCGCCTACCAGCGCTACGGCGAGGCCGGCAAGCGCTGGGAGCGGGACATCGAACTCGGCTACGTCGTCCAGGGCGGCAGCGCCAAGGACCTCTCCATCCGCCTGCGCCAGGCCAGCATCCGCTCCACCGCCCAGGTCGGCCGGGCCGACACCGCCGACAACAACGAACTGCGGGTGATCATCGACTACCCGCTGCAACTGCTCTGACGCCCCGCATAACGACAACACCGAGGCACACGATGAACGACAAGACAGGATTCGCCGCCATCACCGCGCGCGAGCAGGGGCTCAAGCGCCAGCTCACCTCCGGCCAGATGGCCATGATCGCCATTGGCGGTGCCATCGGCACCGGCCTGTTCATGGGCAGCAGCTTCGCCATCGGCTTCGCCGGCCCCGGCGTGCTGGTCAGCTACGCCATCGGCGCCCTGATCGCCCTGCTGCTCATGGGCTGCCTGGCCGAAATGACCGTCGCCCACCCCACCTCCGGCTCCTTCGGCGCCTACGCCGAGTTCTATGTCAGCCCGCTGGCTGGCTTCCTGGTGCGCTACGCCTACTGGGCCGCCATCGTCCTGGCGGTCGGCACCGAAGTGACCGCCATCGCCGTGTACATGAAGTACTGGTTCCCCGCCGTTGCCGGCTGGGTCTGGATCCTGCTGTTCTCCGCCGCCCTGGTGGTCACCAACGCCATCAGCGTCAAGGCGTTCGGCCACTTCGAGTACGGCTTCTCGGCGATCAAGATCGGTGCCATCGTCGCCTTCATCCTGCTCGGCGCCTGGCTGGTGTTCGGCGGCGGTGACCCCGCCTACGGCTTCCACCACTACGTCGCCCACGGCGGCTTCATGCCCCATGGCGTCTCCGGCGTCTGGATCGCCGTGATCATCTCCATCTTCAGCTACCTCAGCATCGAGATGATCGCCGTCGCCGCCGGCGAAGCCGAGCAGCCGGAGGTGGCCGTCAAGCGCGCCTTCCGCGTCACCATGGCGCGCCTGCTGGTGTTCTACATCCTCACCCTCGCGCTGATCCTCGCCCTGGTGCCGTGGAACCAGTCGGGGCAGGGCGCCCAGAGCCCCTTCGTGATGGTGATGGAGCAGGTGGGCATCCCCGGCGCCACCGGGCTGATCAACTTCGTCATCCTCGTCGCCGCCCTGTCGGCCATGAACAGCCAGCTCTACACCACCACCCGGATGATGTTCAGCCTCGCCCGTGCCGGCCACGCCCCGCGCCTGATGGGGCGCCTCGGCAGCAACGGCGTCCCGCTCAATGCCCTGGCCCTGTCCTGCACCGGCATCGCCCTGGCCACCCTGGTCAACCTGGTGTTCCCCGAGGAGTCCTTCATGCTGATGATGGCCATCTCCATCTTCGGCGCGCTGTTCGCCTGGATGATGATCTTCCTCACCCACTACCGCTTCCGCCGCTACCACGCGCGCAACGGCGGCCTGCAGCTGTCCTTCCGCATGTGGGGCTTCCCCTGGGCGACCCTGCTGGGCTTCGGGCTGATGGTGGCCATCCTCATCACCACCGCCTTCGTCCCGGCCTTCCACATGACCCTGGTGTTCGGCATCCCCTTCCTGCTCGTGCTCTGGGGCGCCTTCCACCTGCTCACGCGGCGTGCCAGCCTGCTGGTGGAGGCCGACCAGGCGCCGGTGGGGGAGCGCTGATACCGCCGCAATCCACCTGGAAAAAGACACGCTTCGGCGTGTCTTTTTCGTTGCAGTGTCGAAGCACACGCGCCCCCATCTGCGAACCCATCGACAGGAACTCATCCCGGGGATTGACCTGGCCCGCGCCCCGTCGATGATGGCGCCCTGGGCACGCCCATCCGCAGGCAGGGAAGCCGCCTCGCCGGGCGTCGAGGATGACCCATACAAGGAGGTCGGCAACATGCAGGGCATGGCATTGATCGGGATGCTGCTGGTGGGCACGCTGCCCGCGCTGCTCCCCGGGCGGCGAGCGTTTCTGGTGGCCCTGGCCGGGGTGGCCGTGCTCTACGGGGCGCAAGTCGCCTGGTTCTTCTGGGCCGTGGAGCGGGATGCGACCGAGGGGCCAGCCTTCATGGCAGGCATCGCCATCCTGGGCGTCGAGCAGGTGCTCGTCGTTTCCTCGATCATCGGGCGGCTCATCGCCCACTTCCTGGCCCGCCGACTGGGCCGGTACGCGCGGGCCGGCCTGATCTGCGGGCTTGCCCTGCTGGCGGCCAGCCTCTGTGCCTTCTCGCTGAGCGGTTACGCCGCGCCCATGCTCATGGGGGCTGCAGCGCCGTTCGTCTGGTTCTGCCTGGCCTTGCTGCTGGCGCCTCGCCCAGATCGGGGCCTGTCATTCGCCTGACCCGAACGTGCGGGAGGCTTCAGGTGGGGGCTTTGCGGCCCTCGACCCCCTGCCTTGTGCATTTATCAAGCGCAGCGGCATTTGGGTCGCTAAGGATTTCCCTACATAAAATCGGGAAGTGCCGATAACCATTGAGTCCGGATCACAGGAAGATGAAGCGGAACTGAAGGCAACCCCAAGCCGATGGGCTCGTTGTTGCATCAGCCTCTCATTCCGTTTGGCTTGGCTACTCTGAGGAAGGCCGCTCCGGCTACCGGACGACCACTGCGGGCAGTAAGGGCAAAACGTTCGACCCAACATCAAGGAGCTCATCATGTTGTTCAACAGAAAGAGCCGAGTCAGCCCTGACATCAAAACCCCCCAGGACGAAGAAAACCTCCAGCGGCTGCGCGCCATCGAGGACAACGTCGCATCCATCTCCTTCACCCCCCGGGGCGAGATCATCACCGCCAACCCCCTGTTCCTCCAGGTGGTCGGCTACACCGAGCAGGAGCTCGTCGGCAAGCACCACCGCCTCTTCTGCGAGGACAGCTTCCGCAACTCCAGCGCCTACGAACGTTTCTGGACCTCCCTCGCCAACGGCATCTCCCAGCGCGGCGTGTTCAAGCGCATCGCCAAGAACGGCGCGGTGCTATGGCTGGAGGCGACCTACTTCCCGGTCAAGGACGCCTCCGGCCGCGTGGTGGAGGTGCTGAAGATCGCCAGTGACGTCACCCAGAAGCACTCCGACCTGCTGGTGCTCGGTGCGCTGAGCGACGCGCTCCGCCGCTCCATGGCCATGATCGAGTTCACCCCCGATGGCGAGATCATCGACGCCAACGACAACTTCCTGCGCCTGATGGGCTACGGCCTCGGCAGCCTAAAGGGTCGCCACCACCGCATGCTCTGCCTCGACGAGTTCTACAGGGAGAACCCCGACTTCTGGGCCAACCTCAAGGCCGGCAACTTCTACCGTGGCCACTTCGAGCGCAAGACCGCCTCCGGCAACACCGTGCACATCGAGGCCAGCTACAACCCGGTGAAGGACGAGACCGGCACCGTGTTCAAGGTGGTCAAGTTCGCCATCGACGTCACCGAGCAGGTGCGCCGCAACGAAGAGGTCCGGCGTGCCGCCGAACTGTCCTTTGCCACCGCCGAGGAGACCGCGCAGATCTCCAACCGGGGCATGGATTCGCTCGACCAGTCGGTGGCGATCTCCGCCACCACCCTGACCATGGTGAACACCGCCGTGGACCTCATCTCCAAGCTGAGCCTGCAGGCCAAGGACATCGAGAACATCGTCACCACCATCCAGGGCGTCGCCGAGCAGACCAACCTGCTGGCCCTCAATGCCGCCATCGAAGCGGCGCGGGCGGGGGACATGGGGCGCGGCTTCGCCGTGGTGGCCGATGAAGTGCGGCAACTGGCCGGGCGCACCAGCGGCGCCACCATCGAGATCAAGAGCGTGGTCACCGAGAACGTGAAGATGACCCAGCAGATCGACGACTACATGAAGAAGATCGAAGCCAGCGCCAAGGACAACAACGCGCAGATATCCACCGTCGCCTCCATCATGGGCGAGATCAGCCGGGGCGCCGAACACGTCGCCAAGGTGGTCTCGGCGCTCTTCAAGTAACCCCCTCGGAGATGCCCTCCAGCGGGGTCGCCGGCTCGCTCTTCATGCGCGGCATCTCGATGCCGTGCTGCTTCACCCGCCGGTACAGGGTCGCCCGGGAGATGCCCAGGGCCCGCGCGGCGGGCAGCGGTTGCCAGCGGTGGCGCACCAGGGCGTCCAGCAGGGCCTGGCGCTCCGGGCTGGCGGGCGTCTCGTCCCGGAGTTCCGGCGCTGCGCCGCGCAGTTCTTCCGGCAGGTCCTGCAGGCGCAGGGTGTCGCCGGGGCAGATGGCGCAGGCGTAGCGCAGCACATGGCGCAACTGGCGCACATTGCCCGGCCAGCGATAGCCCAGCAGGCATTCCAGCGCCGCCTCGCACAGCCCCAGGCGCAGCCCGCAGCGGGCCGCTTCCTCGTCCAGCAGGCGGTTGATCAGCGCCAGCTTGTCCGTGCGTTCGCGCAGGGGCGGCAGCTCGAAGCGCGCGCCGTTGAGGCGGAAGAACAGGTCCTCGCGGAACTCGCCGGCCGCCACCAGCGCTGCCAGGTCCCGGTGGCTGGCGCAGATCACCTGGATGTCCACCGCCTGCCGACGTGCCGCCCCCAGTGGCGCCACTTCGCCCTCGGCCAGCACCCGCAGCAGGCGGGTCTGCAGGGCCAGGGGCATGTCTCCGATCTCGTCGAGGAACAGCGTGCCGCCATCGGCCTGCTGCAACAGCCCGCGCATGCCCTTGCGCTCCGCCCCGGTGAAGGCGCCGGCCACGTAGCCGAACAGTTCGCTCTCGATCAGGTTCTCCGGGATGGCCGCGCAGTTCAGCGCCACGAAGGGCTTGCCCCGGCGTGCGCTGGCGTCGTGCAACTGGCGGGCGAACACCTCCTTGCCGGCGCCGGTCTCGCCGTGGATCAGCACCGGCAGGTGGCGGTCCTTCACCCGCACCGCCAGGCGCAGGCTCTCCGCGATGCGCGGGTCCAGCTGCGTGGCATCGCGGCTCGGCAGCGCCACGCTCACCGCCCGGCGCGGCACGCTGAGGCGGATGTGCAGGCCCTGCTCGGGCACATGGCGCGGGTGCTCGTCGGCGGCCGCCCGCAGCAGGTCCAGGTCGAACACCTCGCCGATGTGCTGCGGCAGGCGCCCGTGGCGTTCCAGCAGGTAGTGCCGCGCCGCCGGGTTCAGCGCCTGCAGGCGGCCGTCGGCGTCCCAGGCGAACAGGTAGTCCGGCTGGCTGTCCACGTAGCCGGGGGCTGAATGGGCGCGCAGCACCCAGTGGCCACGGGTGCTGTGCATGAAGAAGGCGTTCTCGATATCGCGGGCGCTCTGTACCGCCATCTGGCGGATCAGGTGCTGGCTGCGGCGGTCGTCCGGAGACTCCACGGCGGACACGTCCAGCACCCCCAGCAACTGGCCCTGGGGGTCGAACACCGGCGCCGCCGAACAGGTCAGGCCGATGAAGGCGGCGCGGAAGTGGTCGCGCTTGTGCACCGTCACCGGCACCCGGTTGGTCAGCACCGCCGCCACCCCGCAGGTGCCTTCCTCGCCCTCCGACCAGCAGGTGCCCAGGTACAGCCCCGCCCGGCGGCACTCGCCACGGATGGTGGCTTCCACGCGGTAGTCGATGGTGCGGCCCTGGGCATCGGTGAGCAGCACGCAGTAGTCGGCATCGCGCACCCGCCCGTGCAGGCGCGAGACCTCCTCGCCGGCGATGCGCAGGAAGCTTTCCGCGCGTTCGCGGCATTCCTTCAGCAGCGTCTCGCTGAGGATGCGCGGGCCCTGCAGCGAGCCCGGGTCCAGGCGGTGCTGGTCCATGGAGCGGCGCCAGGAGTCCAGGATCAGGTCCGGCACCGGTGGTTCGGGCAGGCGTTCGGCGTGGCGCAGCACACGGCTGATGCAGTCCACATGGGCTTTCGAGTTGGCAGGCAGCATGGGGCCTCCACGGCTCGTGTCGTTGTTCTTGTGCCGGTCATTTAAGCGCCGGCCCGGAGGGCGGACAAGCACGGCGGCGCGCCGCCCGGCGGATGAGACGCCGCGTCTCAGCGTCTCGCCCGCACCCCGTGCAGGCTGACATGGCGCGTCTCAGATCGCGCTTCCCACGGCGCGTTAACAACCCCCTCGCAGCCGCTCTGGCCCGCACCTTTGCGCCCCGCCTGCGCCGTCCTGGCACCGCCCTTGCTCCTGTCCTGGCGACACCGGGACGCCGTCCCGCACCCACAACAACAATTCAGAGGTGCGTCATGACCCTTGTTGCCCCTGCGCCATTTTCCCTTTCCGGCCGGATCGCCCTGGTCACCGGCGGCGGCCGTGGCATCGGCCTCGGCATTGCCTGCAGCCTGGCCCAGGCCGGTGCCGAACTGGTGATCGCCGACCTCGACCCGGCCCTGGCCGAGGAGGGCGCCGCCCAGGTCCGCGCCCTCGGCGCCCGCGCCACGGCCCACGCGGTGGACGTCGCCGATCCGCAGAGCGTCCAGGCCCTGGTGGACGCCATCGCCCGCCAGCACGGCCGGCTCGACGTGGCGGTGAACAACGCCGGCGTCATCAGCATCCACAAGGTCCGTGAACTCAGCGTCGAGGACTGGGACCGGGTCATGACCATCAACGCCCGCGGCGTGTTCCTCTGCTGCCAGGCCGAACTGGCCCTCATGCAGGCCCAGCGCTGGGGGCGGATCATCAACGTCGCCTCCATCGCCGGGCGGGTCGGCTTCCCGGACCTGGCCCACTACAGCGCCTCCAAGTTCGCCGTCATCGGCTTCAGCAACGCCCTGGCCAAGGAGGTCGCCCGTGAGGGCATCACCGTCAACGCCCTGTGCCCCGGCATCGTCGGCACCGGCATGTGGCGTGGCGAGGCCGGGCTCTCCGGGCGCTGGGCGCAGCCGGGGGAGAGCGAGGCGCAATCCTGGGAGCGCCACCAGGCCAGCCTGCTGCCCCAGGGCGAAGCGCAGACCGTGGAGGACATGGGCCAGCTCGCCGTCTACCTCGCCTGCGCGCCCCACGTCACCGGCCAGGCGATCGCCGTCGACGGCGGCTTCTCCCTGTGAGTGCCGCCATGCCCCTGCGCGTCGGCATCATCGCCAACCCCGCCTCCGGCCGTGACGTGCGCCGCCTCACCGCCAACGCCGGGCTGTACTCCAGCACCGACAAGGCCGCCGTGGTGCAGCGCCTGCTCGGCGCGTTCGGCGCCACCGGCGTGGACGAGGTGCTGATGCCGCCGGACATGACCGGTATCGCCGCCGCCGTGCTCAAGGCCAGCGCCAGCCGCCACGCCCACGACAGTCGCTGGCCGCGCCTGGAGTTCCTCGACCTGCCGCTGCGCCAGAGCGTGGAAGACACCCGCCACGCCGCACGCCTGATGGTCCGGCGCGGCGTCGCCCTGGTGGCGGTGCTCGGCGGCGACGGCACCCACAAGGCCGTGGCGGGGGAGGTGGGCGACATCCCGCTGTTGTGCCTCTCCACCGGCACCAACAACGCCTTCCCCGAGCTGCGCGAAGCCACCGGCGCGGGCCTGGCCGGCGGGCTCTACGCCAGCGGCCGCATCCCGGCGGAGGTGGCGCTGCGCCGCAACAAGCGCCTGCGGGTGCGCATCGCCGCGCGCGGCATCGACGAAACCGCCCTGGTGGAGGTGGCCGTCTCGCCGCTCACCTTCACCGGTGCCCGCGCCATAAGCCGCGCGGAGGACCTGGCCGAGGTCTATGCCGCCTTCGCCGAGCCCCACGCCATCGGCCTCTCGTCCCTCTGCGGGCTGTGGAACCCGGTGTCACGGCGCTACCCCCGTGGCAGCTGGGTGCGCCTCGCCCCCGGCGCCGAACAGGCCCTGCTGGCGCCGCTCGCCCCCGGCTTGCTGCAGGCCTGCGGCATCGTCGCCAGCGGCAGCCTGGAACCCGGCATCCCCCGGCTGCCGCACCTGGCCGCCGGCACCCTGGCCCTGGATGGCGAGCGCGAGATCGAGTTCGCCGCCGCCGACCGCCCCAGCATCACCCTCGAACTCGACGGCCCGCTGAGCATTGACGTCGAGGCCGCCCTGGCCTTCGCCGCCTGCCATCGCCTGCTGGCCGTCCCTGGCAAGCCCGTGAACCACCCTGGAGAACAAGAAGATGTCCACGCTTTCGACTGAGCAATTGCTCCATGCCTACCGCGTGATGCGCACCATCCGCGCCTTCGAGGAACGCCTGCACGTGGAGTTCGCCACCGGCGAGATCCCCGGCTTCGTCCACCTGTACGCCGGCGAGGAAGCTTCCGCCGCCGGGGTGATGGCGCACCTCTACGACGAGGACTGCATCGCTTCCACCCACCGTGGCCACGGCCACTGCATCGCCAAGGGAGTGGACGTGTACGGGATGATGGCCGAGATCTACGGCAAGAAGACCGGCGTCTGCCACGGCAAGGGCGGCTCCATGCACATCGCCGACCTGTCCAAGGGCATGCTCGGCGCCAACGGCATCGTCGGTGCCGGCGCGCCGCTGGCCGCCGGTGCCGCCCTGGCCGCCAAGCTCAAGGGCAACCGCGCCGTGGCCGTGGCCTTCTTCGGCGACGGGGGCTCCAACGAGGGCGCCGTGTTCGAGGCCATGAACCTCGCCTCGGTGTGGAACCTGCCGTGCATCTTCGTCGCCGAGAACAACGGCTACGCCGAGGCCACCGCCTCCAACTGGTCCGTCGCCTGCGACCACATCGCCGACCGCGCCGCCGGCTTCGGCATGCCCGGCGTCACCGTCGACGGCTTCGATTTCTTTGCCGTGCACGAAGCCGCCGGCGCCGCCATCGAGCGGGCCCGGGCCGGGGAGGGGCCCTCGCTGATCGAAGTGAAGCTGACCCGCTACTACGGCCACTTCGAAGGCGACGCCCAGACCTACCGCGCCCCCGACGAGGTCAAGCACTACCGCGAAACCCGCGACTGCCTCATGCAGTTCCGCGAGCGCACCACCCGCGCCGGCCTGCTTCAGGCCAGCGCGCTGGACGCCATCGATGCCGAGGTCGAGGCCGGCATCGAAGAGGCCGTGGTGCGCGCCAAGGCCGACCCCAAGCCATCCCCCGCCGACCTGCTCAGCGACGTTTACGTCGCCTACCCGTAACCGGCCGGCGAGCCGCCAGAAGAACAATCAAAGGAGAGCCATCATGGCCAGAAAGATCAGTTACCAGCAGGCCATCAACGAGGCGCTGGCCCAGGAAATGCGCCGCGACCCCAGCGTCTTCATCATGGGCGAGGACAATGCCGGCGGCGCCGGCGCACCCGGCGAGGACGACGCCTGGGGCGGCGTGCTCGGGGTCACCAAGGGCCTCTACCACCAGTTCCCCGGCCGCGTGCTGGACACCCCGCTGTCGGAGATCGGCTACGTCGGCGCCGCCGTGGGTGCCGCCACCCGGGGCCTGCGCCCGGTGTGCGAACTGATGTTCGTCGACTTCGCCGGCTGCTGCCTGGACCAGATCCTCAATCAGGCCGCCAAGTTCCGCTACATGTTCGGCGGCAAGGCCGTCACCCCGCTGGTGATCCGCACCATGGTCGGCGCCGGCCTGCGCGCCGCCGCCCAGCACTCGCAGATGCTCACCGCGCTGTGGACCCACATCCCCGGGCTCAAGGTGGTCTGCCCCTCGTCCCCGTACGACGCCAAGGGCCTGCTGATCCAGGCCATCCGCGACAACGACCCGGTGATCTTCTGCGAGCACAAGCTGCTCTACT
>Ga0247725_1001192_pt1 | contig 13969 bp, 18 predicted proteins | sample OKSTACKMCFT3sol_FD_183021 | JGI IMG/M metagenome (GOLD analysis project Ga0247725, IMG submission 183021) | Subsurface sediment microbial communities from gas well in Oklahoma, United States - OK STACK MC-FT3-sol | ecosystem: Environmental > Terrestrial > Deep subsurface > Rock core/Sediment... | reverse complement strand
TGACGGTCGACGAAGGCGGCGAACACGTCGTAGTCGTTGTCCTCGTCCACGCCCAGGCGGCACTTCACCGTCACCGGGATATCAACCGCATCGACCATGGCCGCAACGCACTCTGCCACCAGCGCCGGCTCGCGCATCAGGCACGCGCCAAAACGCCCGGCCTGCACGCGATCAGACGGGCAGCCGCAGTTGAGGTTGACCTCGTCATAGCCCCACTCGGCGGCGATGCGCGCGGCCTGCGCCAGCAGCACCGGATCACTGCCACCCAGCTGCAGCGCCAGCGGCTGTTCGCTGCGGTCGAAGCCGAGCAGGCGCTCGCGGTCGCCGTGGATGACCGCGTTGGCGTGCACCATTTCCGTGTACAGGCGCGCGCCCGGTGCCAGCACGCGGTGGAACACGCGGCAATGGCGATCCGTCCAGTCCATCATGGGCGCCACGGAAAGGCTGATATCTTTTAAATTCAACGTCTTACGCATGTTTCGGTGCATCCTTGGTGCGCCGGGACTCCCTGTAAGTCCCTGTTTTTCCCTGCCGTTCCCGGTGTAATGTACCCGTGCTGCACCACGCAGCGGGGAGTGCACCAAGACATGGCAGTAGTCGAAAAGCGCGGAAAGAAGTGGCGGGCTATGGTCCGCATCAAGCCCCATCCTACCGCCTCGAAGACCTTCAACGGTCGCAAGGCCGCTGAGGATTGGGCTCGCATTACAGAAGATGCCCTTCGGGCTGGCCTGCCTCCCCCGCAGGAGAGCATGACGCTGGAAACCCTCATTGATCGGTACATCAAGGAGATGGACCGGTTCAAACCCGTTTCAGCCACCAAGCGCGGGAACCTGCGCAGATGGGTTGAAAGCCTGGGCGACCGGGAGGTGTCCACCCTTACGGGTCAGGACATTCTGAACCACATCCGGGCCAGAACGGATCCGTCCGCTGCACTGAATGGCGGGAAGGCCCCAGGCCCGGCAACCATGGCAATGGAACTCGGGTTCCTGGCTGAGGCTCTGGCAGCTGCTCGGTCGCTATGGAACATGACGATCCCGGACGTGGTCACCGCCGTCCGGCCAGTGCTGCGCCGCGCCGGAGCGATCGCCAAGCCAGAGGAGCGCGACCGGCGTCCCGCAGCCCAAGAGCTGGACGAGCTTGCGGCCTTTTACAAATTTAACTTCGGCGCCATCCCGATGCGCGACCTGATCCCGTTCGCCATCGACTCAGCCATGCGCATGGGCGAGATTGTCGCACTGCGGTGGGATGACTACCAAGGCGGCGACAAGCCCATGATTCTGATCCGGGACAGAAAGGATCCCAAGGACAAGAAGGGCAATCATCAGTGGGTGCCACTACTGGGGCGGACGGCGGCGATCATCGAGAGTCAGCCCCGCAATGGCCCGCTGATCTTCCCCTACAAGGCAGACAGCATCGGAGCGTCATTCCGCCGCGCCTGCAACCGGCTACAGATCGAGAATCTTCACTTCCACGACCTGCGCCACGAGGGAACGTCCAGGCTGTTTGAACAGGGGTACACCATTCCCGAGGTCGCGATCGTGACTGGGCATCGGGATTGGAAATCCCTCAAGCGCTACACCCAACTTGCCCCTAGTTCACTGCACCGCGATCCTTTAACCGAGCCGCTCCCGCGCTCGCTCGTGAACCATCCGAAGGTCGGCACACGTGGCTAGAGGCAGCTTCGCGACGAAGTAATCGGGCTTCCCGGCCATGCCCCACTGACGGACGGCCGTACGCACCAGCTCCTTCGCGTCCATGGCATCCACCGGGCAGGTCCCGCTGTGGACGTAATAGTCGACCCAGCCATAGTCGTTCAGGGGCTCAACGTCACAGGACAGGTGCAGCAAGAACTCGGCATCCTCCCGTTCGGAATCCACGGGTCCTATCCCAAGCTCCTCTCGCAGCTCGTGGGCCAGGCGCTGGGCATGCGTCCTCATCGTGTCAACCACCACAATCCCATGATCCAGCAAGTCCTCTGCAATCGAGGACGTCGAGCGCGGCGCGCGGAAAACGGGGATTCTCATGTGACCGCCAGTGCAGTGAAGGGCCTTCGATAGTGCCGAGGCGCTATCGCACCGTCTGAGACGCGGCGGGCGGTGGGTGATGGACGGGGCGGTGACCTGCCTGAGTCCGTGAGCCTAGGAATTGTTAAGGGCTGCATCGGCGATTTGACGAAATCGTCAATTCCCGGAATCGGAGAGTAGAGCCTGACTCGACTCTGTGCCGGCGCGGCGCTGCTCAAGCGCCCCCGGGTTGAGCTGCCTGCGGCCCCGCATCCGGTACAGTCAGAATGCCCGAAGAGTCGGCGCCAGCACTGTCGGGCCACCTGCGTTGATTAGCCTGCAACCTCGACGCATAGGGAAAACCCTACACGCGAGGAAGGATGTTCCCTATTGCATTTTTGACTACCTATTGAGAGCGTCAAACCATTCAACAGTCGTCCCATGCGTTTCCCTTGCGCGCCCCGATCAGAAAGACGCATTGACCTGGCCCGCGAGATGCAGAACTAAGGCGAAACGGAGCCGAGTTCAGAGCATGAGGACGCCAAAGAAGTATTTAAGAGGATGTCAGCATGAGAAGAAGCGCCGCTTACGTAGGCACCGCCATCGCACTACTTGCAGCCGCCGCAGTCGCCACATACTCAATGCAACCTACAAATAATCTCGCCCCCCAACCCACAAGCTTAAAAAATGAGGAGCTTGAGCACTCCTCAGCATCGCCAGTTCGCGAGGATCTTTCCCATCTCGTTTCTAGAGCAAAAATTGACCCTAAGGTCGTAATCCCAAATCGGGGCCACGCTTACTCGATTTCACGAACACAATCGCCACCTCAAGGTGACGCCCTGAAATATGTACAGTCACTCCTACAGAGATCCAGGGCAGGGGACGCGACTGCGACATATGACATATACCTAGCAGTCAATCAGTGCAAATCAGCGCTAGATACCCCTCCCCTATCCCTCCTTCAAATCTACAGATCACAGGGAATTGAAGAACAGTACAAGCGCTCGCTCGAGAAAAACCTTGCCAGCTGCGAAGCATTGCTGAGCGATCCGGAACTCTCATACGAGCCGTGGCTAAAGAGGGCTGCTGACCAGGGATCGATCGAGGCCAAAATAATGTTTGCGATGGATTCCAAATCCATCTTGGGAAATCGCTCAGATTACCTATCCCATCCGGAAAGACTAACCAACTACCGTATTGAGGCGATGCAAAACCTCCAATACGCTGCATCGACAGGCAGCGTAGATGCCTTGATGGCGCTTGGAAACGCGTTCGATAATGGCATCCTCACCGAAAAATCCCCATCCCAATCGTTGGCATACTTCAAGTCCGCTTACTCACTTGCGCCTAACCCAAGCCTTCAAGAGTTGATTTCTCGAGAATCCAAATCGCTTTCATCGAGGGAGGTTGAAATCGCAAACAGACTATCCATCCAAATAACCAATAATTGCTGCCTCTAATCAAGAAATCCACCACAAAAGGGATTTAACCGTGGAAACAGCGCATGACTTGAAGAGCCCCACACCCAGCCGCAGAAGCAATATATCAAAACTATGGATCGCTGCTTTGATTATTGCCACACTGACCGCAGGACTATCCATTAGCTTTGGATCATTTAGCGCAGCATCCGCAAACTACTCTATACTTTGCGGAGGTTGCGACCTCGGCTCCCCGTTCCCCACCAACAGAACCTTAAGTGAAATAAAGAACTACGTTAAGGTAAGCGCACCCGAGAAGCCACAATCTGGCGACACAATCACCGTATGTAATGGCACTGCGTGCGTTAAATACACGCTTGATGATTCTGGAAACTACATAGGTGATCCCCCCATCCCTCAAACAAGAACCCCTCCAGGTGGCGGTGGCGGTGGTGGCGGCGGTGTAGGTGGCGGCGGTGACTTCGGAGGGGGGCAATGCTCTGTTCGGCCTCGCACGGGGACCGCATGTACTGAGGCTAACGGCATCCGCAGATGCGAGACCTTCGACGACAGCATGGTGGACTGCGGATTCGGCTGATCCATAGCTCCCACCGACAGCAGTTTTGCCCCCTTGAATCAAGGGGGCATTTTCTTGCCTGTCGCTCTTGGGGCCCTAGCTTCTGATATGCGGCGGTGATCTGGGCGGAATAGCACATGGGCGCAATCTGACACGCCGCAGCTTAGTGGCCGGTCACGTCGATCAGCACGAAGTGGCCGGATGCGCTGAACTGTGTCGCATTGTCGGACTGCGGGATCAGGGCAGTCGCACCGGCATAGTAGAAGCGCCCCGAACCCGCTGCACCGGTCCCGTCCCCCTGCGGCCCGGTCAAGCGGAAGCCCACGCCACGCTCGATCCGCTGACACGAACGAGACGAGATCACCGCGTAGCGTCTGCCAGCCGGGACCTGCATGTATGCTCCCTCAGCCGCTCCGAACGGAGCAGTCGTCACGCCCATGATGCGTAGGGGCTTCGCCCAGGAAGCGAAGGCCAGTTCGCCGGTGTGCTCTCGGTACACCTCGATTCCTTCCTTGCCCGGTGTTCCAGTCACAACCGAGTCGTACACCCAGACCGTGCCAGCGACCCATGTTGAGCCGGTGTACGCTGACACTCGCCAGTTGTTGCCGCCGAGATTGGTCAGAATCACGCTGAGTCCGAAATTGTTTTTCGGACCAGTGACCGCAACCACGGGGCTCTTGGCCTGGAAGTCACGCGTGACGTACCGGGTTACTACGATCCCAGACACCTGGTACGCAACGGCGCCAGCTTCGTTGATATCGAACTTGTGGCGCAGATGGAAGTTGAGCAAATCGCTTCGGACCTGCACCGTTCCAGATGGGGTGTATGCCTCAAACCCTCCTATTAGCATTTCAGTGCACCCCGTAAAGGACAGTTGCCGGAACCAGGGAGAAGACTGGTTGCCCGTTGCCATCCACATCCGTTCCCCAATACACCCGGCCATCCGAGTACCAAACGGTTGGGGTGCGGCCAGGCTGCGCCGGATGCGGCACCACGTAGAAGAGAAAATCCCCTGGTGGCAGTGGCCCAACCCAGGTCGAATTACCGTGCACGGCGTCGGTCTGAACCGTGCCGATGAACAGCCCCAAGCGGGTCGTGTAGTCAATCTCCAGCGATCCGTCGAGATTGAAGGTCTGAATGCCCGCAGGCATGCGCTCTACTCCTCTAGTGATTGACGGGAGGGCGTTTGCCACTCCCGCCTTTTGCTATTGCCACCAGCCCATGCGCGTGGCGAGCTGCCCGTTCGGGTAGTAGGTGCGCCAGTTCCCGTCGCTGTATTCCGTGCGCTGGCCACCAGCACGCGCAGACACCCGGAACACGTCGGCGTAAACGTCGAACGACGACGACTGCCCAGTAGCTGCCAGCCCGATACCCGCCACCTTGCCGTCTGCGGTCACATCGATTCCCCAGCGAGCCGATGCTTCCAGCCCGCCTGGCCGATACGCCGGAACCTCCGTCGCATCCGCACTCACCTCGCAGAATATCGGGTCGAACATCCAGAAATACTGAGATGGGACCGCGTCAGCGATGCGCTCAATCATCATGGTTACCCTAGCAGTTACTGTGCCGGGCGGTGCCTCCGCCATGACGTACCCTCGCGGATACTGGGCCACACGCAGTGGCGTGTGCTGGCCGTTCGCGCCAATCGGGTTAACCCACGGAGCGGACGCCGCCGTGTTGCCTATGGCGGTTCCCGCCGCGTTGTACCACTCGATGTAGAAGGCGGCCCGACAGCGATGCAGGTTGACCCGGGCGGCGAAGGAGTAGCGCTTGCCCGGCGTGACCGGAATGTGCCCCGTGAAGGTCCAATAGCGGTCGCCGACAGCACCCGTCGCGGCGCGCATACCGCAATATGCGGATGTGTAGCCGTATGGGATGTAGTTGGTCCCCGCATTGTTGCCAATGACGAAACCTGTCGGGGGTGCCCAACCCGCCGCGCTCCAGCCCGGGAACGTGCTATTGGGAATCAAGTTCGCACCCGCGCCCATGTTGCCGACCTTCACCTGCATGGTCTCGACAATAGATGCGTCCGCCTTACCGTCCACGCTGGCCTGCACACCCCGGATCGCCTCAGCGTTCGCGGCGATGTCCTGCCCATCCTGCTGCACCTGGGTCTTCATCTGGTTGAAGGCCGTGGCGTTGACATCCCCAACCTGCGTCGTCAGCTGTGTGAGGTCTTGCGCAGTCGCGTCCAGCTTGCTGCCCTGCTGGTTCACCGTCGTGGTGAGGCCTGCCGTTGCAGCAGCATTGGCGGTGATCTTGACCTCGTTGGTAATGTCGTAGAACTCGATCCGATCAATTAAGACTCGGGCCGGGCCCGTAGACCCGGCACGGTTCGTCACCCACACGTGGGACAGGACTTCCGTACGATCGTCACCGATGGGGTGCTCTAGCTGGAACCGCTGCCACTCCGTGGTCAGGTTCGGGGTTGTCTGGTCATTGCTACCCTCACCAGCCACCCCACCCGTACGCACGCGGCAGCGAGCCGTGATCGACGCAGTGCCCGAGATTGCCCGAGCAACAACGACGGTGCGCATTCGACGCCCGGTGCCCGCCTTCATACCCGACCAGCGATTACCGTTGGCGAACAGACCTGGCGACTGGGTCGCGTTCTGTACCACGGTCACGTCTACCGCCGAGCCGATCTGCCCCGCACCGTTGGACCACACAATGTCACCACCGGTAGCGCCCGTGTTCGTCTTCACGAACGGGGACATGCCGCCGTCGAAACCGGAATTGGTGTTGATGTTGTCGCCGCGGTTGAACGTGGTGGTGATGGTGGTATTTAGATCGGTGACCTGGCTTGCTGTGCTGGCCAAGGTGTTCTCGGCGCTCGTTACCCTGGAGGCCAGCCCGGTGATGGCTTGCGCCCGTACTCGAAGCGGGCCATGCGCGGATCCACATCGAAGTCGTGAATGTGGTCAATCACCAGTAGCTGCAGCGGCTTGCGCTGGTGCATGCGCCGGGCGCGGGCCTCGAACTGCCGCACGTTCAGGGAGGCGGTGTCATCGATGTACAAAGGCGCGGATTTAAGGTCGCGGATGGTCGGCGTCATGCGGCTTTGGTAGATCTCGCTGTCCTCGCCGAAATGCCTTGGCCTGGTAACTGACCGCGTACACCGACATTCTGTGCGAGGGCGATCTGAGCGACGTTCAGTCGTCATCGGTGAACGTCATTGCCGACAACGCTGCAATGGCGGTCGTGCATATCGGAGAAATCCTTGACCAGGCCGCCGCTGTCGCAAAGGAGGCGCCGTGAGCAGGACCAACAGCAATGTCACGGACACCCTGAGCAGAGAGGAAGAAGCATTCCAGGCACTTCACCAGCTAAACGCCGGCGTTTGCGATATCAGCGATCTGTGCCAGTTCATCATCGATAACGGCCCGCTCGGAAATGCCAACTTTCCACGAGGCGTCGCCGCTGCCATCAGCATGATCCATCTTCGCGCAGTAGGCCTTTCCAAGGTTGTAGGGGAGGTCCTGTGAACGCAGTCGAGAACCCAATCGATCGGCTGCTCGCGCGCGGGCTGACCGGCCGCGACCTCGTCTCCTACATGCTCCCCGGCATCGTCTGGCTGGCGGAGCACCAGGACGAAACGTTCCGCCTCTGCTACCACGACGATGCTGGACAGGTTGTTGTGGAAGAAGTTGCAGCCCCTGCCCTGATTACCCGGGCGCGCGAGCTGGGCTGGACTCCGGACGATCCCAATCCTGATCACCCCTATTGCATGTTCGGCGAAGCCATCTACCACTTCCGACGGGGAGTTCACTGGTTCGCAACGGCCTGCGACGACACAACCGAGATGCTTCCGCTGGCACTGCCAGCACGCGAGCTCGAAGCGGCGAAGAAGAGGGACGACCGCCGCTACAACGAGGCCTCGCGGGCACGACATGCAAGGGCACGCGAGCGCGAGATGAAGCGCAAGAGGGAGGAGGAGGAACGCAAGGCAGTCGCCGAACTAAATGCCGCAGTGCAGATTGCGGCCGACGATTTCACAGCCCAGGCCGCGAAAGCTGGCAAGCCGATCACGGCAGCGACGGCGCGCCGTAAGGCATGGAAGCACATACGCAAGTGCGACGACTGGACCTATCACCTGCTGCTTAAGCGGCTGCGGACCATGAAAGAGCAGGGAGCGAAATCATGAGCGCAATGACGACTTGCGAGGCCGCTGCGGTTGGACTCCAGACACACACGTCGGTGGCATTTCCGCCGCCGGCCGATGGCTTCGCCCACATCCTGGTACAGGACAACCTCAACGCACCTCGCTTCGAGAAGGGCGATGTACTGCTTGCCGATCTGTCACGCACTGAGTGGCGCTACGACGGGATCTATGTCCTCGAACTGCATGGCCGGCAGGTGGTGCGGTATGTGCAGGATCGAGGGTCGAAGGGGCTCTACGTCTATTACCTCGCGGCGATGGAGCTTGGCCAGTTCATCCCGAAGAGCGAGCTGAAGGTGCTCGCAGCGATCAAGGCCGTGAACTGCACAAGGAGAGTGGCATGACCACATCAGTAATCCACGCGCAGATGGCCGAGCTTCGCTCGGCAGCTGCCACCCTCCGCCTGCCTGGTGGCACGACCACCGACCGGATCAGCGCCGAGCTGCTCGAACGGGCGGCCCAGACCATCGCTGTACTGCAGCGCGCGCCGCTGCCGGCTACCACAGTGACCGATCTGCTGCCGATCATGCAGGATGGCTGGACGCCGGAGGTCTACGGCACCTGGGCGATCCGCGCGGCAGAGCGCGCGCACGGCATCGGCACCAACATCCCGACCCCATCGCCGCCCAGTTGGGCCGAGGCCCCGGACGGCTACAACTACCTGGCGATGGACAGTGATGGCCGCTGGTGCTGGTTCAAGCGCCGGCCCTATACGGAGATCTTCGGCAGCTATGACGGCTGGGATTGCGATGAAGGCATCCGTGAGGCACGCGGGCTGAGCTTCTACCCCGGCTGGGCTGAAACGCTGGAAGAACGCCCGGAGGTCGACAATGCGCGCCGCTGAGCATTCGACGTTCTGGCTCCTCTACGGGCAGTATGGCCCCACCATGACCGTGGAGAAGTTCCGCGAGGAGTTCTTTCCGAAGATGACCATGAAGAACCTGCAGAACTGGATCGCCAGGGGCGACGCGCCCAGGCCGATCAATGGCGTTATCGACGTGAGAGATGTGGCCTCATTGTGGGACATGCAGCGAAAATCCTGAGCCGATCGAGTCATGCATCGTCTGTCTCTATTACGTTCGACAAGTAGTCATAATCAGTGAAGCGCACCGTTCGCATAAGGTCATGGACGGTCCACGCCTTCACCGTTACCACGTCAAGAGTGCCGACCGTCAAGCCTTTCGATGCAGCTACATCTGCCATCGTGCACTTCGTCTCGCCTGGTTGACGCAGATGTTCGGGTAGCTTCTCGATAGGAATTCGCTTATCCCTAATCCCTTCCAGGAGCGCCCTGACCTCTTTGATTTGTTTACTGGTGGAACCCTGCTGTACCACAACAGTTACGTCAACAAGGTAGGGACCAGTAGCTTTAGATATCGCTGATGGAGTGAGCGGTGGAACGTCCTCTGCATCTTCGTCGTCAGCTACTCTATCCGCACCGGTTGCGATAGACAGATAGATGCCCTGAATGATTGAATCGTAACGACGCAGCCTAGAGAAGACTTTATCTTTGATGTTGCTCTGAGCCAGAGCTTCATTGAAATCGTTTGGAAGCTCGAGGCGCGTGTAGCTTCGCCCCAACCAGCTTGCGAAGATTTCCTTGTATCTGCCCCCGGCATCATCTTGGAGATCTTCAATGGCGAAAGTGCTCGGGGCGCAGCTGGCAAGTACCACCCGCGGGATCCAATGCCGACCGTGAACCTGCAATGCCAGAAAGAGCTGCCCATCTTCGCCTGATGCACAGGTATGAAGGATACGAGGCCGCTCTCCTTTGGCGAGGTCCGAACTGAACTCAGCATCCTTTAGCAAGCTCGCTGCGATCAACTCGACCAATGGAACTTGGTCGAGGCTCCCGTGCTGAACGTTGCAGGTCTGGCTGGCGACAACCCAATGGGTAGCGTCAGCTGGGGCTGCGCAGTATTCGGCCAGGTCGGACACTGGAACTACAGAACCTTGCCACCACCCGAAGTTCCGGATGCAGGACACAGCAGCCTGTTGATCAGGCTGCTGCGTAATCATTCTCGAAGGCTGCAGTGACTGGGGCACTGCCACCGAGTCGCTTGACCGCTGCGTCCATTGCCGAAGAAAGTTCCGCAACCTTACCATTCAAGCGTTCTCGATAGCCTTCATCTTCTACTGGTCTTTGGAGCATGGCGCGCAACGAAAACCCATCCTGACCTACTGGCTCATCCGCAAGATTAAACAGCGCCGTGCGATGTAGATCAGTGGGAAGAAAAGAAAGTATCTCGCGCAGCGCAGAGATCCTCGCTAGGCTTCCGCCTTTTCTAGGCTCAGCACCTTCAGTCCAGCCATAGAATGCTTTTCGCGTAACACCGAATACTTCGGCAAGGCGGGAAACTGTAACGTCCGAAGAATGCCTGATCCATGAGAGATCTTCTACCCATTTAGGGCCATCACCACCCGCCTCAAGATCTTTTACGATCTTTACGCCATCTTGGTTAAAGACTAGATGAGCAGCAGCCTTACCTTTTGGAACAGTCGGGGTCAACGCATAGGTATTCGTTGGCTGAACGCCGCCGGTGGCCATCACCGCTAGAGCACTGGCCAAAATAGGCGCGTACACGAACCCAGTCTTCCTAGGGAACTCCGCCCTTATCGGAGGCATTCTATTAGAATGCTGTAGCTGCATAGCTTGCATCTCCTTTGCCCTCCTTAATTATTCGAGGTGACAGAACTCCAGGCCTTTCGAGCTTCCGGAGTGATGACCGAATAAAAGTAATCGTTGGCCACGCGATGGAGGCGGTCCACTTCAGCCACCAGCTCATCGGCAGAGATGACTTTTCCGTTCACGCTAGCATTTAAAGCATCGAGGTCGAGAGATCCCTCCCGCGACGTCAGCATCGGGAAGTGGAACATGCCATCCTGAGGGCTTACAGGCATTGAACTGAGCATGTAGGGAGGAAGAAGATCTTGAGGAATGACTGCCGCTCCTTCTCCAATGTTAAATCTAACATTCAGCGTAGTACCCGTGCTCTCTTCAACATACGAGGCAAAGGAACTAGAGTTCTTAACGGCTAGTCGGCTTGAAACTTCAGCGGGCATCAGGCTGGAGACAATAAACTTCCCTACATCCATTCCATGCTGAGACTGGATGTGATCGATGTAACGAATACCTAACTGCGTAATATTGACCACCCCGTCAGCTGCCTTAAAAAGTGCAGTAACAGCTCTCTTCAATGCTTCAGCGAAATTCGCGAATACAGAGTAATCGGTCGTATGGAGAACTAGTCCGGTCTTGAACAGTGTAACGACTGCCTTGTGATCACTAGTCGAAAAAACCCAAGCGCTCCCAACATGCGCTGGATCGAAGTCCTGCGGATCAACCGCCATTTCAAAACCACTAGCGCTGGCAGTCTGCCTCACCCGCTTGAAAGAGGGGAACCATTTTCGAAGCTCGTCTTGGATGGCAGGCACCCAGTTGGGCAGCGCCTCAAGCGACTCAAACCTTACACCAGCTATCACGAAGACCAGCGGCGCATTCGCCAACTGCCGGATCGAGGTCATCACCTAGTTCCCTAACTACACACGCGGAGGTAGCCAAGTATACATCCCTCCGGCAGTGATGTAAGCGTGACTGCCTCTCAGTTTGACGCATCGCCCCGCCGACCTAAGTGCACCACAAATGCACCCGTTGCTAAACATCTCATTGATTTTAATATGAATACGTCCAATCCATCATCAGGGCAACGGACAGGCGCAGGGAATCGGCGTAACGGGCGGTGGCGGACGTCATCGGGGCATTGATCGTGGAGACTGGCATTGCCAGTGAGATCAATAGTTTACACCGGGCGGCTGAATGCGCCCGGTCAGCCGCGCTGCGAGCGCCGGTTGGGCCCGGCTCCGGCTGGCGGCCGGGGCGGGCTGGGCGGTGGCGGCGGACGCTTCCTGCCCTCGGGGAGCTTGGGGTTCGCGTTCTCCATGGATACGACCAACTGGTCCAGTGGTGGGTTGGAACCCTTCCTCAACTTAGCCATTGTCTGTCTCCTGGAGAATCTCGACCCACTGCACATCCACTGCGTGAATCAGTATGCCATCGAGCTGCGGAAGCTCGACCACGGCGGGGCTGGCCACGGGATCCGCTGCTGGATCGGCACCTTCATCGGGTGGATCCGCATCCACCAGCCAGGCCGGCATCTGCATGTAGAACTGTCCCGCAGCGGGGCTGATCGGCCACTCCTTGGGATAGCCGGTCAATCGACGGCCATCCTTCAATTGCAGCACCACGAAGGCAGGACGCGTACCGAGCACGCAGTACCACTCGCTCGGGTGGGATGTCCTCGTGGTGAAGCCTGCACGACGGAGAACCCTGTGGAGGGAATCCTTGTTCGCAGCGAGGGCCAATCCTGCCCCCAACAGTGCGGCGAGGACGAAACCCCATAGCAGGCTGCTGGTCTCGGTCCAGGTCCCCAGCACAAAGCAGCGACCCGCCAGCAGGAGCATCAGTTCGGTGAACTTGACCAGCACCTGGACCGCGAAGGTGAACACCAACGCTTCCACGGTCCGTTCGAACTGCGGCGGCTTGGGATGGGATGTCAGCCCATAGAACACCCATGCAGACAGGAAACCCGGCAGCAGAAAGGTCAGCAGCGTGGTGGCGTTGTTGAAGAGCGAATCCATTCCGGCAGAAGTACTCCGTCGTGAGGATCACAACGGAGCACGATCGCGGCGATTCTTCCACCTTGGGTGGGGTTCACAGGCTGAAGATGCAGCAACCGCAACAGCGGCCATGGCGTTGCAGTTGCTCCACGAGAGCCGATAGCGTCAATGCGCGCTGCCAGCAGCGCCTTTGCCACCCACCTGCTCAATGAGGGTCTGGCTGGCCGCATTGAGCCCCACCACCGTCACCTCCGCACCATGCGTGGCCAGCTTTTCCTGCGCCCGCTCCAGCGCGGCCACGGCAGTCAGGTCCCACAGGTGCGCATCGCGCAGATCGATCTGCACCTTCGGCGCCACGTGCTGGTAATCGAACGCCGCACCCAGCTGCCCTGCCGAGGCAAAGAACACCTGCCCACGCACGCGGTAGACTTGGGTGTCACCGGCATCGCCGCGCTGCACGTCCAGCATGCGGCCAACCTTGCGCGCGAAGAACAGGGCCGACAGCAGCACACCGCTGAGCACGCCCTTGGCCAGATCGTGGGTAGCCACGGTGACCACCACGGTCAGCAGCATCACCGCAGAGGAACTGCGCGGATGCGTGCGCAGGTCGCGCAGCGAGCGCCAGCTGAAGGTGCCGATGCTGACCATGATCATCACCGCCACCAGCGCCGCCATTGGGATCTGCCGTACCAGATCGCTGCCGTACACCACCAGCACCAGCAGGAACACGCCAGCCACCAGGCAGGACAGGCGGCCGCGGCCACCGGAGGTCACGTTGATCACCGACTGGCCGATCATCGCGCAACCGGCCATGCCACCGAGGAAGCCGGTGACCGTGTTCGCCACGCCCTGGCCGACACATTCGCGGTTGCGCTCGCTGGGCGTCTCGGTGATGTCCTCGACGATCTGCAGGGTCATCATCGATTCGAGCAGGCCGACCACGGCCAGCGTGGCCGACACCGGCAGCAGGATGCGCAGCGTTTCCCAGGTGAGCGGCACATCGGGAATGAGGAAATGCGGCAGGCTGTCAGGCAACTGGCCCATGTCACCGACGCTGCGTACGTCAACGCCGAAGCCGATCACCACGGCGGTCAGCACCACAATGGCCACCAGCGGTGATGGCACGGCGCGGGTAATGCGTGGCAGCAGGTAGATGATCGCCAGCGCGGCGGCGCACAGCACGTAGACCGTAGGC
>Ga0247725_1001191_pt1 | contig 13994 bp, 11 predicted proteins | sample OKSTACKMCFT3sol_FD_183021 | JGI IMG/M metagenome (GOLD analysis project Ga0247725, IMG submission 183021) | Subsurface sediment microbial communities from gas well in Oklahoma, United States - OK STACK MC-FT3-sol | ecosystem: Environmental > Terrestrial > Deep subsurface > Rock core/Sediment... | reverse complement strand
CGCTGCAGGACTGGGCCGCCGGCCTGCCCGGCCAGCTCGACGCCAAGCTGGCCATCGGCCACGGCGATCTCGAGCGCTGGTACGCCGCCGTGGAGGCGCTACCGGCGCTGACCGCCGAGACTGCCGAGCTGCGCGAGGCACTGCGCCTGGACGGCGCCTGCGACGAGGCCACCCGCGCCGCGCTGAAGACGGCCCTGCAGGGCCTGATTCCCTGGCGCAAGGGCCCCTTCGAGCTGTTCGGCGTGCATGTCGATACCGAGTGGCGCTCGGACTGGAAGTGGTCGCGGGTGGCGCCGCACCTGGAGCTGGCCGGCAAGCGCATCCTCGATGTCGGCTGCGGCAACGGCTACTACATGTGGCGCATGCTCGGCGCCGGCGCCGACGCAGTGGTCGGCGTCGACCCCAACTGGCTGTTCCTCAACCAGTTCCTCGCCGTCAAGAACTACCTGCCCGACTTGCCGGCCTGGCACCTGCCGCTGGCGCTGGAGGAGCTGCCGGCCAGGCTGGAAGGCTTCGACACGGTGTTCTCCATGGGCGTGCTGTATCACCGCCGCTCGCCCATCGACCACCTGCTCGACCTCAAGGACAAGCTGCTGCGCGGCGGCGAACTGGTGCTGGAGACCCTGGTGGTCGAGGGCGACGCCCAGCAGGTGCTGGTGCCCGAGGACCGCTACGCGATGATGCGCAACGTCTGGTTCCTGCCCTCGGTGCCGGCACTGGAGCTGTGGCTGCGCCGCGCCGGTTTCGTCGACGTGCGCTGCGTGGACGTGTCCACCACCAGCGTCGAGGAGCAGCGCGCCACCGACTGGATGCGTTTCCAGTCGCTGCCGGAATTCCTCGATCCGGCCGACCACAGCCGCACCGTCGAGGGCCTGCCGGCGCCGACCCGCGCCGTGCTGCTGGCGCGCAAGCCCTGATAAAAAGCCGAAAACGTCGGCGAGGCAGGCCAGCCTAGGCGGGAGCGCCCGCAGACGCGCAGTTTACAAGCAGTAAATGAGCATTCTGAGGGCGCTACCAACAACGGCTGGGCCACGTAGACAGTTTTCAGTCGGCATAGCCCAGGGCGTCGTCCAGGTTGATCTTGCTGCGCACGAACACGCCGTTGCCGCGCCCGACTTCCTTGCCGTCCTCGCCATAGAGCACGGCCTCGGCGATGAACTGCGAGCGGTTGCGGTTGACCACCTTGCCCACCGCCTTGAGCTTGCCGGCGGACACCGGGCGGGTCAGGTAGGTGGTGAAGGCCGTGGTCAGCACGAACACCTCGGGCTCCAGGGAATTGGCGGCGAAGAAGGCGGCATCGTCGAGCAGCTTGAAGTAGACCGAGCCGTGCACCGCGCCGGCGGCATGGAAGAACTTCTCTTCGACCCGGATCTCGATCTCCGCCGCGCCCTCGCTGACACGCAGCAGCGGCTGGTAGAAGGCGTTGACCGGCGCGGCGCCATACATGTTCTGCAGGCGCTGATAGTGTTCCTCGGGGCTCATGGCGACTCCGCTGTTAATGGTTACGGCGCCACTCTATCGCAGCGCCGCCCCGGCAAAAGCGCGGCGGCCGGAGCACCCGTGAGCATGGCGGAATCGGCCGCTAGGCAAGCTGCCGCGCCTACACCGGCGGCAGCGCCTCGATGCGCTGCAGCGCAGCGGCGGGCTGTGTCTCGCGCCAGGCGCGATAGGCCTGCAACTCGCCCTCCCATGTACGCAGGACCCAGGCCAGCACCGCCAAATCGTCCAGCAGGCCGACACCCAGCAACCAGTCCGGGGCCATGTCCAGCGGCACCAGGAAATACACCAGGGCAGCCACCACGGCGAGCAGGGCCTGCTTGCTGATGTCTCGATACTCTCCACGCCACCAGGCTGCGCAGAGTCCCTGCAAGAGATTCAGATCGGCGCGCAAGCGGGCAAACCTGCCCCCGCCTTCGCCCTTACGGGCCACGGCCAACAGCAATGCCGGCAGCCTTCCGCGAGCCAGCACGCGCTGAGCCAGGCGAAGGTAACGCACACTGTTCCAGGGAATGCTCATGGTGATTCTCCGCGATACCGCATGGCTGCTGGGCCAGGCCGGGTTATCCACCAAAGCTGTGGATAACCCTGTGAACAGTTGTTTGATGAGTCGAGCAAACGCCCGCACCACGCGGCCTCGCTACAGATCGGGCACTTTTTGCTCACGAATAAAAAACTATACAAATCAGCCAGTTACAGCAATCGTACCGCTCATCAAAACTGTAACAGTCGGTGCAGGAAGGGTAACTCGGGCAATGTGCATAACCGTAACACCATCTGGCCCCGCACTCCCATTCAGACCGCCAGGTCGCCTGCCAGTTCTGCAAATGAAAACGCCCCGGCAAGCGGGGCGTTGTCTGGTGCAGCGAGCGTTACTGCGCCGGAGCAGCCGGGTCCTTGATCGCCAGCAGTTCCAGCTCGAACACCAGCACCGAGTTGGCCGGGATCGCCGGGCTCGGGCTCTGGGCGCCGTAGGCCAGCTCGCTGGGGATGTACAGCTTGTACTTCTCACCCACGTGCATCAGCTGCAGGCCCTCGACCCAGCCCGGGATCACGCCGCTGACCGGCAGATCGATGGGGCTGCCGCGCTCGATGGAGCTGTCGAACACGCTGCCGTCGGTCAGCTTGCCCTCGTAGTGCACGGTGACCACGTCGGTGGCCTTGGGCTGGGCGCCGTCGGCCTTCTTCAGTACTTCGTACTGCAGACCGGAAGCGGTGGTGATCACGCCCTCCTTCTTGCCATTCTCTTCGAGGAACTTCTTGCCGGCGGCGGCGGACTCCTCGTTGAGCTTGGCCATGCGCTCCTCGGCACGCTTCTGCAGGAACTCGAAGGCATCCTTCATGTCCGCGTCGGTGATTTTCTGCTCCTGCTTGCCAATGGCATCCTCGATGCCCATGGCCACGGCCTTGGAGTCCAGATCATCCAGGCCTTCCTGGGACAGGCTCTTGCCCATGTTCAGGCCGATACCGTAGGAAGCCTTCTGCGCCGGGGTCTTGAGTTCCACTTCGCTGGTCTGCGCATCGCAACCGGCCAGTACCAGGCCGACCAGGGCAACCGCCGCCGCAAGACGATGTTGTTTCATGCTTGTTCCTTGTAGAAGCCACGGAGGGCAATGAGAGAGCGCGAGCTTAGCAGCCCGCAGCGAGCACTGGCTACGGCACAATGGGAACCGCAAAGGGTGCAGAAGTTCAGTGGCGCAGGCCGGCTGGCGAAGACCCCGCCTCGGCGCAGACAAATTGCGGGCAAAAAAAAACGACCTTTCGGTCGTTTTCTTCAAGCTCCGGTCTTCAGTCTAACCAGAGCTTTATGTATGGCGCAGCGGACGGGACTCGAACCCGCGACCCCCGGCGTGACAGGCCGGTATTCTAACCGACTGAACTACCGCTGCGCGTAACCCCGAAAGTGGTGGGTGGTGACGGGATCGAACCGCCGACCCTCTGCTTGTAAGGCAGATGCTCTCCCGGCTGAGCTAACCACCCAGTGCTCTCGAAGTGGTGCGCATTCTAGGGATGCCTTTTCCCCTTGGCAAGCCTTTTTTGAAAAAAATTTTCGAGCAGTTCCAAAGGCTTAGCTTCACCCCCGGCAATGGAGAATAATGCGCGCTTCGTGTTCAAGGAGTGTTCATTCCCATGTGGTTCCGCAACCTGCTCGTTTATCGCCTGACCCAGGACGTGCCGTTCGACGCCGAGGCCCTGGAGGCGGCGCTGGCCGCCAAGGCCGCGCGCCCCTGCGCCAGCCAGGAGCTGACCACCTACGGTTTCATGGCGCCGTTCGGCAAGGGTGGCGACGCGCCGCTGGTACATGTCAGTGGCGACTTCCTGCTGATCGCCGCGCGCAAGGAGGAACGCATCCTCCCCGGCAGCGTGGTGCGCGACGCGCTGAAGGACAAGGTCGACGAGATCGAGGCGCAGCAGATGCGCAAGGTCTACAAGAAGGAGCGCGATCAGCTCAAGGACGAGATCGTCATGAGCTTCCTGCCGCGCGCCTTCATCCGCCGCTCCAGCACCTTCGCCGCCATCGCGCCCAAGCTCGGCCTGATCCTGGTCGACAGCGCCAGCGCCAAGAAGGCCGAGGATCTGCTGTCTACCCTGCGCGAAGCCATCGGCTCGCTGCCGGTGCGCCCGCTGAGCGTGAAGATGGCGCCGACCGCCACCCTCACCGACTGGGTCAAGACCCAGGCCGCCGCGCCGGACTTCTTCGTCCTCGACGAGTGCGAGCTGCGCGACACCAGCGAGGACGGCGGCGTGGTGCGCTGCAAGCGCCAGGACCTGACCAGCGAGGAGATCCAGCTGCACCTGTCCGCCGGCAAGCTGGTGACTCAGCTGTCCCTGGCCTGGCAGGACAAGCTGTCCTTCGTGCTGGACGACAAGCTGGTGATCAAGCGCCTGCGCTTCGAGGACCTGCTGCAGGACCAGGCCGCCCAGGATGGCGGTGACGACGCCCTAGGCCAGCTCGATGCCAGCTTCACCCTGATGATGCTGACCCTGAGCGACTTCCTGCCGGCGCTGTTCGAGGCCCTCGGCGGCGAAGAGATTCCGCAGGGCGTCTGAGCCGGCGTACAACTTCCGCAACAACTGCACAGGGCCCACCCGTCCCATCGGGCTTGCCCTGTGCAGTCTACTGTGCAGAATAGCGAACGACGCGAGGACGACCTCGCCGCTCCATCCGAGTGACCATCCGGGACGGCCCGCCCATCAGCAGTAAGGAGCCTCCCCATGTCCTGGATCATCCTGTTTCTCGCCGGCCTGTTCGAGGTCGCCTGGGCCGTCGGCCTGAAGTACACCGACGGCTTCACCCGCCCCCTCCCCACCCTGCTCACCGTCGCGGCCATGGTCGTCAGCATCGGCCTGCTCGGCTTGGCCATGAAGGAGCTGCCGCTGGGCACCGCCTATGCGATCTGGACCGGCGTCGGCGCGGTCGGCACGGTGATCGCCGGCATCCTGCTGTTCGGCGAGTCCATGGCCCTGGTGCGCCTGCTCAGCGTCGGCCTGATCCTGGCCGGGCTGATCGGCCTCAAGCTCAGCCACTGACTGAAACCTCCATGAAAAAAGCCCGCCAATTGGCGGGCTTTGTGTTTGGCCGACCTAGCGCTGGTCGCCGCGCAACGCGGCCACCTGTTCCTGCAGCACCAGCCGCCCGGTATCCGCCGGCAGCGCCGTGCCGGCGACTATGTTGACCCGCGACCAGAAGCGCTTGAACAGCCCCTTGTGCGGTGCGCGGCTGAAGAAGCTGCCCCACAGCCCCTGCAGGGCCATGGGAATCACCGGTACCGGATTGGCGGCGAGGATGCGCTCGACCCCGGCCTTGAACTCATCGATTTCGCCATCGGTGGTCAACTTGCCTTCAGGGAAGATGCACACCAGCTCACCCGCCGCCAGGTACTCGGCGATCCGCGCAAAGGCCCGTTCGAACACTTCCGGGTCCTCGTTGCGCCCAGCGATCGGCACGGTGCCGGCGGTGCGGAACACGAAGTTGAGTACCGGTAGATCGTAGATCTTGTAGTACATGACGAAGCGCACCGGCCGGCGTACCGCGCCACCGATCAGCAGGGCATCGACGAAGGACACGTGGTTGCACACCAGCACCGCCGCACCCTCGTCGGGAATGACATCCAGATTCTGGTGACGCACCCGGTACATCGAGTGGCTGAGCATCCAGATGAGGAAACGCATGGTGAACTCGGGGACGATCTTGAAGATGTACAGGTTCACCGCGATGTTCATCAGCGAGATGGCCAGGAACAGCTGCGGGATGCTCAGCTGGGCGACGCTGAGGAAGAGGATCGACACCAGCGCCGCCGCCACCATGAACAGCGCGTTGAGGATGTTGTTGGCGGCGATCACCCGCGCCCGCTCGTGCTCCTCGGTACGCGACTGGATCAGCGCATACAGCGGCACTATGTAGAAGCCGCCGAACATGCCGATGCCGAGAATGCCTGCAAGGACCCACCAGGCCTGGCCAACGCCCAGCAGCCCCAGCCAGTCGTAGGGTGTCGCGGGCTGCGGGAAACCACTGGAGAACCACCAGAGCAGGATGCCGAACAGGGTCAGGCCGAAAGAGCCGAAGGGCACCAGGCCGATCTCCACCTTGTGCCCGCTCATGCGCTCGCAAAGGATCGAGCCCAGGCCGATACCGATGGAAAACACCGCGAGGATCAGGGTCACCACGCTCTCGTCGCCGTGCAGCAGTTCCTTGGCGAAGGCCGGGATCTGCGTCAGGTAAACGGCACCGAGGAACCAGAACCAGGAGTTGCCCACCAGCGAGCGCGACACCGCCGGGCGCTGGCCCAGCCCCAGGCGCATGATCCGCCAGGACTGGCGCAGGATGTTCCAGTCCAGTGGCAGCTCCGGCAGCGCTGCCGCCGCACGCGGCACATGGCGGCTGGCCAGGTAGCCGGCCACGGCCACCAGCACCACCACGCCGGCCACCAGCGCAGCATAGCTGTCGCTGGCCATCAGCATGCCGGCGCCGATGGTGCCGGCGAGGATGGCCAGGAAAGTACCCATCTCCACCAACGCGTTACCGCCGACCAGCTCCTGCTCGCGCAGCGCCGCCGGCAGGATCGAGTACTTCACCGGACCGAACAGCGCGGACTGGGTCCCCATCACGAACAGGGTGGCCAGCATCAGCGGCAGGCTGCCGAGCAGGAAGCCCAGGGCGCCAACCAGCATGATCACCACCTCGGCCAGCTTGATCGCACGGATCAACGCATCCTTGGCGAACTTCTCGCCGAACTGGCCGCCAAGGGCAGAGAACAGGAAGAACGGCAGGATGAACAGCAGCGCGCAGAGGTTGACCAGCAGATCGCGGTCGGCGCTGACGCTGAGCTTGAACAGGATGGCGAGGATCAGCGACTGCTTGAAAACGTTGTCGTTGAAAGCGCCGAGCAGCTGGGTGATGAAGAACGGCAGGAAGCGCCGGGTGCCGAGCAGGGCGAATTGCGAGTGTGGGGTCATCGTCCTTGTACCTGTCATGTGGGCGGCAAACGCCGTCCTGCATTGGACAGCATTTCCCTCGGGCAAAGCCACACCCGGAACTCACCCAGGAAAGACACGAAAGTTAATGCAAACAATTTACAACTAGTTTACATTCCGCGCCCGCCAAACATCGCCCGTTCACCCTGCATTAGCGAGCGCCCCTACATGTTCAGCAAGACCCGCCTCTGCCTCTCGATCTCCCTCGCCTGCCTGGCGCTCAATGCCCAGGCCGAAGACAGCCTGCAGCTGGAAAGCACCACCATCAGTGCCACCCGCGCGCACAGCGAGGTCGGCAAGACGCCGCAGAAGATCACCGTCATCAGCCGCGAGCAGATCGAACAGCAGCTGGCGATCACCCGCGACCATGGCCAGGTCCTGAGCAACCTGATCCCCTCCTACTCGCCGAGCCGGCAGAAGCTGAGCAACGCCGGCGAGACCTTCCGCGGCCGTGCCGCGCTGGTGATGATCGACGGCGTGCCACAGTCCACCCCGCTGCGCGCCGGTGGCCGCGATGGCTACACCATCGACCTGGCGATGGTCGAGCGCATCGAGGTGATCCACGGCGCCAGCGCCGAGCATGGCCTGGGTGCCACCGGCGGCATCATCAACTACGTCACCCGTCGCCCGGAAGGTGGCAGCCTGAAACAGCACGCCGGCGTCAGCCTGGAAGCCGCCGACGACTTCGACGGTGACGGCATGGGCTACAAGCTGGACTACCGCATCGAAGGCAGCGAGGGCGACTGGGACTACCTGGCCGCCGTCAGCGGCCAGACCCGCGGCATGTTCTACGATGCCGACGGCGAGCTGATCGGTGTCGATGACACCCAGGGCGACATCATGGATTCCACCAGCACCGACCTGCTGCTCAAGCTGGGATACTGGTTCGACGCCGACCAGAACCTGGCGCTGATGGTCAACCGCTTCCAGCTGGAAGGCGAGCACGACTACGTCAACGTGCCCGGCGACCGCGACGCCGGCATCCCGGCCACCTCGCGCAAGGGCGAGCCGCTGGGCAAGGCGCCGCAGAACGAGGTGCTGGCCACCAGCCTGACCTATAGCAACACCGACCTGGCCGGCAACCTGCTCACCGTCCAGCTGTACAGCCAGCGCTTCCGCGCGCGCTACGGCGGCGGCCTGGAGAAGGCCTTCCAGGACCCCAGCCTGGCGCCGGCCGGCACCCTGTTCGACCAGTCGCAGAACGAGTCGGACAAGTACGGCGGCAAGCTGACCCTGAGCCGCGATGACATGCTCGACGGCTATCTCAAGCTCACCGGCGGCCTGGACTTCCTGCAGGACACCACCAGCCAGAAGCTGATCGAAACCGACCGCGAGTGGGTACCGGAGACCGTGTTCCAGAACCTCGCGCCCTTCCTCCAGGCCGAGGTCCGCGCCACCGACAGCCTGACCCTGCACGGTGGCGTGCGCCACGAATTCGCCGAACTGGAGGTCGACAGCTTCCGCACCATCGCCTCGACCACCACCCCGCCGGGCGGCGTATCCGTCGAGGGCGGCCAGCCGGACTTCGAGGAGACCCTGTACAACGCCGGCCTGGTCTACCAGGTCAACGACTGGGCGCAGGTCTTCGCCAACTACTCCGAAGGCTTCGGCATGCCCGATGTCGGCCGCGTGCTGCGCGCCATCAACAAACCCAACCTGAACGTCGACCGCTTCCTCGACCTGCAGCCGATCGTCACCGACAACCGCGAGATCGGCCTGCGCCTGAACTGGGAGACGGTCGACATGGAGATCAGCTACTTCGAGTCCGACGCCGATCTCGGCTCGCGCCTGGAGAGCGTCGGCGGCGTCTACCAGGTACGCCGCGAGCGCACCGAGATCGACGGCGTAGAAGCCAGCGCCGGCTGGCAAGTCAGCGACGCGCACCGCCTGCAGGCGAGCTATGCCAGGCTCAACGGCGAGTCCGACACCGATGGCGACGGCGATGTGGACACCGATCTGGATGGCGCCAACATCGCCCCGGACCGCTACGGCATGAGCTGGCAGGCCACCTGGAGCGAGAGACTGAACAGCCGCCTGCAGGTCAACCACTATGCCAGCCGTGGCTTCGACAGCGCGGGCCTGAACTTCGACGGCTACAGCCTGGTCGACGCCTCGATCGGCTACCGCCTGCCGGTCGGCGAGGCCAGCCTAGGCATCGAGAACCTGCTCAACCGCGACTACATGACCTACTACGCCCAAGCCGGCAGCACCCGCGACGATCAGTACTTCGCCGGGCGCGGGCGCACCTTCAGCCTCGGCTACCAGGTCGATTTCTGATCCCGGATTCGCCAGACACCAACGGCCTCGCATGAGGCCGTTGGTCTTTCTACAGCGGCAATTGCCCGAACCAGGCACGCAGCAGGAAGAACACCAGCAGGCCGCCAGCGATGGTCGCCAGCAGGTGGCGGGTCGCGGCGGCGATGGCGATGGTCACCAGGCCGGCCAGCAGGTAGGCATTGTCCAGGCTCAGGGCCCAGCTCTGGCCGTCCGGCAGCAGCATGCCAGGCACCACGATGGCGCTGAGCACGGCGGTCGGCACGTAGTGCAGGCCCTGGCGCACCATGGGCGGGAAACGCAGGTCGGGGAAGGCGAACAGGCTGTAACGGGTGGCGAAGGTGATTGCCAGCATGCCGAGGATGAGGAGCCAGTTGTCCATCAGAACACCTCGTCCTGCAGCAGGCGGTAGCGCCGCTCCAGCACCACGCCGACGACGATGCCGGCACCGGCCGCGGCCATCAGGCCGAGCTTGTAGGGCAGCGCGTGGCAGACCAGCGCCACCGCGCCGGCCACCAGGGCCGCCGCCACCTGCGGGCGGTTGCGCAGCATGGGCACGACGATGCCGATGAAGGTGGCGAGCATGGCGAAGTCCAGGCCCCAGGCGCCGATGTTCGGCACCGCCTGGCCGAACACCAGGCCGACCAGGGTACAGGCCTGCCAGTTGAGGTACATGGCCAGCGCCGCGCCGAGGAAGTACCAGTGCTTGTGCGGCGAGGCGTCGCTTTCGGCATAACGGTGCTGGACCACGGCGAAGGCCTCGTCGGTCAGCCAGAAGGCCAGCGGCACCCGCCAGCGCTTGGGCAGGTGGCGCACGAAGGGCTGCAGGCTGGCGCTGTACAGGGCGTGGCGCAGGTTGACCACCAGGGTGGTCAGCCACAGCACGGCCAGGGTCGCGCCGCCACCGAGCAGGCTGATGGCGATGAACTGGGCGGAGCCGGCGAACACCAGCACCGACATGCCGATGGTCTGCCAGGGCGTGAGGCCGGCGGCACCGGCCAGGCTGCCGAAGATGATGCCGAAGGGAATGGCGCCGAGCAGCATCGGCAGCATGTCGCGCATGCCCTGCAGGAATTCGTGGTGACGGGACATGGAACCTCCTTGGAACGAGGAGGCTAGCTGGACGCCACGGCGCCGTCTTGAACGATATTGCTGCCCTGCACAGCCCCGCGGCAACGGGGCTCCTCAGGACAGCCGGGAGATCACAGCGAGTCCAGGTAGCGCTCCACGTCCAGTGCCGCCATGCAGCCGGCGCCGGCCGAGGTGATGGCCTGGCGGTACACCGAATCGGCCACGTCGCCGGCGGCGAACACCCCGGCAATGCTGGTGGCGGTGGCGTTGCCATCGCGGCCGCCGTTGACCACCAGGTAGCCATCCTTGAGCGCCAGCTGGCCCTCGAACAGCGTGGTGTTGGGGGTATGGCCGATGGCGACGAACAAGCCGTCGACCTTCAGCTCGCTGCGGGCGCCATCGCTGTGCTTCAGGCGCACCCCGGTGACCCCCATCTCGTCGCCCAGCACCTCGTCCACTTCGGCGTTCAGGCGCAGCTCGATCTTGCCCTCGGCGATGCGCGCCCTGAGCTTGTCCTGCAAGATCTTCTCGGCACGGAAGGTCTCGCGGCGGTGTACCAGGGTCACCTTGCTGGCGATGTTGGCCAGGTACAGCGCCTCCTCCACCGCGGTGTTGCCACCGCCGACCACCGCCACTTCGCGGCCCCGGTAGAAGAAGCCGTCGCAGGTGGCGCAGGCGGACACGCCCTTGCCCATGAACGCCTGCTCGGACGGCAGCCCCAGGTAGCGGGCACTGGCACCGGTGGCGATGATCAGCGCATCGGTCGTGTAGGTGCCGCTGTCGCCGACCAGGGTGAAGGGCTTGCCGGCCAGGTCCACGGCGTTGATATGGTCGAAGACGATCTCGGTCTCGAAACGCTCGGCATGCTCCTGCATGCGCTGCATCAGCGCCGGCCCGGTAAGACCGTGGGGGTCGCCGGGCCAGTTGTCGACCTCGGTGGTGGTGGTCAGCTGGCCGCCGGCCTGGATGCCGGTGATCAGCAGCGGCTTGAGGTTGGCACGGGCGGCGTAGACGGCCGCGCTGTAACCCGCGGGGCCTGAGCCGAGGATGATGACGCGGGCGTGACGGTTGGCGGACATGACCGGCTCCTGAATAAAAGGGGGTCATCCACAGCACTTGGGGAAGGCTTGGGAGGAACGGACGACCCCGACAAGGGAAACTGCGGCCACGCTACCGGGCCGCCGCCATCGGGGAAAATACCCATTCTCAATGCCGCCAATAGCCCGGGCCTATGCGCCAGAGCGCTCGGACTATACTCGGCTCATCCCACCCCAGGACGCACGATCGGCATGACGCTGCGCAAACGCCTGTTCTGGCTCTTCGCCCCCCTGCTGGCCCTGGCCCTGGTCATCGCCTACCTGCTCTCGCAGAGCCTGATCCTCACCCGCTTCGACCGCCAGGACGCCGCCTTGCTGGTCGCCGAGGCCGAGCGGGTGCGCGCGCTGCTGGACAACGATCTGAAGCGCAACCTCGACCTGCTGCTCAGCTACGCCCAGTGGGATGCCAGCTACGAATTCATGCTCGGCCAGCATCCGGACTTCGTGCAACGCAACATGGACAGCGAAGCCCTGCGCCAGATGAACTTCGACTTCATGATCTACCTCGCCGCCGATGGCCGGGTCCGCGCCGAGCAGTGGCTGCCGCCGGATCTGCCGGACCTGCTGGCCCTGGGGAGCAACAAGCCGCGCAGCCACGAGTCGCTGCGCACCAGCATCCTGGCCCTGGCCGAGCGCCTGCGCCACCGCGACGGCGAGGGGCCGCGCGGCCAGTTGGTGGCCCTGCAGGGCGTGCCGCTGATACTGGTGATGAGCGGCATCAGCAACAACCAGAACAGCCTGCCCAGCGTCGGCACCCTGGTGGCGGGCCATTTCATCGACGGCGAGCGCGCCGAGAACCTGCAGACCCAGCTCGACGGCGCCATGCGCCTGCTGCCCCCGGACGAGGAGATGGTGCGCTGGAAGATGCTGTCCAGCCTCGACCAGACCAGCATCAACCAGATCGAGATCAGCCCCCGGCGCATCCTCGACGACGCTCACCACCAGGTGGTGCTGCTGTTCAGCAACAGCCTCGACGAACCCGAGCTGATGTTCGAACTGACCCGCGAGCGACGCCTGTACCTGGAGGGACGCAAGGCTATCGCCATCTTCCTGGCCCAGGCCGGTACGGTCGGGATCGCCGCCTGGCTGCTGATCTACCTGGGCCTGGAGTTCGGCATCCTGCGCCGGGTCTCGCGCATGCACCGGGAAATCGCCGACATCGGCCCGGAGACTGCCGGCCAGCGCCTGAGCGACGCCGGGCGCGACGAGCTGGGCCGGCTGGCGGCCGAGACCAACCGCATGCTGGCCCGCCTGGAACAGAGCGAGACGCGCGACCGCGAGATCCTCGACGCCATCCAGGACGGCTACTTCGAACTGACCCCGGATGGCACCATCCAGGCGGTCAACCGCGCGCTCTGCAGCATGCTCGGCTACCCGGCCGAGGAACTGCTGCAGCGTTCCTTCGAGACGGTGCTGGAGGAGCAGGACATCCAACGCGCCCGCGAGCTGTTCCGCCAGTCCTGGAACGCCGGCAGCGATGCCACCTTCGCCGCCCCTTTCCGCCGCCGCAACGGCAGCCAGGGCTACTACGAGACGCGCTTCTCGCTGATCCGCGACGCACAGGGCAATTGCGTCGGTTATCGCGGCATCCTGCGCGACATCAGCGATCAGATGGCCTACCAGCAGCACCTGCTGGACATGGCCTACCGCGACCCGCTGACCGGGCTGGGCAACCGCAAGGCCTTCCACGAGCAACTGCGCCAGTCCATCGAGCAGTCCCAGCAGCCGCTGGCCCTGCTGTTTCTCGACCTGGACCACTTCAAGGAGGTCAACGACCAGTTCGGCCACGATGTCGGCGACACCCTGCTGCAGCACATCGCCGAGCGCCTGCGCGGCGCCGTGCGCCAGCCGGACCGGGTCTATCGCCTGGGCGGCGACGAATTCACCCTGATTCTGGCCGACAGCGCCGCCGAGACCGCGCAGAAGCTCGCCGAGCGCCTGCGCGAGGCGCTGCAGGGCGCCATCCGCATCGGCGCGCTGTCCATCGACTTTGTTACACCGAGTATCGGCATCGCCCTGTACCCGCAGCACGCCAACGACCCGGACGGCCTGATCAAGGCCGCCGACAGCGCCATGTACGAGGCCAAGCGCGAGCGCAACCGCGCCTGCCTGTACCACCCCGGCATGCTTTCCTCATCTCCGCAAAGTGGTTAAGGTCGGCGCGTTTTCAGCGTAACGGAGATCGCGATGCCCACCCCTGCCCTGTCCGGCCCCCAATACCTCGGCCAAGGCCTGAAGCTGGTGCTCAGCCCCGGCCTGCGCCTGTTCGTGCTGCTGCCGCTGGCGGTCAACACCCTGCTGTTCGTCGGCCTGATCGTACTGGCCATGCAACAGTTCGGCGGCTGGGTGGACAGCTTCATGCCCAGCCTGCCCGACTGGCTGAGCTTTCTCGAATACCTGCTTTGGCCGCTGTTCGTGCTGCTGGTGCTGGTGATCATGTTCTTCACCTTCACACTGCTGGCCAACGTCATCGCCGCGCCCTTCAACGGCTTCCTCGCCGAGAAGGTGGAAGTGGTGCTGCGCGGCCGCGACGACTTCCCGCCCTTCAGCTGGGCCGAACTGCTGGCCATGATGCCGCGC
>Ga0247725_1001187_pt1 | contig 14027 bp, 22 predicted proteins | sample OKSTACKMCFT3sol_FD_183021 | JGI IMG/M metagenome (GOLD analysis project Ga0247725, IMG submission 183021) | Subsurface sediment microbial communities from gas well in Oklahoma, United States - OK STACK MC-FT3-sol | ecosystem: Environmental > Terrestrial > Deep subsurface > Rock core/Sediment... | reverse complement strand
TGGCTACAGTGCCGCCCTGCGCATGGCGATCATCAAGCGCTGGCAGGAGCTGGAATCCCAGCAGGGGCCGCAGATCCCGCAGACCTATGCCGCCGCGCTGCTTGAGGCCGGACGCCTTGCGCTGGAGGTGGAACAGAAAAACCACCTGCTGGCAGTGCAGGCGCCCAAGGTGGCATTTGCCGATCGCGTTGCCGGTGACGACAAGGGCGTCAATATCGGCAACTACGCCCGCGCTGTCGGGCTCGGCCAGAACGTGCTGTTTCGGGCGTTGCGCGATCATCGCATCTTGATGAGCGGCGGGAACCGGCACAACCTGCCGTTTCAGGACTACATCGAGCGTGGGTACTTCACCGTCAAGGAGGGCACCCGCACCCACAACGATGAGACCGTCCCCACCTTCACGCCCATGGTGACCGGCAAAGGTCAGCAGTGGCTGACCCGACGCCTGATCGACCTTGGCTATTTGAAGCCCATCGCCGCCTGACCACCGGCCCGCTTTTCTATCCAACATAGAGGACCAACCCCATGGGAAGAGTAACGCTCCCCGATCATGAAAATATGAGCACCCGCTCCCCGCTGCGGGTGCGCGGCACCCCGGCCCAGCGCCAGGTATGGCAAGAAGTCGGCGCCGAGTGTGGCATGACTGAAACCGCATTTGCGCGCGCTTCATTGCTGATCCTGCTCAAGGCCATATCTCAGCACGAGCCCAACATATTGGCGAGGGCCGTCAAACGGGCCAATCGAAGCCTGCTCGAGCAGGGATTCCCGCCCGTGACCGTCGAGGAGATCCTGGATGGCTCCGGTCTGCCCGAGCGCGGCCTGCTCCAGTTCAGCCAGGAAGACGAGGCCGCCTACAACGAGGAGCGCCCACTGCGCCCCCTGCAAAAACTCATCAACTTCGTCCTCGGGAGGTAACCCATGATCATGCAACTCCGTCCACCGCGCCCTGCATCCCAGCACGTCAGCGATCGCGACAACATCATCCTGAAATCAGTCATGCACGAGCTGGCTCTCTATCTCGATGAGCCGCTGATCTCGACCGCTCATGCCGCCGGCACTGACCGCCAGGCCCTGCGCCTGGCCCGCGAGCTTGAGGCTCGCACCCTTGAACGCGCCGAGAACCAGCCTAGCGCCTAATTTCCTTGGCCCGCCTCACCACCGGGCAGCAACATAACAGGACCCAACAATGACCAATTCTACCCAGGCCCGTGAGGGCCACCCCTTGCCGCATTCTTTGCCGCATGACCTCGACCATTGCCCGCAGTGCGGCAGTGAGCTGCAGTCCGGCACCAATGACAGCGCCTTTGAGTGCCAGGCCTGCGCCTACACCGAGCAGGGGGTGGTGGCATGATTTATGGAAGCGTATGCAGCGGCATTGAAGCCGCCTCGCTGGCTTGGGAGCCGCTTGGCTGGAACCCTGCGTGGTTCGCCGAGATTGAGCCGTTCCCGAGCGCGGTACTGGCGCACCACTGGCCGCATGTCACCAACCTTGGCGATATGACCAAGATTGCTACCGCTGTCCTCAAGGGGGATGTCGTGGCTCCCGACATCCTTGTCGGCGGAACGCCATGCCAGGCGTTTTCCGTTGCCGGTGCCCGCGAGGGGCTGGCTGATGACCGTGGTTTTCTGACTATCAAGTACGTGGAGCTTGCCAATGCCATTGATCAAAAACGAGCAGCAGCTGGAGATGTTCCCTGCATCACCGTCTGGGAAAACGTCCCAGGCGTCCTCTCGTCAAAAGACAACGCTTTTGGCGCATTCCTTGGCTTCCTTGCAGGGGAAGATTGCGAGCTCGTCCCTCCAGGGCGCAGATGGGAAAACGCTGGTTGTGTGCTTGGCCCCCAAAGAGCAATCGCGTGGCGGATCCTCGATGCCCAATATTTCGGAGTGGCCCAACGCCGCCGCCGTGTGTTCGTTGTCGCAAGTGCTCGAGAAGGGTTCGATCCCGCAAAAGTTCTTTTTGAGTGCGAAGGCGTGCGCCGGGATTCTGCGCCGAGCCGAGAAGCGGGGAAGGCAGTTGCCGCCCTTACTGCAAACGGTGTTGGAACGTGTGGCGCAGACGACAACCAAGGACAAGCAGGACACCTGATACCTCTTGCTACCAGTACCGGGCACATTTCCCATTGCCTCAATGCTGGAGGTATGGGCCGCATCGACTATGAAACTGAGACGATGGTTGTCCACGGCACCCAAGACCCTGACACCAACGTAGAGCTGGCACACACGCTGGGCCGCAATCAGGGGCAGGAGAATGCCGTTTTAGCAAAATACAGCAGCATCAAAGACCACGACCAGCGCGTCATCTTCGCCGCCAATAACTGGGATGAACTGGTGCGAGAGAATGCGCCTTGCGTCACTGGCAACATCACCCACACGCTTACAGCTGAGGACTTCGACGCAAGTGAGGATGGCACCGGGAGAGGGCAGCCTATTGTGCCGATAGCGTTCAGCTCCAAGGACTGTGGCGGTGATGCGTCTGAGGACATGTCTCCGACACTGCGAGCTGGCGGACATGCAGGCAGCCATGCGAATGCAGGGTGTCCGCCGGCAGTTGCCTTCGCAGAGAACAGCCGCCAAGAGGTTCGCCTTGAGGGAGGGGATGGGAAAATAACGGGAGCACTCTCAAGCGGAGGTGGAAAGGTAGGGCAGGGTTATCCTGCTGCGATGGTAGGCATGGCAGTTCGCCGCCTTACCCCAGTAGAGTGCGAGCGCCTGCAGGGGTTTCCAGACAACCACACGATGATCCCGTCTGCTAAGCGCAACAAGCTTATTGCAGATGAGTTGGCCTATTTGCGCCGCCACTTCCCAGACATGCCTGATGACGATGCGCACCGGATGGCCGCAGACGGCCCGCGCTACAAGGCGATCGGCAACTCCATGGCGAGACCGTGCATGGAGTTCATTGGTCGGCGCATTGACCTCCACCTGTCAGAAATCGACCTTCCCGCTGTCGATGAGGAGGCAGCATGAACACCGTTATCAAATTCCCGGGGGCAGGCGCCCCCATTTCCAAACCTATCAGCAGAGGTAGCAACGTGAGCGAAAATGCCCGCAATGGCTTCCGCCTCGCTTACTCGTCGATGCTGAATGCCCCCTGGTACAAGGATGTAGCCAAGAAGTCCGTGTGGCTGCATTTGCTGCTGGATGCGGCCTACGAGAGCCGTGAAGTCACCTTCAATAGCAACCGCCTCACCATTCATCGAGGCCAACTGGCTTGCTCTGCTCGTTCGCTCGGAAAAGCGTGTGGCGTGTCTGAGGATCAGGCTCGCCGGGCGCTGGACCATTTCGAGGGGGAAGGGGCGATCAGCAGGACGACAAAGCAGGGCAAGAGCGGTTACACCATCATCAGCTTGCTGAATTTCGATGCTTATCAGCGCGGAGTTTCGCAACACTTTAGCGCGGAGTATGGCGCGGAGTTTGAGAGTGCACCAGATATAGGGTTAGAGGGTGATCGCCAACTCAGCGGCGCGGAGTTAGGTGCGGAGTATCATGCCGAAGATCTTATCATTAATAACAATATAAACTCTGAAGATAATAAACAGATCTCTTGTTCTGTTTCTGACGAAACAAAACCGGCTAAAAAAACGGCAGAGCCATCAGCGGATTCTCTGGCTGTGCTGAACCACCTCAACGCCGCATGCAATCGCCGCTATCAGGCCAAGCCAACCACCCTGCAGAACATCAACGCCAGACTGGCGGAGGGCTACTCCGTGGCCGATCTGCAACTGGTGATCGACTTCAAGCGCGAGCACTGGTCCGCAAACCTGAAAATGGCCGAATACCTGCGGCCAATGACCCTGTTTGCGCCGCAGAAGTTCGCCGGGTACCTGGCTGGCGCCCAACGCTGGGTTCAGATCGGTCGCCCGCGCTGTCTGAACGGCGAGTGGGAGGGCTTCGAGGGTAAGCGCAAGCCGATGTCCAACATTGCCGCCGCCCAGCAGCAGGCGCGCAGTCTCATCGAATCGGGATCTGTCAGCTATGACGACGACACTCCCCTCTAACGTGACCGCACTGCCAGCCAACCAGGATGCACCCGCCATGAGCGCCCGCATGGCCGCATTCATCGCTGAGGAGCTGCTGCCGCTGATGGCCGGGAGTTGGCCTGCCAGCGCCAACCAGCTGGATGCCAATGCCCGCGGTGTGGCGTTGGCTTGGGGTGGCGTGCTGCGCGGGTTCACTCCAGCCCAGATCCGGGAGGTGGTGCAGGACATGGCGGCCGATGTGGAGCGCCAGTTCGCCCCGCGTCCGGCAGAAGTACGGGCAGAGATACTGCGCCGACTTCCTGCCGCCGCTCCGGTCGCATCATCCAAGCTGGCGATATCCATCCGGGCGTGCGAGATGGTGGCGACCGTTACCGTGCTGCAGCGTGATGGCGTGGTGACGAGCGATGCCGTCCAGGTTGAGCTGGAGAGGATTACCACCGAACGCCGTCAGCGTGGTTACACCATCACAGGGAGGATTTAGGAATGTTCAACCAAGACGTGATCGCCGCTGTGCGCGAGGCAAAATTCTGCCGAGTTGTGATTTACCCGGCCATTCGTGGCTGGAGTGGGGAGCGGGTGCTGTTGGAGGTGGCCGACGAGATCGATGCGCTGGGATACACCGACCAGCGGCGTGGCGCAGGGCATTGGCTGGTGCAGAGCACGACGCCGGATCGAGTGGCGGAGGAAGCCGCACGGCTGAGAGCCGCGCCAGTGCTGGTGTTGCGGTGTGATGCTTCGTTTGGAGCTGTGGATAACTTCGAAGGGGAGGGCCTTGCCAACCAGTGACACAGGGGGTAGCGCCCCGTACCATTGCCAGTGCCGGACCTAGACCACCCGGCAGTTTGACCAAAGGACCTAGACCATGACCAAGCAAGCGGTGAAAACCGTTAATCCATATGACTTCATCGACGTTTTGGAAAGCACCAAGCCTAGCGCGAATGCGCTTGCGCGGCGTAAGCCGGTACATGGTGCAGGAATAAACGACGCGCCGTTTATCACGCAAATTGTTGTTGATGGCAAGCGAGTATCCCACCCTGCCTACACAGCATGGATAGGTGTTCTGAAGCGCTCGTTGAGCCAGAAAGAAAAGAAAAAAAATCAAACATATTCCGATGTGCATGTGTGCGCAGAGTGGACTGTGTTTACCAACTTCCTATCCTGGTGGGGAAAAAATCACACCAGAGATTGGCATCTAGACAAAGACCTCCTGAAGCCTGGAAACAAGATTTACGGGCCAGATGCATGTGTTTATGTTCCGCAATGGCTAAATCTCCTGACCGTCGATCACCGAGCAGGGCGTGGCAAATGGCCGCTTGGGGTTCACTTTAACTCCGGAAAGCAGATGTTTCGTGCGGAGCTTACTGCGCGTGGCAAGCGAAAGCACTTGGGTTATTTTGACAACCCGCAAAGCGCATATGATGCGTACAGGAATGCAAAGCTAGAGCACGTTTACTCCCTGAAGGCAGAGATAGATGACGTTGATACCCGACTCTTTGAGAGGATCGTGGAAATCGTTGAGTCTTCTGAGCGGGGTGTGGCATGAGCTATCCAAAGCACTTCCTGCGCAGCCCTGAAATCCGCGCCCGCGCCTGCCAGCTGGTAGCAAGTCTGCCGGTTGACCAGGACAAGCCGCTGGTCCTCGAAATCAAGGAGATGACCCGGAGTCTTGCCCAGAACGCTCTGTTCTGGGCAGTCATGACCGACATCGCCGAGCAGGTGGTCTGGCACGGCCGCAAGCTCGCCAAGGAGGACTGGAAGCATGTGCTCAGCGCGGCCCTGTACCAGCAGGACGTAGTGCCGAACATCGACGGCAACGGCTTCGTGGTGCTGGGCAAGTCAACATCGCGGATGACAGTGCGCGAGATGCGCGATCTCATCGAGTTGGCGCAGTCCTTCGGCGCTGAGCAGGGCGTGAAGTTCGGGGATGAATCCCGCCGCGGCTTTGACTGGGTGGCGGCATACGGGAGGGCTGCATGAGCAAGACCAAGGCGGATAAGCAGTGGTTGGACGATGTGAGCTCTCTTGGCTGCATCGCCTGCCGCAATGCCGGGCATGGCGCCACGCCAGCGGAAATCCATCATGTGCGCTCTGGGTCTGGTATGGCCCAGCGCGCCGAGCACACCAGAGTGCTGCCACTGTGCCCCAGGCACCACCGCGCTTGCTACCCAACCGGATTTCACGCCGCCCCGCGCACCTGGCAGCAGGAGCACGGCAGCGAGGAGGATCTGCTGGAGCAGGTAGCCCGGGAAGTGGCCGAGCTGCGCAAGAACACCATCGGGAGGGCGGCATGAGCGACAAGGTCATCAGCCTCACAGAGGTGAGCAAGGAGAGCGGCATCAATGTCGTCTCCACCCTTGAACAGATACTCGAGAGCGCCAAGCGCGGAGAGGTCATCAACTGCCTCATCGTGACGGTCAACAGCGATTACTCCTGCTCGCGCGCCTGGGCGAACGGCTATCAGCCTTTCTCCCTCATCGGGCAGCTGGAGAACGCCAAGGCCAGCTTCATGGAGGCGCATCTCGAATGATCCACCTCTCTGCTATCGATGTCAGCCGCCTGCTCGGCAACAATCCGAAAGCCAAGGCCGTGGTGAACAGGGTCAAGAAGGCGCAGCAGGTGGACACCCTGCACAGCAAGGTGCTGACCCAGCTGGTCGGCCTACCTGACCCCGCCACCGAGCTGTTGTTTCACCCCAAGCGCAAATGGCGCTTCGACTACGCCTGGGAGGAGCAGAAGCTCGCCCTTGAGGTCCACGGCGGGATCCACTCCGGTGGCCGGCACACCCGGGGGAGGGGGTTCGTAGAGGACCGGGCAAAGATGAACGAGGCCACCTTGCTCGGGTGGACCGTGCTGGAGGTTACCCCGGAACACATCAAATCCGGCCAGCTTCGTGCCTGGCTGCTTGCCGCCTTCAACCAGGACCCAGACCAGAGGACCAAACCATGACCCATGCTATCGAAATGGCTCTGCGCCTATTCTCGCCGAAGGGGGCGCTCCATGAGCCCGCCGCCGGCAGGCAGTTCAATGCTCTGGGCCGGAACGAGTTTATCGGCGCCCTGCAGGTTGCTGCAAAGAACAACCCCCAGGGGCTCCAGTTCCTGATGGCAGACCACCTGGGGGATGAACAAGCCCTTGCGTCGCTGCTGACGCACTTCAGCGCCACGCTGGACAGCGACGAGGCCGGTGGTATGGCCATGGCAATCCTGCTGCGCCGCCCGCTGCCTGAGCAGCTGGATCACCTGGTGCTTTGCCACCCTCACTATGACAAGGAGCGCCGCCGGGCCGCCGTGGTGATGGAGAAGGCCAAGCGCGCCCACCGGTCCGGCAATGATCACGAGTACCAGCGCCTTCTGGCTGAGCGGAACGAGATCCTGTCCCTGGCCAATGACCACTGTGTCGCCGAGATGATGCAGTCAGGGCGCTGCCCGCACTGCAATGGCACCGGGATCCGCCCGCGCAAGGGTGACGGCTGCCCGAAGTGCCACGGCACCGGCCGGGTCGTGCCACACGTAGAGTTGGTGTCGCGCCGGTTCGGGCAGGAGATGAGGCAGGCCGTAGAGCGTGCTGTTGATGAGGTGATCCACCAGGCGTCAGATCTGGCCAAAGTCATGGGCCGACAAGTGAGGGAGATGCGGGCGGATTAGGCTCGGAGCGTTCGCCGCCGAGCAGGCGCAACCCCATGAATAGACGCAGTGATTGAATCTACCCATCCCCGGCGTTAGTATTGCTCAAAGATGGCCAGAGTCTCCGTGACCCTGGCCTTTTTCATTTCTGGCCCGCCTCGTGCGGGCTTTGTCGTTTCTGGAGGGGCGATGACGCCTGACAAGGATCCACAGAACTACAGCGTGCTCGCCTATCTGGCATTCGGCGGGCTGAGCGTATGGGGAGGGCTTGTGACCTACATACAGACGGTGAAACGCGAGGGAAGGAAATTCCGATGGGCTGAGGCGCTGCTCCAGGTGGTGGTGTCAGGGTTCGCCGGGATGTTGACCATGCTGCTGAGCTGGTACATCGCAGCCCCACTCCCGTTGTGCGGCTTCATGGCTGGCCTGGCTGGCTTGATGGGATCGAAAGCACTGGAGCTGTACGAACGCCGGGCAACCGGCTGGATGGGAGGGAAGGAGTGATGGTGAAAATGCGCTGGGTAGATGAAGCCCGTAGGCATATCGGGTTGACGGAGATTAAGGGGCCCCAACACAACCCCGAGATCGTGGCGATGTGGAAGGCCATCAAGCGGGGTGGCATCCGTGATGATGAAACCCCGTGGTGTGCCGCCTTTGTTGGAGCGTGCCTAGAGCGGGTCGGTATTCAGTCCACCCGGTTCGAGGGTGCGCGTTCCTATGCCTCCTGGGGGGAGAAGCTGGAAAAGCCGGTGGCAGGCTGCGTAGTGGTGTTCTCCCGGGATGGTGGCGGACACGTTGGGTTCGTAGTGGGGCAGGACAAGGCTGGCAATCTGCTGGTATTGGGCGGCAACCAAGCTGACGCGGTGAACGTGAAGGCGTTCCCTCGCTCCCGGGTAACCGCATACCGCTGGCCTGCCGGTGAGCCGAAGCCTGTGGGGGAATTGCCTGTGATGGCTGCTGCAGAGTTCTCGAAGTCCGAGGCATAGGCGCAAGCCTTGCCAATATCCCCGGGTAACCGGTAACAGCAGAGGAGAGTGCGATGGAACACATCGTTGAGGTGGTCATCAACTGGATTGTCATCCTGATGGCTGTAGTGGGCGGCGCGTCCATGGTGGTGCAGGGGCTGGCCAAGATCGCGGCCGTCACCCCGTCCACCCGGGACGATGAGGTGATCGGGAAGGTGCAGGCCTTCTTGGTTGGCCTGACCAAGGTGCTGGACAAGCTGGCTATGAACCTGCCGGCTGAGAAAGCCAGGAAGCAATAACATGAACAGCTTGCTCCAACTGCTCGACATTCTAACGGCCCTTCTGGGCCGTTGGCTTAAGCGGGAGAGGGCAAGGGAGGTGCAGGAAAGCCATGACAAGAATCATGCGGACCCACAGGGGCGTTTTGCTGAGCGTTTCGGTGCTGCTTCTGGCCAGTTGTCAGACAGCTCCAAGCCAAACAGCGAACTGCCCGCCACCCACACCCAGGCTGACATGGAACCCCGCCGCTAATGGCGGGGTTTGTCTTTCTGGGGAATCCACAGCCGACCTACTGGACTATCTCGATGCACTGGAGCGATGCGGTGGTTAATGGCATTACCGTGACCGGGGTTGTTACTCAGGTGAGGGAGTATGACGGGAGTCAGGCCCTGGTCACCCTGAATACTGGCGTCTCCGTCGTAGTACCGGCTACCCATGAGCCTGTACCTGGTGATGCCATCGTCGAAGGCGAGCTATCCATCTAAATGGCAAAGACCGACTGGGCACAGCTCAATGCAGAGTTCCTGCAGGAGCATGAAGCGACCGGCATCAGTGCGAAAGACTGGTGTGACAGCCGCGGCCTGAACTACAACTCGGCGCGTCGCTATTTGAAATCTCGGGGGCAATCCCCTGCGCAACCTGACAAATCTCGCGTAGCTGCGCAATCTGCGCATTCCGAAGTGCGCAAAACTGCGCAATCTGCGCAAAGTGCGCAAGCCAAGGGGAATGAGGGCAAGGCCGAAGGGGGAGAGCGAAGAGGGGAGAAGTCCTCGGCATCCACTCGCACCCCGGCAGACTCAGCCCAGAACCCGAAAACAAACGGCCGGGACAGCAGCGGCCGCTTCACCGAGGGCAACCCTGGCAACCCCAACCCGGTCACGAAGTGGCAACCCGGCGACCGCCCGGCGCTGACCCATGGCGGCTATGCCAAGTTCCTCGATGCGGAGGAGCTGTTCGACCAGGCTCGCGAGCTGCAACTGCGCGACGAGCTTGACTTCACCCGAGCTCGCGTCATTTCCGTCACCAAGCTGCTCAAGGGGCTACAGCAGGACCTGGTCACGGCCAGCGAGATGACTGACCGGATTGCGCTCTACGACAAGATCTTGAAAGCAGAGCTGGCCCTCGACCGCAACATCCAGCGGATTGAGTCCATTGAGCGGACCCTGAGCGCCCTTCGCATCGACGAGGTGAGCGTGCCGAAGATTGAGGAGGACACTCGCCGGATCCGGGCTGCTGCGCGCAAGCTGACCGCCGAAGCCGATCGGCTCGAGAAGGATGGCGGCAGCGAGTCCACCCCGGTCAGCGAGATGGTCACCGAGCTGCAGGGGATGGGGACTGGCGGGTTGATGTCGTGATAAAATGCGAGCCAGAGTTCACCCCAATGCAGGAGCCAGCCATGAAACAAAGAGAGCGTCAGGCCGCACAACGGATTTTGGCTATTGAGGCGATCGCCAAACTTCGCTCAGTGTCTGAGCTGTTTGGTGTTGAGGATGTCGGGCTTGACGATGAGCAGGCAACGGCTGACTTTAAGCGCTGGGATGAGAAGATTACAGAACTTGAGCGGTGGATAAGAGATGAAAGCCCGATCGCCTGAACTCGCTTTTGCTGGGGGAGTAATGAGAATTTATCGCAAGAATGAGGCTGGGGAGGCGGTTTACATCGCCGACTGCTCATTGCCGCAGGAGGTGTGCGACGCCGTTGATTCAGGGCGTGAGGCGCAATACGAGTTGCCGCCTGTGCGGGGGCCTTCGCGACACATTGGTTATGACATCGAACCTGATTACGCTGCTACTGTCACCATTGAGCGCGTGCTTCTTGAGCCATACCGCCTTTATCGCAACGGCGTGCTGGTCGAGATGGGCGCAATGATTGCAGATCCCAGTCATGTGAGGATGCTGGCCGAAAACATTCAGCAGCGTGCCGCAGCCAGGGCTGAGGTCAACGCCATCACCGCAGCATGACAAGAACAAACATAACTACAGCATCCCCCACATCAACCCGCTTCTGCGGGTTTTTTATTGCCTGAGATCCACCAATGACCGAACTCGATACCTCCGACATGACTGAGCAGGAGCAGATGGCCTACATCCGTTCGAAGCTCAGCGATAAGTGGTGGCGGATGAACAACCTCTACATGATCGAGAACGAGCAGGGCCAGCTGGTGCGCTTCCGGCTGCGCCCGGCGCAGGAGCTGCTGTTCCGGACCATGTGGTACCTGAACATCATCCTCAAGGCGCGTCAGCTCGGGTTCTCCACCGCCATCGACATCTATCTGCTGGACGAGGCGCTGTTCAACAAGAACCTCAAGTGCGGGATCATTGCCCAGGACCTGACGGCTGCTGGCGAGATCTACCGCACCAAGATTGAAGTGCCGTTCGATAACCTGCCTGGCTGGCTCAAGGCCCAGTTCAAGGTTGTGACCCGGCGCGGCGGGGCGAATGGCGGGCACATTCTGTTCCGGCACGGCTCCAGTATCCAGGTGGCCACCTCGTTCCGCTCCGGCACCGTCCAGCGCCTGCATGTATCCGAGCACGGAAAGATCTGCGCCAAATACCCGGAGAAGGCCAAGGAGGTGCGAACCGGCACCCTCAACGCAATCCACCCTGGCGCTATTGCCTTCATCGAGAGCACGGCGGAAGGGGTAGGCGGCGACTTCCACGCCATGAGCATGAAGTCGCTGGAGCTGTCTCGCTCAACCGGCGAGCTGACCCAGCTGGATTGGAAGTTCCACTTCTTCGCTTGGTGGCAGGATCCGAAGTATCGCGCCGACGTCCCCGCTTCCGGTGTGGTGATGAGCAAGGCACAAGCGGAATACTTCGCCGCGGTGGAGAAGGCAATGAGCTGCACCATCAGCGACGAGCAGCGCCAGTGGTACGTGCTGAAAGAGGGCACGCAGCGTGGGGAGATGAAGCAGGAGTATCCCAGCACGCCGCTGGAGGCGTTCCTCACCTCCGGGCGCCGGGTGTTCGACCCCATCGCCACGATGGAAGCAGAGGGCGATTGCATGGCCCCGCTCATCGTTTATGACATTGACCCGGTCACCGGCAAGCGCGAGAAGGCCCGCAAGCCTGAGAAGCTGGACGAGCAGGGGCAGCGATCGCTTGAGAACATGCTGCTGGTCTGGGAGCTGCCAGACCCCGACGAGGATTACGCCATCGGCGCTGACGTAGCGGAAGGGCTGGAGCACGGCGACCGTTCAAGCCTAGATGTCACGGCCAAGAGCGACGGCCGGCAGGTGGCCCACTGGTTTGGGCATCTGGACCCGGGGATGTTTGCCCAACTGCTTGCCCACGTTGGCAGGTTCTACGGCACCGCAGAGCATGGCCCGGCCTACATCGGCCCAGAGCGCAACAACCACGGGCATGCTGTGCTGCTTAAGCTCCGTGAAATCTATCCGACCCGGCGAATCTACACCCAGGAGCACATCGACCGGGACCGCGACGACGAGACGCCACGCCTCGGCTGGCTCACCACCCGGCAGTCCAAGCCGATCCTGGTTGATGGCCTCCAGGCCCTGCTGCGTGCCGGTCAGTCCGGGATCCGCTGGATAGGTACCATTTCCGAAGCCACCACCTACGTCTACGACAAGAGCGGCAGCATGAACGCCCAGGACGACTGCTACGACGACCAGCTGATGAGCTACATGATTGCCCAAGAGATGCGCGCCCGGATGCCGGCCCGCATCGTCAAACCTGAATCCTCCCGCAAACCCAAGCACTGGATGGCCAACTGATGATCAACGCCCAACCCAAGGCCCCTGAAAAAGGCGGCCTCGATACCCCGCGCCTGCTCAAACTGATGAGCGATATCAACGGCCAGCCGGACTGGCGAAGCCTTGCCAATCGAGCGTGCGCCTACTACGACGGCGATCAACTGCCGCCCGAGGTGGTGAGTGTGCTCAAGGCGCGGGGCCAGCCCATCACCATTCACAACCTGGTTGCGCCGACCATTGACGGTGTGCTGGGGATGGAGGCCAAGAGCCGCACCGATCTGATGGTGATCGCCGATGACCACGACGACGAGCTGGAGCAACTGGCCGAGGCCGTCAACGCCGAATACGCCGACATGTGCCGCCTTGGCGGACTGGACCGCGCCCGGGGCGAGGCCTATGGCGGCCAAATCAAGACTGGCCTGGGCTGGGTTGAGGTGTGTCGCCGCGATGACCCCTTCGGTCCTCGTTACAAGTTCAGCAACGTCCACCGCGACGAGGTTTATTGGGACTGGCACAGCCGGGAACCTGACCTGAGCGACTGTCGCTGGCTGATGCGCCGCCGCTGGGTCGATCTGGATGAGGCCAAGACCATGTTTCCGAGCAAGGCCAAGGCGCTGGAGTGGGGCGTGAACGACTGGGAGGGCATCGTGAGCCTGACCGCCATCGAGGGGCTGGACCCCAACCTGGTCAGCGCCTATGACGAGTGGAGCCAGTTCAGCGGTAAGGAGGTGGAGTGGTGCAGCAGGGAGCGAGACCGGGTGCTGCTGCAGGTGGTCTACTACCGCACCTACACCATGCGTCAGGTGCTGATGCTGGACTCCGGTCGGGCACTGGAGTACGACAAGACCAATCAACTGCACCTGGCTGCTGTGGCCATGGGGCGCGCCAAGCTGGAGCGCTGCCCGGTGGCCGTGATCCGGGAATCCTGGTTCGTCGGCCCTCATCATCTGGTTGATCGACCCTGCTCTGCTCCCCACAACATGTACCCGCTGGTGCCGTTCTGGGGGTATCGCAAAGACCGCACCGGCGAACCCTATGGGCTGATTGCTCGAGCCATGCCGGCGCAGGACGAGGTGAACCTGCGGCGTATCAAGCTCACCTTCCTGCTGCAGGCCAAGCGCGTCATCATGGACAAGGACGCCACCAACATGAGCCGGGATCAGGTGCTGGAGCAAGTCGAGCGCCCCGATGGCTATATCGAGCTCAACCCTGACCGAGCCAACAAGACCAGCGTGAGCGATGCCTTCAAGGTAGAGCAGGACTTCAACGTGGCGGCCCAGCAGTTTCAGGTGATGCAGGACTCGGTGAAGCTGATCCAGGACACCATGGGGGTTTATGCCGCCTTCCTGGGCCAGGGCTCCACCGGACAATCTGGTGTGGCCATCAGCAACCTGGTGGAGCAGGGGGCAACCACGCTTTCCGAGATCAACGACAACTACCGGATGGGCTGCCAGCAAGTGGGGCA
>Ga0247725_1001184_pt1 | contig 14078 bp, 25 predicted proteins | sample OKSTACKMCFT3sol_FD_183021 | JGI IMG/M metagenome (GOLD analysis project Ga0247725, IMG submission 183021) | Subsurface sediment microbial communities from gas well in Oklahoma, United States - OK STACK MC-FT3-sol | ecosystem: Environmental > Terrestrial > Deep subsurface > Rock core/Sediment... | reverse complement strand
CCGTCGCGCAACTGGCGCTCATCCATCTTCAGCGTGTCAGTGACCCGCTGGGCTGTCAGGTAGAACAGATCCATTGCATCGCGTAGCGGCTGATCGGCCACCGCATACACCTTCTGCAGCATATCGTCTTCGATGTAGACCCCTCGACCGCTTTCCTTGAAGCCCTTCACGCCGGCGCAAGGGTTGGCCAGTTTTGTATAGCCGGCCTCCCTGGCGAAGTTCCAGATGGCGCTGAGCAGGGCTTTCTCGCGGTTCGCGCGCACCGGTGCCGTTTTTCCGCGGTAACGCAGGTACTGCTTGACGTGTTGCGGCTCGATCGCCTCGAGCGGGGCGGGCGGGTCATCGAAGAACGCCAGCAGCTGCTTGAGCTCGCGCGCGTTGTCCTTCTGCGTTGCCGGCTTCTTCGTCGGCACGACCTCTTCCATGTACTTCTCTGCGACGTAGCGGAAGGTGACCACTTCCTTGGCCAGCGCTGATGCGGTCCGGTCCTTCTCGAGCCTGGCGTATTCCTGAATGGCTAGGCCGTAGTCGCTGCCTAGCGATAGCTCCTTTCGAGGCTTTCCGCCCAGGTCATAGTAGTAGTAGGTCCTGTTGCCGCGCACGCGCAGACGAAGCCGGGCAATGCTCCCCGGCTTGCTTGGCTTTCTGCCCATTTACCCTGCCTTCCTCGGCTGCCATGTTGCGGGATCTTTCTGCGCCTTTGCTGGCTCGCCTGTCAATGCAGAGGCCAGCACGCATGGCCACCCGTTGCGTTTGATGGTGTGCCTGATCCCGTTCATGCGCAGAACCTGGATCTGACCGGCCTTCGTCCCTGCTCCGGTCAGCTCGCACACTTCGTCGTGTGTCAGGAATTCTATAGCGCCCATCCCTCACCCCCTCACCGTTACGCCGGCTGCTATCGCCTTGTCTGTGTGCATGTCTATCTCCTGCTGCGTGTGGGTTAGGCGAGCTGAGCCGGCGCCCATCCTTTGATCTTGTCGACGGCTATCGACTTGCGTGTTTGGGCGTCGTACCACATGAAGAAGCACTCATTTCCCATGAAGACTAATGAGGTTGTGGCTGCGCGCGTCCTGCCGTCTTTAAGGAAAAGCTGAATCGGCTTACCGGCAGGCGGCGGCTCGGTAACGGGGCGCATGAATGGAATTACAGGCACGTGCAAATCCTCCCCGCCGACTCTCGCCGGCAGGCTGTGTGTTTGGGTGGGGTTAGGGGGTTAGGCGCGACGGATCAGGATGAACAGGCCGAAGCCGAAACGCTTCCACTCGCCCTGATGGTCGGTGACGCAGATGTTGTGATTGAACGGCCAGTCAGCGAGAGCGAACCGCCACCACTTGCGTTTGGTCCACTGCATATCACGCCTCCTTCGCAGCCAGGGCGGCGTCGATGGCGGCGTCCAGCATCGACCCGCTCATCAGCCCTCTACCGTAATCGCCTCGGCTGTAGTAAATGACGTGCTCGGCCCCGCTGCACGGATCTCTCAGCCACCGATACCGCTCCGCATCCTTGCGCAGCGCCTCGACCTCGGCTTGAAGCTGGTCAACCCGATCCTTGAGCACGTCGGCGCGGTGCTTCCCTAGCTCGTGCGCCTCTGCGGTTTTCTGCACCCACTCTGTCTTGTCGTGCCATTCGTTGTATGCGGCCTCGAACTGTTGCAGCCTATCCCGCTCGGCGGTCACGGCTGAGAGGGCGGCGAGGTGGCTTTCGACTGTCATAACCGCGCAGCTTCGGCGCTTGTCTTCTTTTGCCTCGATCATGTAGCCGCATAGCTCGCCGTGCTTCATGCGCTCGATGTTTTCAGGGTTGACGTAGCCAATAATCTCGACCCCTTCCGCCTCTGTGGGCTGGGCGAGGATGGCGCGAAGTTCTGCCCACGCCCTGTCGAGTCGATCTGATGCGTCCAACGTAAATGACGCAGACCCTTCGCGCCCCATATCAGCATCAGCGCGCATGAGCCGCTCCAGCAGATCCCGATCAACCAATACCTTGCTCATGCTTCACCTCGTTTGGCGGCCTGCGCGATGGGGGCGGCGTACAGGTCTGTTCCAGGCTCCAGCTTGCAGAGGTGCGCAATGAGCTGCTGCTGCGCGTTCCAGTCTGTGCCCATCCATGTCGCTACCGGCTGCTGCTCGGTCTGCGCGGGGCGGGTGGCATTGGCCAGCACCATAGGATCGGCTCCGCGCTGGTGCAGCATCATGGCGAAATTGGCCACATCTTCGAATGTGCCTGCGTTGCCTTTGCCCAGATGCTCGACCAGCAGCTGAGCCAGGAACTCGACGCTGCATACGTTCGGATCATCCCAGCCTCCTCGGCCCTTGGCACGAGACTTCGCCAGCTTGGCCTTCATGGCTGCGGCGAAGCGGTCGACGGCTGCATCGTCTGGATGCTGCGGGGCGGTCTGCGCGATGGGTGGGGTGTTCAGCAACTCGACGTCCTCCAAGGCTTCGTTGTAAGCCATCCCGGCGCGCTTGCTTGCGGGATCTAGCAGGCCGTCCAAGTTCTTGCGCTGCGGTAACCGTACAGGCCGCTGCTCGGTCTGCGCGATGGTCATCCCGGCAATGTCGCGAGCCGACTTTCGGCGCTTTGAATCTGCTGACTTACTCTTCTGCGGCGGTAGGTTACGCAGGCACTCCGGTACGTACTTCATGCTTTTCCCCCTCTCAGATCCAGCTTTGTAGGCCATCCACATATCGGGGTACGAAAGCGCGATGCCTTGCGCAAACTCAGATAGGCAGTAGTCACCCACAGCAGCGCCCCAAATAACGCCTTTCGGCACAGGCCAGCGCGCTTCGAAGTCTCGGCGCAACCGAGCATCGAGGGCTGCTTTCTCTATCGGGTCAAGCTCATCCTGCGCCGGGGCTTGCTCTGCTGCCGCCTGCCCATCCCTGAACCCCTGCGCTGCGGCTGTGGCCATGTCGACGGCGGTGTAGGTGTCGTCGGGTGATTGGTCGTAATCCGATAGCCACTGATCAATCCCTTTCAAGACTAGCCGCGCCGCATCGTTTCCGGCGTTAGCGCGAATTTCAACGTCATGCCTTGCGTGCGTCAGATGATCGCGCGCTCGCTCAAGCTTATGACTCAACCGCTCCACCTCAGCCTTCGCAGCCCCCAGCTCAGCGCCGATTCGCCCGGCCGCTTTCAGTGTGTCGTTCATACTCGACTCCATAGTTCCGAATTGTTCAGTTCAGCCTGTAAACAGGTCGCTTTGGCTGGCTTGCGCAACTTGCACTGGCGCGGCCTCTGGCTCTCGTGGCGTCGGGCTATCAATGTGTCCTGCCATAAACAGGCACTTCTCTTCGATACCGTGCTCCCTTTGTGTCGCTGGGTGAACGATGGTCAGGACGCCGCCGAATCCTTGAGCAATCAGGGCGTGCTCAGCTGCGATCTTGGCCACCTGGTCGTAAGCTTCTTCGCGGGTCATGTTGGTTGCTCCACAATCTTCGCAAGCGGCAGCCCGCTCATTGCCAGCGGCTCGTCGTAGCAGACGCCCATCATCTCGGGCCATTTGCGCGGCTCGCCGGGCTGGATGACGCCTTGGTCGTGTGCGCGATCCCATGACAAGCGATGCCGGATGACCTGGTACAGATCCCACGCAACGCCATCCTCGCGGCGCTTAGTGGCTTCGGGCATCAGTGTGTTGGCCAGGCGCTGTATCTCGTGCCTCGTGGCGTGGACCTGCTCCCAGTCGCGCCGGTCGTAGAACCCCGGCAGCCGCTCAATGGCGTGGTCGATCTGGCCGATCTTGATCCGCGCCAGTAGCTCGCACGCCTCTTGCAGCTCTGCGGCCTGGCGCTCGTTTACGGTGATGGTGTAGGTGCGCATGGCGCCTCCTTTGGCGGCTCCGGTGGGCGGCAGCGGAAACAGGCGCATTGGCCGATCCGCTTGCCGTCCGTGCGGCAGAAGATTGGTGCATTCATTTGTGGGTAGCAGTCAGGATCACGACGGCAGTGCTAGTGCCGGCGAACTCGTTGTCGTAGATGCGGGAGTAGTCGTGGGCGAAGCCCGGCAGCAGCTCCTTGCCTTTGGCGCTGGCCGGCAGGATTGCCACAAGACGCCCGTCCGGTTTGAGCAGGGCTGCGGCTGCCTCTAGGTGTGCCAGCCAGCGGCCTTCGCTGAATGGCGGGTTCATCACGATCCGGTCGGCCTTGGGCTGGCCTGGCGCCCACCTCAGAAAGTCCGCCTCAATGACGCTGTGCCCCTTGGCTCGCAGGATCTCGCAGTGCAATGGGCTGATCTCGACGCAGGTCGTTTGCAGCTGTGGCAGGTGGTCGGCAATGCCACCTTGGCCCGCGCTCGGCTCAAGCACGCCGTGGTGCGGTTCGATCTGCGACAGCTCAACCGCAGCCAGCGCGATGTTCTCCGGGGTCGGGTAGAACTGGTGCGACTTCTGGTCAGGAATGCAGCCAGAGCACACTACGGCGTCCAGCACCTCGGTCGGGTTGTAATCGAACTGCCAGTAGTGGGCGACCTTGGTCGCGCCTAGCGCCTGCAATACCTTCTCAGCTTCTGCCATAGCCGCCTTGTCGTGCTGCCAGTAGTCGAAGCGCATCGCGTTCGGCACTTCCTTGTAGCGCTCTGGCCAGCCGTCCAGCTTTTCGCTGACTTGGCGCATCCCGGCCAACAGGTCGACCACGGCAAACGGTAGCGGCCTGTCGAACAACTCGAAGTCCTTGAGCTTCTTGGTGCGCTTCGGCTTTGTTCTCAGCTCAGCCGGTATAGCCGTCGGGTGAAGGTTTGCCAAGATGGCGTTGAGGCGCCACGCCATGTCCGGGTGAACTTCAAGGTGAGCCGTTGCCACGCCACCGTAGACGCGAATCCTTAGCGCTCCGCCGTCAACCGACATCCACTGCCCATTCTGCCTGCTGGCCGCCTTGATAACGGGATCGGTAGAGCCATGCTTTGGCTCGTCGCGCCCCATGAACTTTGCGATGACGCACCGCAGGTCGTTGATGTGCCCGGCCGTCCCGTAGCTGAACACGCCCTGGATGATCATGCGCTTACCGAATCCCTGCGGCTGGTTCGTCACGTGCTGCCGGCTCAGCGCCCGGAAGATGCCGTCGACACGCTCGGCTAGGAACTGTGAGCGGCTGTGCAACAGGCTGTTCAGCGTCGACCGCACCGTTGCTTCCTCGAACTCAGGGAGAGCCGGCAGCTCTGTCTCGCCACTGTACTTGCTTGCCTTGCGGCCTTCCGGGTTGCGGATCTGCTCGCGCCATTCCTCGCGCCGCTTCTGCGGCATGTAGTCCATCACGTCCGTCATGCGCAGTGCGCGGCTCCAAAAGTCCGCGTTGAGCTGGGCAATGGCGCCCTCGACGCGGAACAGCGCTTCAACCGTAGTCGGCATACTGTGCCGCTGCTCCCGCACGTTGCCTTCCACGAAGTAGTGCAGGGCCGATGCGTTCTGGCCGTCTCGCACAGCCTCTGCCAGCGCCTCGATGTTGCTGCGCGCTGCGTTGTATTGGCCGATCAGGCCGTCAACCAGATCGGCAGACATTGGGGCGAAGAACTCCGAAACGTCCTCGACCAGCTCGCCGTCTAGGTGTTTGGCTACTGCTGTCATGCTGCCTGCTCCTGTGACTTCCAAGCCCCGCACGCCTCGAAGATCCGCGCGGCCTGCGCCTCGTCCAGCGACGTGCCGCCCGGCATTGCTATCCAGCCGGAGCCGACCAGGTGGTTCGGGTTGCAGCCGGCCAACATCTCCCGGTAACAGTGCTCGAGTGCGCTGGCTAGCGTCTCGGACTTGAACATTCCGTCCGGCGCAATCTCGGTCGATTTCATGTAGGTCTCGCCCTTCGCGTCGACGCAGAACGCTCCGATATAGATGACCCAGCGGTGCGAGATATCGCAGAGCGCGCCCATGACCTGCCGGCTTGGCGCGATGGCTCGGGCGTCGCGCCAGTCGATCAGGTACTGGTCGTCGTTCTCCATGCGGACGACGGCGACACGATGCAGCCTCAACAGTGAGCGACTGACCTTTTCAAGCCTGGCCCTGGGTATGCTGCTTTTCATGGCCACACCTCGCGCAGCGCCTCATTCTTCTTGGCCTGCGGCGTGCCGCGCTTGCGCAGGGGCAGGCTGTTGACGGAGGCGGATCGGCGGCTTCCGCGCGCACGGCTCTTGGCGTCTGCCTCTGGATTGCAGGAGTTGTTGAACATTGCCGGTTTTACGGGGGCTGGCTTGCCGATGCTGTCCGGCAGCTGCTGGATCTTGCCGCCAGCGTTCAGGTATGCAGCCGTGGCCGCGTCAATTTGCGCGCGCAGGGGCTCGCCCCGCGCTATGGCAGATGTGTCGATCATGGGGAGGTACCGGGGAGGAGGGCGCGCGGGGCGCCCGGGGTGGATCAGATCAGCAGCGAGCGGGAGCCGCGGTAGGGGTTGGCAAATGGCAGGTCGTCATCAAAATCATCCGGCGGTGCGGCCTGCTGGCTGCGTTGCGTCTGACGCGATGCTTGCTGCTGTGGCTGTTGTCGCTGTGGTTGCGTCGCCTGGCCTTGCCCATCGCTGGCAAACTTGATCTCAGAACAGCGGCAGACCAGCTTCACGCCTTCCGTTCCGTCATTTTTGGGAAACGTCTCAATGTGCACATCGGTGCCAGTGAAGAACACTTGCTTGCCTTTGGTCAGGTACTCAGCCAGCCCTTCGGCTTGCTTGCCCCATAAGGTCAGCTCATACCACTGCGTTGGCTTCTTGCCGTCCTGTCCCTTCCGGCCGTAGTCCACGGCTACCGGGATGCTGCAGACAGGATCTCCTGATTGGGTGTGGCGAAGTTCGGCGTCACGACCGATGCGGCCAAATTCTGATACTGGCATTGATAGCCCCTTACTTGATGCGGATGGATGATTGGCCGCGCTCCAGGCGCGCACCGGGCACTTCCTCGCCGGCCTTAAGCTTGGCGGCGATGGCAGTCTTGTCTGGCGCGATCTCGGTCTTCACGCGCATCAGGTCGTCCGGGATGCTGTTCTCGTCATCCACGACGACCGACTCGCGGCCTTTGGCCAGGGTGATGGTGAAGAGCGGGCAGCTGATCTTCGTCATGCCGCACGCTTCCATGTTTTCGCGCAGGTACTCCTTGATCTCGCGCTGGCGGTTGGTGACCAGCCGCTTGCGCTCCTGCAGGCGTTCGATTTCCTTGTCGAGTGCAGCAACGTCGGCGTCAAAGTTCAGGATGACGTGCGACACGGCCAGCGCCTTGTCGTTGAACTCGGCTTCGATGCCCGCCATCGTGTCGCGGATGGCGACGGCCAGATCCTCGTCGGCCGTCTCCTGCAGCGCGGCCAGATCCTTGAACTGGCCGGTGATTTCGTAGAGCGCGCTCATGCTGCTGCCTCCTGCTTAGGCTCAAGCTGGGCTTTTCGCTCCTCAAAGGCCAAGGCCAAGCGTTTCACGAACTTCTCTTCGTTGCGGCGACTTGCGCTCCTGACGTACGTGCCGTGCAGCTTGGTCAGCTCGTGCGCCGTCTGCGCCTTCGCCATCGTCTCGAGCGCAGCCTTGAGCCAGTCGAGCCGCTCTTGCGCTTGGCGCGCCGCCTCGGCTTCCTTGTTCTCGGCCTGCTCAAGCTGGGCTTCGGCCTCACGCTCAGCCACGTAGTCGCGGTCGTCGTAGAGACCTAGGAAGATGTCAGCGCTAAAGCCGAGCATCGCCAGCGCCTTCTTCACAGCATCGGTGAGCGACTTCTTCGGCGCCTCGGTGTCCGTAGTGACGCCCCACTTGCTCTTGTAGGTGAACGGCGTGCACCCGTACTGCTCGACCTCGCCGCGCTTGTCTCCCTGCATGAACCAGAGCTTCACGCGGATTGTGTGGCCGACCTCGTGGCCGATCAGTTCGCCCTTGTCGTTGCGGATCTCGCCGCCCTGGTCAAAGCGCTCCTCGGCGACTGTCCAGCCCCAGCCGATACCGACCGGGCCGAATACTTCCGTGGCGCGCTTGATCATGTGCTGGCCGCTGATGCTCGTGATCTGCTGGCCGTTGACCTTGGCTGATTTGGTGGCTTCCGGCGCGGTCTTCTCGACCTGGCTCCAGATGCTCATGTTCTGGTTGCTCATGTTCAACCTCCGAAAAGTTTGTAGATCGCCGCCTCGCCAGCCAGGCCGATCAGCAGCACGCCAGCCAGCACGCCGAACCCGGTAATGGTCCACCAAGCAGCGGCGAAGCTGTGGCCTGATGGGGTGTCGTCGTAGGGGAGGGGGAGGGTGCGGTTCATGCCTGAATCCCTCGCTTGTCATACCGATGCACCCACAAGCCGTTAGGCTCCCGATAGGCGCGCACTGGCCATCCGATGAACCCAAGGGAGCGGGCCAGTTCTAGCGCCTCTCGGGGAGTGGCTGCTGCGACTTCCTCTAGCTGTTCGTCGATCAGCGATTTAACTGGTGCGGTAGTGGCGTTCATGGCTGCTCTCCTTGCATGGCCTCGCCGAGAGTTGCAAACCGGAACGAATCAGGCAGCTTTACAGCCTCAATTGAGCCGCCAGATAGGGACCGGATCATGTGGATCAAAACGTCCTGGCACTCGGCCGGGAATTTGATGTGGCATACCGCTCCGTCAATCTCTGCGGTGATTTGTAGCCGTGTGATTCGAGTCATGGCTGGGCTCCTTGCAGGGCGGCGTGGGCGAGATCGACAGCCTGTTCCAGCGCGTTCGATAGGTCTTCAAGGTCCATCGGGTCAGGTCCGCCTTGGCGAAGCGCCCGGCAAAGCCCGCCTATTTCATCCAGAGCGGTCGACATCCGATCCCGCTCAGCGAGAAGGGCGTCGCGCTCGGCACGAAGATCGGCAATTTCGCGAGCGTCGTGCGTAGTGTCGGTAACCTCATTGCCGTCGCAGTAAATGAGCATCCCGTAGGCATCACCCAGGTCCATGGAGCCGCTGCATTGATGACACAGCGATGGACTGGCCTCGTCATGCGCCTCCCACGCCGCATGCTCCGCAGCCTCGACGCTATCCGCTTCGACGGTGTAGCTCGACGAGGCGTCGAGGAGAACGGTGACTTCGTACCGCTTCACTTCCTTGCTCATGCCGCCTCCTGCTTGATCTGCTCTGCCTTGCTGCGCAACTGCGCCGCGTGGTGTTCGATGAATGCCGCTTGCTGCTTGTCGATGGCGAGGGCCTGCGTGCTCAGGTATTCGGCCAGATCGGGGTTGAACTGCCCGATCAGGTTCCGGTGGCTCTCCCAGCGCTGATGCCCGACCAGTCCAGGCACGAGCGCGGCGACCAGCTCAATCGGCAGGTCCAGCTTGTCGGAGGCGAATGCGGCGTAGGCGACCAGCGTGTCGGCGTCGTATGCGTCGAGGGCTTCGTGCACCTGCTCTGCCTCGGAAACGCTTTCATCCGGGCACGGCTGTTCGCGGCGCCCTATGGGTCCGTAGTGCTTCATGGTGGGATACCTCGGTTGCCCGGATGGGCGGGGGAATGGGTGATGCAGGTGTGGCTGGCTGCCGAAGTCCAGCTTTTATCCGTTTCCGGTTTTCCCTCGGATATACCGATTGCGGCTAATCCACTGCATCGGGGGTTGCTCTGCATGACGTTTGACTCCCCTCTGCTAACGCGCAGGAAGACGGTACTCAGAGCAACCTCCGATGCAGGCTCGTTACGTGAGCCATTCGGCCTGCTACCGATTCCCGGCAGGCGCTAGGCAGGAGTTGTCTTCCGTGACGCCGGATCGGCTCCAGCTGATGGTCATGGCGCTACCAGCACCGCGCGCCGTACGGTTATCGCAGACCTGGGGGTCTGGCCTGGCTAGTTCAGGCGCGTGATTAGTGAAACTCGACTGCGCCCTGATCAGCTGCCATTTCAAACGCACATCTCCACTCCGCATATTTCATGCGGAAGCGTTCGTCTTCGTGCGCGTCGGCTTTGTGCTGGAAATCGGCAAAGTCTTTCGCCAGCTTTGCGCTGACCGACGAGCCGATCACACCCTCACAATCACTGAAGTTGATCAGCTCTGCGAATGGCCCTTCAGCGCCATTCCAGCATGGCATGCAATGGCTTTTACGTACTCGCCCGTACTGCTCGTAGTCTTCAGGGATATATCCGGCAAGCTCTGCAAGCTGCTCGCGCCAGCGGTTGTATCCACCATAGCTACCGGCATGCAGCCCTATGCTGTCCTCAGACGTGTATATCGCACGGTCGAGGATCTCGTCTGCGCGCCCAGGGAAATCAGGGTTCAGGTACGCTTTGAAAGCGTATTCAAGCGGTTCGCGCGTAACCGGGTCGATTGGCTCTCCATCCGAATCGAATACGGCATCTAGTTTTGTCAGCTTGCGATGTGCAGTGATATCAAGTCCCATCTTTATTCATCTCCTTTCCAATTCCTTCTCCACCAATCCCACATGTACAGCGCTGCGAGGATGGCGCAGAGGATCAGGACTTCGGGGCCGGTTAGCATGGCGTGCCGCGGGCCTTGGCGATGGCTGCGCGCGCAAGGTCTCCCGCTTTCGTATGGCCCATTTCAAGCAGGCACTCCAGTGCCTCAAGCAAATCAGGCGCCGAGGCTATCAGTCGGGCGTTGGCGATCGCTTCGTCATCGTCAAAGTAAATCTCTGGCACCACCAGAGTTCCGCTCTTGCCTTCCGGCTCGTGGATTACCCAACGTTCCTCTTTGTCTATGCTCCAAGGCCCCGGCGTATGTCCGTTGCTCATCTCATCCTCCTATGTGCTGATGGGTGACAGTGGGGCGGTTAAAGTCCTGTCCGCGCGCCGTTCAAGCGCTGCGGGACGTACTCAAAGGCGAAGGCAGACAAGGCCATGTGCATCTCATTCGCCAGTTCGCGGCCAGGACGTCTCAGCTCATCCTTCAGATAGCACCATTGCCGCTCGCCGAGGCTGTATGTCGAAGAACCGTGCGTCACATCGCTACGGATGTGCTTGGCCAGCGCCTCAAAGAAATCCGCCTGTTCTACCGTGCTCTGCTTCCAGAACCACTCGGCCACCATTTCAGGTGTCAGGCTCACTTCCGCTGTCGCTTTCATGCTCTCTCTCCATTCTGTTAATCCCCGCTGCAGCCTGTCGCCAAGCTGCGGGGGTGGGGTTAGGCGGCTTCCCAGCCGAGATTCTTGATGTACTCGCCGCCAGCGCAGACTCGAAGATCTTCGATTTCTGAAAGCTCCTTGAGCTCGTCCAGAGCTGCCATAGCCCTTTCCGTGGCCAGCTTGGCGTGGCTTAGCTGCCAGCGCTTCCTTGCCTTGTAGGACTCAAGCGCCTTCTCTTTCTCGGGATACGCAAAGCGCCGCCCCGATACCTTCAGTACGCGCTTGGCATACTTGGGGATGACGCCACGCTCAAGGCTGGCTTTAGCGATAAAGACGTAGCTCGGAACGACAAGCCAGTAGCAGTGCTCGGTTTCACGAATCACTACGTATCGCTTGCAGATGATCGAAACCCCTTCAGGCCCGATCGCGTCGATGTACCGGAAGTGATCCGGCCAAACTGGATTGCTCATCCTGATTACCTCCGTTGTGTTAAGCCGCCAACTGCGCCTCATCCATCCGCTGAGCCCGCGCTACTTGATGAGAGCGAGGCTTGGTCTGATACCGGCAGGGCTGAGGTTTAGAAACGCTTCTTGGCATTCTCATTGACCTCACGGCGGCGCCGATTCAGCTCAATCAGTCGCTCTGTTTCCGCGTCATCCTCAATCGAATCGAATGCTGCGAGCACCAATCGCGAGTAGTCGCGCCCATCGCCCCTTAGGTCTGCCTGCCCACGCTTCGGCTTCAATTTCATGTGACTGCCTCGAAGGTTGTGCTAGATGCCGAAACACCAAAGCGCGCCCAGTTGGATGGTGAATAGAACTGAACGGTTTTTGCGATCCTGACGATGTGCTCAGCCCCGAATCGGAACGAATTACCCTGGTACTGGCGGGGCTTCGTCAGCTTCTTATCCAGGCAAGTGGCGCCAACCACGCGCCCGTCATTCAGGCGAACTCCGTGGCGCAAGGCGCGCCCGCAGTGATCGCAGTTGCAGTCGCTCTCGTAACCAACAATTGCTATCTGAGTCATATCCTTTCCTCTCGAGTGATGCCCGGCGAACCGGTATCTCGGTTGTCTTCCCAATGCCGACTCATCGAATCGGCATCAGTGAATGTTCCGTTCTCCGTTGCGCGCTATGCCGAGTCGTCTCAGGCCCTGGTCAGCTACTGGCGTATTCCAGGGAGGCGGTTGCGCAACTTCGCGTGGCTGCATGTGGAGCCACGGCCAGTTCCAGAGCTGGCATGGGGCGGAAAACTTGTTACTCGCGCTGTGCCCGGTTGGGGATTCCGCCGCGAGGGTTCCGAGTTCTGAAAGAGCTTTAGGCCGTGGCCAGGGCATCGCTGCCTGTCGGCGCGGTGTTCTGCGCTTCGATGGGTGAGAATTTAGAGAACTAAACAAAAGGCGTCAACCTATTTTTAAAGAAAACTTAACAGCGTGCAGAAAAGAAGCCCGCTCAGTGGCGGGCCGCAGGTCGATCAGGAATCAGCAGGTCGTTCAGGTGGCGGGAGGAGGGCAGATACAAAAAGCCCCGCTAGGTGCGGGGCTTAGGGAAGGAAAGGATCAGGCGGCCTGAAGAGCCTCAAACAAGTGTTCTTCATTGCCATCGAATACGATGATTGAGGCGGTTTCCGCCAGCGCGACCATCGCTTGCTGCGTCGACTCTTCTTCGCCTCGCTGAAGGATGACTGTCCTCTTGGTCCTGTCGCCGGAGTTTTTCAGGTCGCCCATCTTGCCGACAGTGCCGTAGATGCTTGCCCAATTTGGGCGGCCAACCGATCCGGCAGAGATGGTCTGGATGACCATCTGATCCTCCGCGCCAGGGTTCAGCACAAACGGGAAGGAGAGCTGATGTCCGCTTGCCCCGGAAAGAAGGAAGTCGCGTCGCATGCGATCCTTGTAACGCTTGCTGAGGATGCCTCCTACTCTCCGCTGAAATTTGGGCACGTGGACGGTCAGCATGTCGCCGCACGCATCACCTATTCGCGATGCGGCCTCGATGAACCTGGCGACCTGGAAACCCACCTGGTCTTCAGAACAAATGGTGTGAAGCTCGCCGTTCTCGGAAATCGACATACCGCTCCGATTGGCTATTTCCGCAAACCGCTTGGCGCGCCTTTGGTCCGGCGCAATGCCGTGCGTCATAGCGGTAAACAGGATGTCGGAATTGTCGCTAATACGTACCAGGCCGCGACCTATGTCCTGGACGAACGCTCCTATCGCCAGTCCATCGAAGGAAAGCGTCAGCGGCGACTGGATGTAGGTCAGCCCATCGCCAATAGTGCGGCATCGAAAGCCGAGCTGTCTGCTGATGTCTGCGCAATTCATAGTAAATCCATCTGGCCGCCGTCTGCTTGTGGCTTGCGTGGAGGCAAGTTGAATGGCGGGGCTCCTTCAATGTTGGCACGCTCAAGGAAAATCCGCCATAGACCCTGGATGTCTACTCGTCCGATCGGTTCGGCGTATTCCGAGGAGCTTTCTGGGACAGGGATATGCAGATGCGGATGGTCGGCACTCTGCCCATAGAACGGGTGCCCTTTGCCAACCGTATTGATATGCTCGCTGGGGCCATTTTCATCAAGAGCAAGCACCCGGGCGCCATTGGCGACCAAGGTCATCGATACTTTATCGGGTACGGCAGCCAGGCTGCTGCGCTTATGGTAGAGGTCAATGAAGTGGCCTTCCTGCACCACGCCATGAATTGATAAGGGTACCCGGCATTTGTGAGACTCGGGGAACCCCTTGCCTCCCTGTCCCTTCCATAGAATGCGATGCGCACCCGCCCATGCTTTAGGAACCGCAATAGCTGACAGCGCGTCAGCGTATGGAATTTGGCCTGCCTGGGCCATCAATCACTCTCCCTGAAGGATAGTTCACCGATCCGTAATTTCCTGGCGCCGCCCCTCACATCGCTCCGCCGCGCCCTACAGCCCGGTTATCTTCGCGTCCACCACGCGCCCAATCAGTCGCCACTCGTCGTCCATCTCCACCTGGTTGAACGCCGGGTTAAGCGGCACAAGGTAGGCGGTTCCCGCGTCTCGCACGTACTGCTTGAAGGTGGTTTCGCCATCGCGATGCTTGGCGATGTAGAACTTGCCGCTGATCACGTCGAAGCCTTCAGGGCG
>Ga0247725_1001182_pt1 | contig 14097 bp, 14 predicted proteins | sample OKSTACKMCFT3sol_FD_183021 | JGI IMG/M metagenome (GOLD analysis project Ga0247725, IMG submission 183021) | Subsurface sediment microbial communities from gas well in Oklahoma, United States - OK STACK MC-FT3-sol | ecosystem: Environmental > Terrestrial > Deep subsurface > Rock core/Sediment... | reverse complement strand
GGACTGGCCTTGCTGCTGGCCTCCTGCTCAAGCGCGCCGGAGCCCGCGCCGCCGCCGCCCCCCACCACGCCGACCGCTCCGCCGGCCATCGCCCTGCCGGCGACGCCTCCGGCGGCCGAGCCCGAAAAGGACCAGTGCGGCCTGAAGGACGCCCAGGCCTTCATCGGCAAGCCGCGCACCAGCCTGCCGGCGCCGGTCGATCCCTCTCGCTGGCGGGTGGCCTGCACGACCTGTCCCGTGACGATGGACTACCGTCCCGACCGCCTGAACATCCTGTTCAACGCCGACACAGGCGTCGTCCAGCAGGTGAAATGCGGCTAGGACGTCTTCGGTAGGTCTTAAGCAAACGTCCTGACTGGCGCGACGCTGTCCATGCGGCCAGGATCTGGTCAGGGTTGGAGGCGCGCCATGCGATACGCGACGATGATTGGGACTTTCGCTCTGGCGACGGCCGCCTTGGCCGGCGGCGCCTCGGCGCAGGATCACCACAAGGTCGAGGCGGACACCATCGCCGGATCGCCAGGCCGCGGCGGCGTCTTCGCGCAGCGGGAGTGCGCGGAGTGCCATACCGTCCGCGGCGACTCCGTCAGCCCCAAGGCCGGCGCCCCGACCTTTCAGGACATCGCCAAGCGCTACGCCGACAACCGCCTCGACTGGGAGCTGGAAACCATCACCCAGGTCGGCCACTACTCGATGCCCGCCAAGGCGATGAGTAAGGCCGATATCGCGGACGTGACGGCCTATATTCGCTCTCTGAAGCGCTAAGCGCCGTCTGGCGACGGAACTTCGTCCATCTTTGGCCTTTGATCGGGCGCAGCTTGCTGAAGCGCCCGATCCTGGCGCGCTGGCCAAAGAGGATTGCTGATGACGCCAAGAACGATCTGCGTCGCGCTGGCTTCGGTGCTGGCCCTCACGGCCTGCCATGAGCGACAGGCGTCGACACAGCCCGCCAAGCCATCAGTGCGGACCGCATCCTCGCCGCCCGCGCCAGCGCCGCGTGAAAGCCTCATCGAGCCATCCCGCGATCTTGGCGGAACACTGCCGCTGAAACACGGGATCTTCGTCGCCGCCGACGTGTCGTGCTCGGACCCGCCAAACGCCGCCATCCGCCGCTATGACGGACAGGGCCTGAATGGCGCCCATACGCGCGACTGCAGGATCAACGTCCTGCAAAAGCAAGGCGCGTCCTATGCGATCGAACAGTCCTGTATCGATGCGGGTTCGGGCCCGGCCCCGCGATCCAGCGAGGAGGCCACGATCGAAATTCGGGACAATCTGACTTTCACCCTAAAGCGCGGCCAGGGGGGCGAGACCTTCCGCTACTGCGCGGCCTCGCTGCTTCCGGCGGGACTGAAGGGTTAGGCGGCGCGCCCTAGCGCTTGCCAACGCCCGGGAACATCGCCACGCCGTCGTCGAACACGCCGAGATAGCCCAGCTCGCCCAGCAGCGGCGTCAGGTCCTCGACCAGGTCGCCCGAGCGGGGCAGGTGGGCCGGACGGCCTTCCTGATCGTGCAGGCGATAGACGGTCCACATCTTGCCCTTCGGCGCGGGCGAACCCGGCGGAATGAACTTGTGCTCCCAGCCGACCAGGGCCGGCGAGCGGCCGATCTCGATGTCGAAAGGACGGTCCCGGAAGGCCAGGTCCATCTCGATCCGCATGGCTTCGCCGATACGATCGTTGACCCATTGGCCGAACGATTCCAGCACCACCTGGGCCGAAAGACCCTCGGGGTTGGCGACGATGTTGTTGCGGGCGGGGTGCGATGTCATGTCGCACACCATGAACGCGAGATGTCTCTTAACCACTAAACTTCATGGTTTAGGGCCGTTTACCCTCTCGTTTTTCGAGAGGGTGATTTGCGGGTAGTCAAGCCTCGGCTTCGGCCAGCTCCTCGGCCAGGGTCATCCAGGCTTCCTCGGCCTCGTCCAGCTTGGATTTGGCGTTTTCCCGGCGCTTGGTCAGCTCGGCCACCTTGCCCGGGTTCTTCACATAAAGATCCGGGTCGGCCAGTTGGGCGTCCAGCTCGGCCAGGTTGCGTGTGCAGCGGTTCATGACCTGCTCGGCGGCGTCGACCTTGCGGCGCAAGGGCTCGATGGCCGCCTTCTTGGGCTGCGGCGCGGCGGGGGCGGCGGCCTTGGCGGCGTCACGGGCGACCTGGGTAGGCTTAACGGCCTGCTTGGCGCGCTCCAGCACGAACTTGGCGTAGTCGTCCATGTCGCCGTCAAACGGCTTGATCGCGCCGTCGGCCGCCAGCCATAGCCGGTCGGCGACCAGCTCCATCAGCGAGCGGTCGTGGGTGATCAGGATCACCGCGCCCATGTAGTCGTTCAAGGCGTCCAGCAGGGCCCGGCGGCTGTCGATGTCGAGGTGGTTGGTCGGTTCGTCGAGGATCAGCAGGTGCGGGGCGTCCATCGCCACCAGGTTCAGCAGCAGGCGCGCGCGCTCGCCGCCTGACAACGACTCGACCTTGGTCTCCTGTTTCTCGAACGGCAGGCCGAATTGCGCGAGGCGCGAGCGGCGCGAGGCCTCCGAGGCTTCGGGCATCGCCCGGCGGATGATCTCCAGAGCGGTGTCGTTGGGATCCATCGCCTCGATCTGGTGCTGGTGGAACCAGCCGACCTTCATCTTCTTGTCGCGGTGGAACTCGCCGCTCTGCACGCCCAGCGCGCCGGCCACCAGCTTGGCGAAGGTCGACTTGCCCGCGCCGTTGACGCCCAGGAGGCCGATGCGATCGTCCAGGTCCATCCGCAGGCCGAGGTTTTTCAGGATGGGGCGGCCCGGCTCATAGCCGACGAACGCCTTCTCCAGCCGGATCAGCGGCGGGGGCAGGGGCCTTTCGGGCGAGGGCAGGGTGAACGGCGCCACGCGCTCCTCGATCGTCACCGAGACCGGCTCCATCTTGGCCAGGCGCTTCATCCGCGACTGGGCCTGGGCGGCCTTGGAGGCCTTGGCCTTGAAGCGGTCGACGAAGGCCTGCAGGTGGGCGCGCTCGGCGTCCTGCTTGGCTTTCGCGGAGAGTTGCAGGCGAGCCTTCTCGGCGCGGCGCTTCTCGAACTCGTCGTAGCCGCCGGTGTAGAGCTCCAGCTTGGCGTTGGCCAAGTGCAGGATGTGGGTGCAGCTGTTGTTCAGCAGTTCGCGGTCGTGGCTGATGATCAGGGCGGTGTGCGGGTACTTCTGGAGCCGCGCCTCCAGCCAGAGCGCGCCCTCCAGATCGAGATAGTTGGTCGGTTCGTCCAGCAGCAGCATGTCCGGCTCGGCGAACAGCGCCGCGGCCAGGGCCACGCGCATGCGCCAGCCGCCGGAGAACTCGCTCATCGGCCGGGAAAGGTCTTCCTGCGAGAAGCCCAGGCCCGCCAGGATTTCCGAGGCGCGGGCCGGGGCGGAGTCGGAATCGATCTCGATCAGCCGGGCCCAGATCTCGCCCATGTGCTCGGGATCGGCCGTTTCCAGCCGCGTCATCAGGGCGTGACGCTCCTCGTCGGCTTCCAGCACGGTGTCCAACAGAGAGACGGGCGTGGCCGGGTGCTCCTGGTCGACCGAGCCGACACGGGCGGTCTTGGGCAGGCTGATCTCGTCGTCGCCGGCGTGCAGGTGGCCGAGGATCAGCTTGAACAAGGTCGACTTGCCCACGCCGTTGCGGCCCACCAGGCCGACCTTGGCGCCGGGCGGCAGACTGACGGTGGCCTTGTCGAAGAAACGCCGCCCCCAGGCGTCAAAGGTCAGGTCGTTGATCTGAAGCATTTTTGTGAAGGTTACGCGGTGGGGTTGGCGAGGGCGGGGCGCACGGCTATAAGCCCGCAACCTCCCAATTCACAACTTTTCTGTGAGATCACTGTCGTGACCGAACGCACCTTCTCGATCATCAAGCCGGACGCCACCCGTCGCAACCTGACCGGCGCCATCAACGCGGTGATCGAGGCCGCCGGCCTGCGCATCGTCGCTCAGCGTCGCGTGAAGCTGACCGAAGCCCAAGCCAAGAAGTTCTACGAAGTCCACGCCGAGCGTCCGTTCTACGGCGAACTCGTCGCCCAGATGACCGCCGAGCCGGTCGTGGTCCAAGTCCTGCAAGGCGACAACGCCGTCGCCAAGTACCGCGAAGTCATGGGCGCCACGAACCCGGAAAACGCCGCCGAAGGCACGATCCGCAAGCAGTTCGCCCTGTCGATCGGCGAAAACTCGGTCCACGGCTCGGACAGCCTGGACAACGCCAAGATCGAGATCGAGCAGTTCTTCACCGAAGACGAAATCGTCGGCTGATCCCAGCTAGACTTTTCGGATGACGAAGAGCGGCCGGATCGGTGACGATCCGGCCGCTTTCTTTTTGTGTCGAGGCTTGGCGATGAAGTCCTACGGGCGAGGCGAGGTCATGTTGGCGGTCACGCTGTCGGGCGTCGCCGGCTATGTCGACGCGATCGGCTTCCTGAAGCTGGGCGGCTTCTTCGTTTCGTTCATGAGCGGCAACTCCACGCGGCTGGGCGTCGGGCTGGCGACCGGCCACTGGGCCGCGGTGGCGACGGTGCTGACCCTGGTGGCCTCGTTCGTCGCCGGCGTCGTGCTGGGCGCGCTGACGGCTCGGGGCTTTGGCGAGAACCGCCGCTCGCCGGTGCTGATCCTGGAGGGGATCTTGCTGGCGACGGGCGCGACCCTGCTGGGCCTGGGCCATGACACGGCTGGGATCACGGCCGTCGCGATGGCCATGGGGGCCGAGAACGCGGTGTTCCAGAAGAACGGCGACGTCGCCGTGGGCCTGACCTACATGACCGGCGCCCTCGTCAAGGCCGGTCAGCGCATCGCGGGCGCGCTGGTGGGCGGCGAGCCCGCGGACTGGTTGCGTTATGTGTTGCTGTGGACCGGATTGGCGGCCGGTGGCGCGCTGGGCGCCCTGACCTATGTCACGATCGGCGCGGCGTCGCTCTGGATCGCGGTGACCGTGGTGACCGCCGCCGCCCTCTGGGCCGAGCGGCGCTGGCGGTCGGTCTAGCCTAGGCCGCCAGGACGCGGTTCATCCGGCGCGCCATGAACCAGCCGCCGGCGATGACGGCCGCGGCGGCGAGCGCCAGGGCGATGGCTACGGCCGGATCCGTGCGCAGCAGCTCCAGATTGCGCGCGGCCAGGTAGCCGGGCGCCAGCAGCGAGATGACCCAGATCGGCGCCGACAGCACGTTGGCGACCTGGAAGCGCCAGCCGCGCGTGCGCGACATGCCCGCCAGGATCGGAATGAAGGGCCGGGCCGGACCCAGATAGCGGGCGGCGGCGATGGCCAGCACGCCATGGCGGCGGGTCAGCAGCTTGGCGCGCGCCAGAAGGCGGCGCTTGCCGGCGAACAGGACGCGCGAGGCGCGCCGGCCGCCCAGGCCTCGACCCATCAGGTAGGAAATGGCGTCGCCCACGGCGGCCCCGGCGCTGCACCACAGGATCGCCTCGACCGGATGCAGCACGCCCTGAGCCACCAGCGCCCCGGCGGCTAGCATCACGCCCAGGATCGGGATCAACAGGCCCACGACCAGCAGCGCCTCCAGCAAGGTGAAGGCGAACAGGATCGCGCCGGCGAAACCGGCGTTGTCGGCGGCGACTCGAAAGAGATCGGCGATCCAGGCGTCCATGCGGGCTGGTATGCCGAAACAAAGTGACGAAGTTCTGACCCAACAACCTTTACAGCGTGCGACACACGGTCTCGGCCGCCCGGGCCAGGAAACCCGACGCCGGCCAAAACGCTATCCCCTGGTGAAAGGGCTCGACCACGAGCCGCGAGCGAGGACTCCAATGCCACTCACCAAGAGCAAGGACATGCTGGACCAGGAGTTGATCGGACAGGGCGGCGCGAAGCTCGGCCACATTCGCGAGACCTTCGTCGACCTGGACACGGGGCGCATCGAGTTCCTGATCGTGGAAGCGCCCGGATTGGTCGGCGGGTCCGGGAAGTATCATCCGGTGCCGTGGACGATCGTCCGCTACGACCCCATGGCGAAAGAGTTTCACGCCGACGTCGCGAAGGATCGGTTCAAGGGCTCTCCGAGCTATGACCGCGAGCAGATCCGCAGCGCGGACTACGCCTGGGACGACCAGTCCAACCGCTACTTCGAAGTTCCCGTGGACGTCGTCTAGAGCGTACGGACGAAGTCCGCGAGGGTCGCCGCGTAGAGCTTGTGCTCCTGCTGCAGCACCCGTTCGGCCAGGCTGTGGTCGTCGTCGTCCGGCAGGATCGGCACGCGGGCCTGGCCCAGGATCGGGCCTTCGTCGACTCCGGCCGTGACCAGGTGCACCGTGCAGCCGGCCTCTACCTCGCCGGCGGCGATGGCGCGGGCGTGGGTGTCGAGACCCGGATACTTCGGCAGCAGGGACGGGTGGATGTTCAGCATCCGGCCTTCCCAGGCGTCGACCAGGAACGGCGTCAGGATCCGCATGTAGCCCGCGAGCGCGATGACCTCGATGCCACGTTCGCGCAGGGCCGCGTCGATCGCCCGCTCGTGGGCCTCGCGGTCCTTGCCGAATGGCTTGCCGTCGACGCACAGCGCCTCGACGCCCGCCTCGGCGGCGATCTCCAGGCCCTTGGCGTCGGGCTTGTTGGCGAGGACGAGCGCGATCTCGAACGGGCAGCCTGGCGCTCTAGCGGCCTTGACGAGCGCTTCCATGTTCGAACCGCGACCGGAGATCAGCACGGCGACTTTGGTGCGTTGAGACATCTAAACCATCCCCCGATCCTTCTCCCCATGCGGGAGAAGGTGTCGCTGAAAGCGACGGATGAGGGGTCGAAGAAGGGGGCGGCCGCCAGCGGACGTCGCCGCGAAACCCCTCATCCGACCCGCTTCGCGGGCCACCTTCTCCCGCAAGGGGAGAAGGGAACTCAAGCCTTGACCAGTTGGCCGCAGATGAAGGCGTCCTCGCCGGCGTTCAGCAGGGCCGCCAGCACCGGCTCGGCGTCGGCTTGAGCGACGATGATGATGAAGCCCACACCACAGTTGAACGTGCGGCGCATCTCGTGCTCGGAGATGCCGCCGGTCTTGGCCAGCCAGTCGAACACCGGCGACATGGCCCAGGCGTTCCAGTCGAACTCGGCGGCCAGGCCCTCGGCGATGGCGCGCGGCGGGTTTTCGATCAGGCCGCCGCCGGTGATGTGGGCGCCGCCCTTGACCCGACCCGACTGCAGCAGCGGCAGCAGTGACTTCACATAGATGCGGGTCGGGGCCATCAGGGCCTCGGCCAGGGTCTTGCCGTCTTCAAACGGGCAGGGGGCGTCCCAGGACAGGCCCGAGCGCTCGACCACGCGCCGCACCAGCGAATAGCCGTTGGAGTGCGGACCCGACGAGCCCAGGCCGATGATGATGTCGCCCGCCCGCTGCTTGTCGAGCTTGGGCAGGACGCCGTCGCGCTCCACCGCGCCGACCGAGAAGCCGGCCAGGTCGTATTCGCCGTCGCCATACATGCCCGGCATTTCGGCGGTCTCGCCGCCGACCAGGGCCGAGCCCGACAGCTTGCAGCCCTCGGCGATGCCGGCGACCACGCTCTTGGCCGTCTCGACGTCCAGCTTGCCGGTGGCGAAGTAGTCCAGGAACATCAGCGGCTCGGCGCCCTGGGCCAGCAGGTCGTTGACGCACATGGCCACGAGGTCGATGCCGACCGTGGCGTGCATGCCCGCGTCGATGGCGATGCGCAGCTTGGTGCCGACGCCGTCGGTGGTGGTGACCAGCAGCGGATCGTCATAGCCGGCCGCCTTCAGGTCGAAGAGCGCGCCGAAACCGCCCAGGCTGGCTTCCGCCCCGGGGCGGCGGGTGGCCTTGGCCAGGGGCTTGATCGCGTCGACGAGCGCATTGCCCGCGTCGATATCGACGCCCGCCTGGGCGTAGGTAAGGCCGTTGGGCTGATCGCTCATGAGCTCGCTCTTACGTCTCTCGGAGGACGGGAACATCCTCCGAACTCGCGGAAATTTTGCGTCCCGGCCCAGCTTCGTGCGTCTTGACGCTTGCAGACTCGGGGGTGCGCGAGGCTATTAGCAGCGGATGAAGCCGATCACCACCACCGCCGAGCTGGCGGCGTTTTGTAATGAGCTGCAGGGCGAGCCTTTCGTCGCGGTGGACACAGAGTTCATGCGCGAGACGACCTACTGGCCCAAGTTGTGCCTGATCCAGGTCGCTTCGCCCACGCACGAAGCCGTCATCGACCCCCTGGCCGACGATATCGACCTGGAGCCCCTGCTGGCGGTCATGCGCGACGAGCGCATCCTCAAGGTGTTCCACGCCGCGCGGCAGGACGTCGAGATCTTCAACAATCTGAAGGCGATGCCCAAGCCGCTGTTCGACACCCAGGTGGCGGGCATGGCGGCGGGCTTTGGCGAGCAGATCGCCTACGACGCCCTGGTCCGCCAGATGCTGCGGATCGAGCTCGACAAGTCCAGCCGCTTCACCGACTGGGCCCGTCGCCCTCTGACCGAGGCGCAGCTCTCCTACGCCCTGGCCGACGTCACGCACCTGGCCAAGCTGTTCCCGATCCTGCGCGAGCGCCTGGAGACCTCGGGCCGCCTGGCCTGGGTCGAGGAAGAGATGACCGCCATCTCCGACCCGGCCGCCTATGACGTGGACCCGGAAAAGGCTTGGCGCCGCCTGCGTCCGCGCAAGACGCAAGCCAAGTATCTCGCGGTCTTCAAGGCGGTCGCCGCCTGGCGCGAGCGCACCGCCCAGAACCGCGACCAGCCGCGCGGCCGCATCCTCAAGGACGAGGCCATCGACGAGCTGGCGACCCAGGCCCCGACCAGCCTGGAGGCCCTGAACAGCCTGCGCGGCGTGCCCAAGGGCTTCGGCGGCAGCAAGTTCGGTCCCGACCTGCTGGCCGCGATCAAGGCCGCCCTGGCTGATCCGGAAGGCTACGCTCCCGTCGTCGACAAGCCCGGCCCGCCGCCCCCCCAGAACGCCGGCGCCGTGGTTGAGCTGCTCAAGGTCCTGCTGAAGGCGCGGGCGGAAGAGGCGGGCGTCGCCTCCAAGCTGATCGCCACCGTCTCGGATCTCGAGAAGATCGCCGCCGACGACAACGCCGCCACCCCGGCCCTGGCCGGCTGGCGCCGCGACGCCTTCGGAGCTGACGCCCTGAAGATCAAGCGTGGCGAGCTGGCGCTGGTCCTGGACGGGGCCAAGGTGCGTGTGGTCGAGGTCCGGCGCGCGCCCAAGGCGAACTAGCGCCGCTTTTCTGACGTGGCGGGGTGGCTCCGCGGGCGTCAGGCCTGTGGAGGTTTACTTAACGTACCCGAATCGAGCCGTAACGTTAATCGCCACCGGACTTGTGGCTAGGTTTGACGGTATGAAGGGCGCCGGAGGCGAGGCGCGCCTGTGGGGGTTGAGTTGCGTGAGTTTTGGGGGCGTCTAGCTGGCGATTATCGCGCCGCCGCGATTTCGCGCCGCCGGCAGATCCCTCTCCGCATCTTCGTCGCGATCTGCCTGTGTCTGACCGGCCTTGCTCTGCATGGCATGCCGTTCCTGGCGCCGTGGATTCTGGTCTACGGTCCCGTGCAGCTGATCGAGTTCTACGCCCTCGCCAGCTTTCTGAGCTCGCGTCAACCCGAGCGGCTGATCGGCTTCAATCTGTTCGTCGACGTCGTGATGGGCGTCGTTTTCGGGGCGTTGGCCGTTCCGTTCTGGCAAGCCGGCACGCCCGTCACCTCCGCCGGCGCGATGCTGCTGCTTTCGGGATCCGTCTTTACCGCCTTGATGGGCGCCGAAGGCTGCGTGATCGCCTTCCTCTGCGCCGTCACGCCGCACCTGGCTTATCTGGTGCTCACGCCGGTCATCGTTGGCGCGGGCCGTGATCCCTATCTGCCGCATTTCGTGCTGGGCGTCGCACTCTTCTACCTGACGGTTTCGCTGACGTTTCTGTGGTCGCGCCGCACGCTGCTGGCAGAGCGCGCCGCCCGCCAAGCCGCCGAAGCCCAGATGGCGGCCAAGTCCGCCTTCATCGCCATGGTCAGTCATGAGCTGCGCACGCCGATCAACGCCATCGTCAACGGCGCGGCTTCGCTGGAAGGCGGCGGCGAAGCCGATCGCGCGGCGGCCGCGCTGATCGCCGACGCCGGGCTGATGATGCGCGCCCAGCTGAACGACCTGCTGGACCTTTCCAAGATCGAGGCGGGGCGCATGGGGGTCGAGGTCGTCGACCACGATCTCCGCGCGCTGATCTCCAACACTGTTCGGTTCTGGCGCAACACGGCGCGGGCCAAGGGCCTGCGACTGACCCTGCGGGGCGTCCAGGCGGGGCCCCAATGGGTGCGGGGCGATCCGATGCGGGTGCGCCAGGTACTGAACAACTTGATCAGCAACGCGATCAAGTTCACAGCCGAGGGCGAGGTGACCGTGACGGTGACCACCCTCACGCGCGACAGCCGCCGCTTCGTGTCGATCGAGGTGTGCGATACCGGGCCGGGCCTCACCGAGGACCAGATCGCGCGCCTGTTCAGTCCTTATGAGCAGCTCGGCTTGAAGACGGCGCGCGCCTTTGGCGGCACGGGGCTGGGCCTGGCGATCAGCCGGGATTTGGCGCGGCTGATGGGCGGAGACTTGAAGGCCGTCGACAGCGGCGCCTGCGGCGCTTGTTTCACCCTGACCCTGCCGGCGCCCGAAGGCGCGCCGCCGCCGGCGGTCGACACCGCCGCGGCCGCGGCGCTCGGCGCGCCCCAGCGGACGTTCTCGGTGCTGGTCGTGGATGACCATGACATCAACCGCCGGACCCTGGCGCGAATGCTGGAGGCTTTCGGCGCCGAGGTGGAGACCGTCGAGGACGCGCTCTCGGCGCTGGCGGCCGCCGAGGAGATCACCTTCGACGCCATCCTGATGGATGTGCGCATGCCGGGCATGGACGGGCTGGAAGCCTCGCGTCGTCTGCGTGACGGCGTCGCCAATCGCGAGACGCCGATTATCGCGGTGACCGGCGCGGCTTCGCCCGAGGAGATCGCCGCCTGCCGCGAGGCGGGCATGACGGGCTGGGTGGAGAAGCCCATCAAACCACACGATCTCTATGTCGCCCTATTTGGAAACGGCGCGGCGCTTTAGACGCCGTTTCGGCTAGCCTCGCGCGAGTTGGGCCAGGGCTGCGCCCGCCGCCAGGCCGAGCGCGCAGAAAACGCCCAGATGGAAGATCACCCCGGCGGCCACGGTCTGACCGACCGACCAGCCGTTCTTGGCCGCGAAGGCGCGGGCGAGGTCGGCCTGCAGGGCGCGGGCGGCGCTGGCGACCGGCGTGTCCTGGTCGTTGGCCGGGCGCGGGACGATGCGCGGCTCGAAGCGCGGCGTCGCGCTGGGGCGGGGGGTGATGGCGTCCAGGTAGTGGGTGCGATGCTTCAGCATCTGGGGAACCTCCCTTTGTCTTTCAGGAAGGCTAGGGCGGGCATGCCTAACAAAGCATGCTGGAAAGATCCGTTAGAGGTGCGGCAAGTTGTCAGATTCCTCGTATTGAGGAAATAAAGGTCGAATTAAACATGATTTCCTGGTGATCTCTACCTGAGATCAACCTGAGACGATCTTGGGTTTCAGGCCAAGGTGTTGCGCGGCCGTGTTGGCGCGCTTGTTGGTCTGCTCGCCCAGCAGCAGGTCGGCGAAGCCGGGGTCGGCGGCCAGCATCAGGCTGGTCTTGTCCAGGCTCAGGCGGGCGTGAGCCAGCAGGCTGGGGCTGCGGCCCGACAGATCGCAGGCCAGGCGGATCGTAGCCCCCAGGGCCCGGGCGCGCTTCAATTGGGCGGGGCTGAGCAGCCGCTCCAGCGTGGCCAGTTCGGGCGGGTGGAAGTTGGTCGCGTGGCGCGCGTGGGCCGCGGCGGCCAGGAAGCAGCGCTCGGCGTGGGTCTGGCCGGCGATCGGCGCGCGCAGCACCTGCTCGAAGACGAGGTCGGCGCGATGGTCCGGGTGCAGCCGCACGCCCACGTCCGCGAGCCGGCAGGCGGCCGAGACCAGCACGCCGTCCCGCTCGCCGAACAGGGGGGGCAGATCGCGGAAGGCCGGGGCGATCCAGGCGTCCAGGGCCGCGCCGAGGTCGTCGGCCACGCCCTGCCGGGCGCCCAGGGCCGAGCACCCCTCGATCAGCGGGTCCAGGCTGCGCACGCGCGGCGGCATGGCCTCGAACAGCAGGCCCTCGCGCACGCCATAGGCCGAGATCTCGATGCGCTTGAGGGAGAGCTGCTCGATCAGCGTCTCCAGCACCACGGCCGCATAGGGCAGGGTCTCCGAGCGCTTCTTGCTCATGCCCTCGATGCGCTCCAGCGAGCTTTTCGACTGGTGGCTGACCAGGCGCGCGGCTTCCAGGGCCTCGGCGGCGCCGATCTCGTATTGGTGGACGACGTGCAGCGGATAGCCCGACAACCGCATGTGCAGCAAAGCAAGATTGCGCCAGGCGCCGCCCACGGCGTGGAAGGTGTCAGTCCGGAAATCGGCGGCGACGGCGGCGATCCGCTCGCGGGCCAGGCGACGGACGCGCTCGGCGTCAAAGCCGCCATTAAGTCCCCCATGGGGACCGGCCAGGCTGAAGGGGCCGAGAGGGAGGGTGACGCCGTGGCCCGCGCCTGTGGCCGACAGGCGCACGAGCTCGAGGCTGGCGCCGCCCAGGTCGCCGACCACGCCCTCGGCGTCCGGCTCCCCGGCCAGCACGCCGACCGCGGCGTAGTGGGCCTCTTCCTCGCCCGAAAGGACGCGGACGGTGAAGCCGGTTTGCTCGCGGACGCGGCGGATGAAGTCGGGACCGTCGGCGGCGTCGCGGGCGGCGGCGGTGGCAACGGCGAACACCTCGGCCGGGTTCACCGCTTCCAGCACGGCGCGGAAGCGCTTCAGGGCCTGCAGGGTCTGGATCACGCCCTCGGGCGACAGCCGGCCGGTCTTGGCCAGATCACGGCCCAGGCCCGCCAGGACCTTCTCGTTGAAGACCGTCCAGATGGCGCGACCTTCCAAGCGGTACACCACCAGGCGCACCGAGTTGGAGCCGATATCGATCACGGCCGCGTCGCGCGGCGCCGGGAAGGGCATGGGCGTGGTTTAGCGTATTCCCCGGCCGGGGAAAGCAGGACCGATCGTCCGAAAGCGATTTTCCACGGGGAAAGCCTTTTCGCAAAACGCCCGGGAATTATACCCGGGTTATATTGACTCATATTTTATCCGGGTGAATATGGCGGCTCCTCAGACCGAGTTGGCCGATGACCGTTTCACCCGACCAGATCCCCGCCGTCCGCAAGGCGTTGCGCGCGACCTTCTCTACCGAAACGTTGGACGGCGCGACGCCGCTGTCCGGCGGGTTGTCCGGCGCGCGAGTCTGGCGGATCCGGGTGGGCGGGATCGCCTATCTGCTGCGGGTCGAGACATCGGAGCGTGGCGCCCTGCGCGATCCGCAACGAAGCTATCGGTGCATGCGCCTGGCCGCCGAGGCCTGTCTGGCGCCGCGCGTGCGCTATGCTGATGCGGACGACGGGGTGATGATCCTCGACCACGTGGAGGCCTGCGCCACCCTGCTGGAGCATCCGGGGCCTCGACGTGAGCTGATCGTCGAGCTGGGCCACGCGCTGCGGGCGCTTCACGCGATCGAGGGCTTTCCGCCCCTGGTCGACTATCTGGACGGGCTGGACGCCCTGGTCGGCCAGGCCGGGCGGAGCGGCGCGGTCCCGGTGGGCGCCTTCGACCCTTGGGCTCGGCTGTTTGTCGTCTATCGGCGACTGACGCCGGAGCTGGTCTCCAGCCACAACGACCTCAATCCCCGCAATCTGCTGCATGACGGCCGGCGGATCTGGCTGATCGACTGGGAGGCGGCGTTCCGCGCCGACCGCTATGTCGATCTCGCCGCGATCGCCAACACCTTCGCCGTCGACCCTGACGGCGAGGCCCTGCTGCTGGCGACCTATTTCGGACGGGAGGCGACCCGCGCCGAGCGGGCGCGGCTGTGGCTGTTCCGCCAGGTCAGCCACGTCTTCCACGCCGCGATCTTCGTCGTGGGCGTCGCGGGGCAGGCGAGGGCGGCAAGCCTGGACGGGCCGGAGCTGGACGCGATCCATCAAGGCCTGGCGCTGGGCGAGCCGCTGCTGGACGCGCCCGAGGGGCGGCTGGCCTATGGCCTGGCGCGGCTGCGCGCGGCGAGCGAGAACCTG